>ERZ827043.640-NODE-640-length-42358-cov-11.921377_pt1 | contig 42358 bp, 36 predicted proteins | sample MGYA00519923_ERZ827043 | MGnify/ENA primary metagenome ERZ827043 (study PRJEB31778, sample SAMEA3449251) | human gut metagenome | biome: human gut; feature: human-associated habitat; material: faeces | place: United Kingdom | collected 2010/2012 ... | reverse complement strand
TGGATTTGGGCACAACGGAGAAAACGTTGCGGTAGAAATGCACCGTGCAGCGCTGGTATTTGGCGTCCGGGAACACCTCGCCCACGGCCTCCAGCATCCCCATGCACTTGTCGCCGACGATGAGCTTCACGCCATCCAAGCCGCGTCCGCGCAGCCACTGGAAGAAACTGACCCAACTGGCCTTGTCCTCTTTCATGCCCTCGGCGGCTCCCAAAACCTCGCGAAAGCCATCCTCGTTCACGGCAATTGCCACCAAAACAGCAACATTTTCGTACTCTCCGCCCCAGTTGCGGCGCAGGTAGATGCCGTCCACGTAGACGTATGGATAGCGCCCGCCCTGCAAGGGGCGGTTGCGCCAGTCCTCGATGTGAACGTAGGCTTTCTTGTTCAGCTCGCTGATGGTAGCGGGCGAGACCTTGCTGCCCCACAGTGCCTCCGTGATGTCCTCTACCCGGCGCACGGAGACACCCGCCAGGTACATCTCGATGAGGGCCTCCTCCACGCTGCTTTCCCGACGGCGGTAGCGCTCGATGATGGCGGTCTCGAAGGACACACCCTTGAGTCGGGGCATGTGGAGCGTAACGTCACCGGAGGTCGTGGTAAGGCTGCGGTCATAGTGTCCGCTGCGGTAGCCCTGACGGGCCTCGCTGCGCTCATAGCGGGCCGCCTGCGTCAGCGACTCCGCCTCCTTCTCCAGCAGCTCGTTCAGGGTTTCTTCTACACTTCCTCGAACCAATTCCTTGATTTGGCCCTTGATAATTTCCTCGTTTAGCTGTACAATTTTCTCGGACATAGTTTGCTGTCTCCTTTCTGAATGGTGTCTCGCAACTTCATTCTACCAGAGTCTGCAAACTATGTCTTCTCTTATCCCTTTTTCTTTTTGCGCAACTTATTGTACATTATCGAAAAACCACCCGCTTGGCGGGTGGCTGTTTATTTTGGGCTTAAATGCCCGGATTTTATTTTTTATGGTTCTATGTAAATAGTTGGATAATGTTGGGGCAGGCTTCTCGAGCAGGGAAATCTACACCCAACATTTTTGCTTTTTTAGAACCTTTTCATATTCGTCCTGTGTAATGCGCTCAAATAATGCGCAGTGATTTTTGGATATATTCCATAGAGCGCTCCTTGCTGAGCAAAATATCATCCGGCAGCGCCTTGAGCTTGGCTATGAGCCGCTCTACCACGGCGCAGCCTTTGTCAGAGGTGATATAATATGCCTCCCGTTCCTCGCTTTCCTCGCAACAGTTAATTACCAAACACACGTCAGCCGCAGAAAAAATCGAAAAGCGGCAGTCGTTTGCCTTCAGGACCGGGTTTGTATCTCGGACAATATATATATCCAGCCCGGAACATTCTTTCATACGTTGAAGCAGCGTTTCTATGTGGTGCTTTCTTTCTTCGCGCCCGAGGACAATGTGCCTTGTATTATTAATGCACATAGAGCCGTCTACGAAATAGTTTAAAAACACAGATTCAAAAATATATACTGAAGTTGTCCCCGCATATTCATAATAGAAGTTTTTGTTGGAATCAGCCGAGGTTGGGCTGAGCTGCGTGTTGAAAACCAGCTTCTGTATCTCGCTGTCCATGTATATTGGGAACATTTCACCGAGAATATAGACATGGGAGGGGTTAGTGGCATACTTATACGAATACTTCTTTGCCTTCTCCGAGTATGGTTTTGCATGGTCAAAAACGCTTGTCTGCTTGTAGAAGTAGGAGAGCGCCGAGTGATATACCTTTTCAACCGATTCGTGATTAGATATGCTGGCGCAAAGCGCCTCGCCGCTGAACGGATCCCGTATTCCGCAGACGGCAAAGCAATCGTTTAGCACACACAGTCCGCCGTACTTTGAGTAATCCGCCTGAGAGATGTAATAAAGCTGAAAGCTCGAATTAAAGAAAACGTGCGCCAGTGACAGAATGAAAACCTCCATACTGTCGTCCTCCTCAAGGGTACTGTCTGTGTAGAACAGTCGGAGAGAGACGCTCTGCCGCTCCGTTGAGCCTATTTTGAAAAATGCCAACAGCTCCGGCTTTTTCTCCACCGCCAGTTTGAAGACATTCAGCGGTATGATCAAGTCAAATTTATCTGCCCCGCGCTCTATATGAACCATGAGTTGCTCAAAAACGAGGTCAATATTCAGCGGGCAAGTGACAGGCAAAGCGGCCTTCTTACGCGGCTGTGTTTCTCTTTCCGTCTCAAAAAAACTGTTGACGATAATGCTCTTTATCATTTTTTTGCATGCAGTCTTGTCCGATACGTCGACTGATTGTATATTGTAGTTTTCCGCGAGCTTTTCAAATGCGGAGGTGTCGCCGCTGTGCACACAGACCTTGGCAATCTCTTCTGCAGTGCCGTCAATCATTGTGGCCGGAGGTCGCTTGCTGTTGTTCAGCCATTTGCTCAGGTAGGAGGGATCGTAGCCGAGCGCGTCAGCAAGTATATATGATTTTACGCCGCAAACCTTTATGATGCTGCGCAGTGTGCTTCCAAAGTCCGACATATAATTTCTCCGTTGCTAATAATAGTTTTGCAGAGTAAATTCGCTGGTCTTTAACAGCTCTGCCCTTAAATAATAGCGCGTTGACTGAGTTGTTGTCAAGCATTAGACAGCATTTCTTGACTTTTGTTGCGGAGAAAAGTCAAGAAATGACCATATTCGAGTCAAGAAAGGCACGTTCGTTCATTTTTTGTCAATGTACTTTTCGCCGAATGTGTGTTAAATTACAGGCAAGCAATCCTGAAGATACCGAAAGGAGCAAAAATATGAAAAAGAAAGTGCTTATAACCGGCGTGACCGGAACCATGGGCTTTGCTACTCTCAAGCAGTTTGCCGCACATCTCGACGAATTTGACGTCCGCGTGCTTGCAAGAAAGTCCGATTTCAATGAGAATATGCTCAAGCCTTACGCTGAGCAGATAGAGATTGTTTGGGGCGATCTCACTGACGACGAATGTCTGCACGAGTGTGTAAAGGACATGGATTATATCCTGGCGATCGGCGCCTTTGTCTCCCCAATGGCAGACGCACATCCGGAGGAATGCATACGCACAAACTACGGCTCTACGCTGTCGATGCTCCGTTCGATAAAAGAACTGGGGCAGACGGATAAGACTCACTTTGTATTCATCGGCTCTGTCTCCATGTATGGTGACAGACAGACTCCCATACACTGGGCAAAGGTCGGCGACCCGCTCAAGTCCTCCATTCTTGACCACTATGCACTTGGCAAGATATTCTCCGAGAGAGCTGTCATCGACTCCGGACTCAAGCATTGGGCCTCTATCCGCCAGACCGGAATGTACCCCACCAATATCCACAACATCACTGTCGGCTATCCGATAAGAAGCCATATCCCTCTCAACAACGTCTGCGAGTGGTCTGACTGTGATGACTCTGCACGCCTGATGTTCAACATTTGCGCAAGCGCTCCGGAGAAGTTCTGGAACCACTGCTACAACCTCGGCGGTGGCGCAGACTACAGAAAAACTCAGCTTGAGCATGACAAGCTTAACGGACTCGACAGATCCAAGATTGCCGACACCAACTGGTACGCTCTTTACAACCACCACTGCGCATGGTTCCTTGACTCCGACAATCTTCAGGAGCTCGTCCCCTTCAGAGAGAAGCCCTTCGAGAAGTGTGTTGCCGACAGCCGTGCCTATCTTGCCGAGAAGTTTAAGGAGATTGGCTACACTCTCAAGCCCAAAACTGACGAAGAAAAGCGCCAGAAAAATTTTGAAGACTTCAGTAAATGGGGCGGAACTCTGTGGGCACTCAATCAGGAGGATCCCGCCTATATGCAGGCATTTTACGGCTCGAAGAAGAAGTACGATGCTATCCCCAAGGACTGGGAGACCTACTACAAGCGCGGCATAATCCCTGAGGAGTACAACCAGATTGAGCTTGGCTTCGACCAGAATAAGCCCGTTGAGGAGCTTGACATTGAAGATATGAGACAGGCAGCAGCTTTCCGCGGCGGTGAGTGCCTCTCCGAGACGATGGAAAAGGGGCAGCTTTACAAGAAGCTGCGCTGGAGATGCGCCTGCGGACACGAATTTGAGGGAACTCCCTATGCAATACTCTTCGCCGGTCACTGGTGCGAGGACTGCATGGGCGCTGAGTGGCGTTACGGCGACATGGCCGACGAGAATCCGTTCTTTGCCCAGGTATGGAAGCCCCTGCACGCAGATGACGAGAACTTCGTGGTCAAGACCGAGTTTGACCCGAGGATAGTAAAAAACAAGTACGAAGAGTGAGGAAATCATGTCACATCTTTTTGAAGAATACAAAATAGGTTCCGTTACACTGAAAAACCGTGTAGCGATGGCTCCGATGGGACACGTTCATGCTGCTGACGGCGGCGTATCGGAGCAGCAGCATGCATACATACTTGAGCGTGCCAAGGGCGGCTTCGGGCTCATCTATCCCTCCGCCCACACCGTAACCGACAAATACGAGAAGCCAGAGGGCAGCGGCAACTTCCTCTTTAATTATTCGCAGGCAGCGCGCCTTGCACATCTCGTTGATGAGGTACACCAGTACGGCGCCAAGTTTGCTATTCAGCTCACTCCGGGCTATGGTCGCGTGAACAAGGGAAATCCCGCTCAGACCATTCACGTCTCCGCAAGCGACAACCGCGCCTTCTACTATCCCGACGTCGTGTGTCACACGCTCACTGTAGACGAGATACATGAGCTCGTTGCCTGCATGGGCAAGAGCGCAGCTCTGGCAAAGATGGCCGGCGTTGACATTATCGAGATACACGCCTACGGCGGCTACCTGATAGACCAGTTCATGAGCAAGGTATGGAATCGTCGTGACGATGAGTACGGCGGGTCTCTTGATAACCGTATGCGCTTCTTTAATGAGTGCACACAGGCCGTTCGCCGTGCAGTTGGCCCCGACTTCCCCATTTCTGTAAAATATACGCCTGTCCACGAGATTGAGGGCGGACGCACCTTTGAGGACGAGGGCATAGAGATTGCCCGCCGTCTGCAGGATATGGACTTTGCCTATATGCATGTCGACTATGGCTGCTATGAACGCTGGAATCTTGCCATTCCAAGCGCATACGAGAAGCAGGGGGCACAGCTCCACGTCGCAGAGCGCCTGCGCAAGGAAGGCATCACAATGCCTTTCCTCATTCAGGGCAAGCTCAATGATCCCGTTGAGGCGGAGAGAGTCATCGAGTCCGGACTCACGGATATGATAGCCCTCGGCAAGCAGTCTCTTGCCGACCCCTACTGGCCCAGCAAGGTCAAGAACGGCAGAGTGGACGACATAGACTTCTGCTGCGCCTGCCTTGAGTGTCTCAACCACAGCTACCCATTTATTCGCCGCTCCTCATGCGCGATAAATCCCAGAACTGCGGCCGAGCGTGAGTACAAGCTCGAAAAGACTGCACATCCCAGAAAGCTGCTTGTTGTCGGCGGCGGCCCCGGTGGCATGGCGGCGGCCAAGTATGCCGCCCAAGTCGGCCACAGCGTTGAGCTGTGGGAGAAGAGCGACAGACTCGGCGGCAACATGAACGCTGCTGGCGGTCCTGACTTCAAGTTTGATGTTCGTCGCTTCAGCATGAATTTGCAGAAGCAGCTCTATAACAGCGGCGCCGTCGTCAGGCTCTCCAAGGAGGCCAATGCCGACTCCATCAAGGAATTTGCTCCTGACGCTGTCATCGTGGCCGCCGGTGCAAAGCCCATAAAGCCGCGTATCCTAGGCATCGACAACAGCAAGGTCATTGATGCGCTCGATCTTTTGTCCAACAGAATTCCCACCGGTGATAAGGTCTATGTTCTCGGTGGCGGCGAGGTCGGCTGCGAAGCCGCCGCGTATCTGGACTCTGTTGGCAAGGACGTCACCATTATCGAAATGCAAAGCGAGATTCTCTCCACTGCGAACATGGCGGATAACGCACGCAAGGGTCTGGAGGATCTTCTCGGCAGAACGAAGGTACGCATACTGACCAGCACAAAGCTCACCGAGATAAAGGACAACCTTATCGTTTGCGAGAATGGCACGGAAACACTGGAACTTGCCTATGACAATCTCGTTCTCGCCGTCGGCTTCAAGTCCGATCACACGCTCTGTGACGAGCTAAAGAGTGCCGGCATCAAGGTATTCCCCATCGGCGACTATAACAGTCCGCGCAAGATATATTACGGCATACACGAGGGGTTCCATGTCATCAGATTGCTTGACGATTTGATGGAGATTTAATAAAAAGTGAGGGGATATCAATGGAGATTAGCAAATCCAAAAGAACATGGATCATAATCGGTGCAGTTCTCATGACAGCCACGGTGCAGCTTTCGTCCGCCGGGCTCAACAACACGATGTACGCAATACTAAGCGGCATGAATGGCCTGCAGTATTACGCACTCCTGGCAACACTCTCATCCCTTGGCATGGCGATTATGTGCGTCATCGGCGGTCGTATAGGTGATATGATCGGCAGACGCGCCGTCATTCTCGCAGGTGCGGTACTCAGCCTCGCAAGCGCGATAGTAATGGGTCTGGCGCAGAGCCTGTCCGTTTTCATCGTAGCCCGTGCAGTGCTGTCCTTTGGCATCGGCACCTTCCCCGGCAACGCATTCGTCGTGGCGGCGGACGTCTCCGACGCCAAGCAGTACCCCAAAGTCGCAGCGCTTCTCACCGCTACTCTGATGGTCGCAACCTTCCTCGGCTCTACCATTGCGGGTTATCTCGTTGACGCAGGTCTCATCCCCGCAGCCATCATCTATCCGGGTGTTGTCGGTCTCATCGGCGCCGTCATTGCTGCGGCAAAGATGGATAAGAAGCCTACAACTGACGGCGTTCGCGGTAAGGTTGACGGCATCGGCATGGTTCTGCTCGCAGTATTCATGCTCAGTCTCTGCCTGTCTCTCAACCAGGGTGCAAACCTCGGCTTCGGCAATCCCATCATCATCTGCGGCTTTGTTGTTGCCGTTGTCAGCCTCCTTGCTCTTCTCAAGGTCGAAAAGAAGGCGGAAGTTCCCGTAATTCCCCTGTACCTCTTCAAGAACAAAAAGTACACCGGCGTTATCATTGCAGGCGCATTCATAACCTTCTATGAAGTCGTTATGGCATCCTACGTTCCCGTAAGCGGTCAGGCTCTCATGGGCCTGAGTGCTTCCATCACCGGCTACTTCTCTCTCCCTCGTACAATAATTGCAATTGCCCTTGCGGCTCCTGCCGCCGCATGGGTGGTAAAGAATCAGGCAAAGAACTCCGCAATCGGTCTCGCCGCCGCAGGTCTGCTTGCAGCCGTAGCCTTCCTCGGCATGATATTTGTCGGCGCAGGCTCCCCCGTTGCATTGCCCTTCATCCTTATCGGCATCACCGGCTTCACCGAGGCTCTCAAGGGTGCATCTTTCAGACCTCTGGTTATCAGCCAGCTCGAGCAGAAGGACTTCGGCGTCGGTATCGGCATGATGACCGCAACTGGCACGCTTCTCATGACCATTTTGCTGAGCATTGTTGGCCCCGTATTCACCGCCGTCTCCGCTCAGAACATGGGCAGTGCACTCAGATTCGTATACATCGTGACCGTCTGCTGCGCACTCATCGCCGTAGCAATAACCGTCTTTGCAACCAAGGACAGCAAATCCAAGAATTAAGCTCTAATACATGGAGGTGCGGTGTCTGCATTGCGGACATCGCACCCCAAAAGCACACCCAATAGTACAAGGACGGTGAATTACAATTAAGAAAAGCAGTATATTTTTCCTTACAATGTCCGTCGCGTTCACATGGTTCACCTTCGTGTTCGGCGGAGGTGCGGCAACCGGCGCTCAGGCATACTCCCTCTTCGCCGTCCATGGCTGGACAGCGCTATGGATGCCTCTGGTCGCAATTGCAATAGTTGCGGTTGTCGGCTGGCTCTGCGTTGATTACGCGAACAAAATAGGTGCGCATCACTACCGCGAGGTCATAGAGACGCTGTATCGCAGTAAGCTCATTGGAACGATATATGAGATAGGCTGCATATACGGCACTGTCCTCGGACTTGCCACCTGCTTTGCATCGCTCGGAAGTCTTACGGTAAGTCTGGGCTTTAACTACTGGCTCGGCATATTGGTAATGGCAGCGGCCTGCACTCTTGGCTGCCTGTTCGGCGCGGCTACCGTCAGAGCAATATCCACGGTGCTCGGTCTTGTCATCGGTGTTATCATCGTGCTTATATTCTCTCTCGACCTCAGCATAGACAGCGGCGCTGCACGGCATATCATCTCCGAGCATCAGGTGTTCAGCTCATACGGTAAGGCGTGGTACGGCTGCTTTTATTTTGCTGCCAGTAACTGCGGAACAATGCTGGCTCTGCTGCCGGTATTCGACCGCGTAAAGAACAGAAAACGTCTTACCGCCACAATACTTGCGGGTTTTTTACTGAATATTGTCATGTTCAGCATGGTCATATTTGCCGTGCTTAACAGCATGCCCGGCGTGACTGAGGCTCAGGTTCCGTATCTCTATGTAATACAGACTCTCGGCGTCCCGGGGCTTGTGAATATATACAGCGTAATTCTCGCCGCCGCAGTAATAACGACCGGTATTACTCTGCTTTATACCTATACCATACGCTTCAGAAAATATGTAAAGGTCAAGAGCGACCGTATCAGCGCATTCATCATTCTGACGGCCTTTGAGATAGTCGGCGCGGTCATCTCAAAGTTTGGGCTCATCACGCTCGTCTCTAAGGGCTTTTCGTTGACCGTCTGGATAAACATCGTTATCCTGATAATCGGCGTCCCAATCATGTACTTTATCAGGACTCACCAAGCATCAAGGCAGCATTAATGCCCATCTCGGCAGTTCCTGCATTCGTAGCATCAAATTCACTTATCATTTTATGACTCCACCGTGATTGAGTCTGATTACGGTGGAGTCTTTATTATATGGCATGAAAACACCATCGGCTGAAAAGGAAAATCAAAGCTTGGAAAATCCTGCTCAGCTCCCACCTAATTAAATACTTAATATCAAAGATAACGAACAGACTTGAGAAGTATTTTGACGAAATACAAGATGTTATTTGTAGGTGATTTCTATCAGCACACATTTGACACCAGCCGTGATGGTGCAACAAACAGCACATTATTTAACAGTAAGGCAAAATATGAATCACGTTTTACTGCAAAAGGATTTATATGTGATAATACAAGCTTAGTTAATAGTTGGCGTTGCAGCAAAAATGTTTGTCAATTCTACACCACATCGGAGGTTTACACAATCTTTGGGATGGCCTCTGTCAACATATGAAATCCTTGATTTTACTCTGGAGAAGTATGGGCACGAGCTATCGGTCAATGGTTCCACGCCGTACCTGTTTTCGGTCGAGCCTGATGGAACTGCTATGAGATTGTGATTTTTCAATGACAGCGCATTATACTTCCACAGGCTCCTGTCCTCAAAATTGGCTGACCCTGCCACAACGTCAGAAGGAGCAAGCACCGTGCCGTTTCCGCCTTGCGGCGAAAACGGCACTATGTTAGCTCCTTCTTTCTTTTAAACTGCGACCCACTTCGTTGGGCTCGCAGTTTAGTCTTTTGTGCTCTCCTGCTCCTCCCCGAATCGAACCCACCTGCGGCTGGGCTGCGATTCAGTTTTTATTTCTTTAACTCCTTTTAATTTTTTTCTTAATAATCCGGGTTATTATACAGACACATCAAGGGAACGACCTGATGAAAAACAAAAAATAAATCCGTTCAAGAAAGGGATTATGAATATGAATAACCTGCTCAACAAATACGAGGCTCTCGAGTCCGCTCTCCGTTACATCGACCTTGACCCCAACGCCGTCCGCGTCCTCTCCGTCAGCCTTTGCGGCGCACACTATGAAGTTATCCTGCGCAGCGACTGGATGGAGTATGATTGCTTCGTCGGCTGCGTGAGCGGCAACGTCGCGGGTCTTGACTACTTCCCCCATGTCGACGCCGATGAGCTTGACGGTGTCCCCTGCTCCGAGTACCTCGGCGCAGCCGAAGAGCTCGCCGCGTAATACATCCTCTTCTTTCCATCCACCATTCACAGCACAAAGCACCTGTCAGCCGACAGGTGCTTTGTGCATTGCTATTTATGCCGTTTGTTCTTTTCCGTCGACAATAGCGGTGCTGCCATAGAGCTGAAAGTCGGGGCCGCCGTTATCGTGGATATCGCAGTTATCAAACACAGCGTTGCTGTCATTGAGTGTGACAGCGCCGTATTCGCAGTCGTATATCTCGGTATTGCTGACGTTCATGTCGGCGCAGCTGCCTGCGGTGATGCCCATGATGCCGCAGCCGAAGAGCGCACAGCCGTCGATCACCGCGTCATCGCATAGGTCAAAGTACAGAACTCCGCCCGTGCATGCACCCTTCTCCTCGGTGTGTCCAGCCGTGAAGCCGCGGAGCGTCAGACCGGCGCATCTTTCAAAGCTGAGCACATCCGCGTAGCGCGGCACGGCGGCTATGGTGACGCTCTCCGCGCCCGCGCCCTCGATGGTCAGCCCGTCAACGCCAGTTATGACAAGGCTTGGCCCGTCAAAGCGCAGGTCCCAATGATAGCGGTCAGTCTCGGTGACGCCGCAGCCCGCGGCGGTGCTGAGATCGTATACCCCGGGTTCGAGATATATTGTCGTGTCCGGTGCGATAGCGGCAAGAAATTCGTCCACAGTCGTGACATGCACCTTGCCGTCCTCGCTGACGGATAGCTCCGGGGTGCTTACTTCGGGTGCATAAGCGTTCCAGACGGCGTTATCCGTTTTCTGCATTTCCTGGAGCTCGCTGTAAGTATAGACATTTCCCTCGGGGTCGACAGCCTTGCTGTTTTCATAAAGGCTGCCGAGCTTTTCCATATCCGCATACCAGTCGATGATGTCATTGTCCCCGAGTGTGCAGCCCTCGACCGTGACCGGGATAAGCTCGGAAGCGAACATATCGCGGAACTTATTACCGCTGACTTCGCAGCCTCCGATATACACGCCGCTCGAGCAGGAGCTGCTGATAAAGAGATCCCCGCTGCTGTCACGCACCGTGCTGTTGAGCAGAGCGAACTTATCGCTGGAGGTTATCCTGAACATGCCAAGCTCGGCGGTGATGCCGTGAAAGTCGCAGTTATCAAAGCTGACGTTTTTGCTGTCGTATATGAATGCCGCGCCCTGCGAGCAGTTCCATATCTCGGAGCCGGTGACGGCGACGTCCTCGCAGCTGTAGGTCGTGACGCCCTCGGTGCCGCAGCCGTAGAGCGAACAGCCGTCCACCGTCACGCCCTTGGTGTTCTCAAAGCACAGCACGCCGCCGGAGCAGTACGCGCCGTCGGTATGCCCGGCGGTGAAGCCCTCAAGCGCGATGTCCTCGCAGCCGATGAATTGAAGGACGTTCACCCAGCGCGGCTCGGTAACGATGCAGGTATCGCGGTTCGCGGCGCGTATGGTGAGACCGGTGACGTTCTCGATGACGAGCTCCGCGCCGTCGCCGGTGTCCCAGCGGTAATATCCGGAGCCGCTGCCTGTACCGTAGTCCGACGCCTCTGTGAGCATATAGCGCTGGCCGGTGAGCTCTATCACCGTATCCGGCGCGATGGCGGCCAGCAGCTCATCCACGGTCGTGACCTCTGTCACAGGCCGGCCGTCCTCTGTTTTCGGCGCGGAAGTCTCTGGCGGCTCTGTCTCCGCCGCGGAGGAGTCGGGAGCCTCGCCGCAGGCGGCAAGGGAGAGGAGCATTATCGCCGCGATCATTAAACTAATAAGCTTTTTCATAGCAATTCCCTCTTACGTTATCTGGCAAAAATTGCCTGTTTATGTCTGTAAGACGGAGCTGCGCCGTTTTTTGTTTCCGCATCTGCCGCAGCTTTAACGAATCTTAAGCTTTCTTCAGAAGAAATCACGGAAAACACGCAGAAATGTTTTGACAAATCGCGAACTATAGTTTACAATAAGGTTACACGTTTTAGTGCGTGTATCGGTATGTGTTATAAATCTTTATATGAAAGAGGTTAACGATATGAAGAAGAATGTTATCGCACTGGCTCTTATAATAGTCATGCTGTTTTCTCTGTCCGCCTGCGGCAGCAAGGATGAGACTCCCGCCGCAACCGAGGCTCCCGGTCAGTCCGCTTCCGTGAGTGACCTTCCCGCCGCCACGCCCGGTGCTCCCGCCGTTCCCGAATCCGGCGTGACCACCTATGTCAGCGAGGTCAACGGCATCAGCTTTGATTACGACGTGCAGTACGTCGCCATGACCAATCAGGCCGGCAACGCAATGATCTATGCCGGTGAGAGCACCGACCTGCCTTTCTGCTCCGTCTCCCTGATTCCGATGACTGACGCCGAGTCGTATCTCAAGGAGATGGCTGACGCTTCCGAGATAGAGCTTGGCAAGGATCTGCAGACCAAGGCCGGTGACCCCACCAAGGTCGACTTCGGTGACAGGGATATCTATTATATCTACTACACCTATAAGGATAAGGATGCCGGCGGCACCGTCGCCTGCGCATACTACGCCGAGAACCTCGAGGACGGCAGCGTTGCTGTCTATAATTCCACCGCGCTTGAGGATCAGGCCGATGTTGTCAACGGCATACTCAGGCTCGCGATTGAGACTTTCCACATCGCCGCCGACGGCACGAACGTGTAAAAGATTATATTATTAAAATGCGCGCTGCAATGTGATTGCAGCGCGCTCTTTTTATTCCCTCGCTCCGCTTTCGAGGTCAGAGATGTGCATATACTCATCGTAGGTGCAGACGCGGTCGATAATGCCGTCGTCGGTGATCTCGATGATCCTGTTGGCAACAGTCTGCGTGAGCTGATGGTCATGGCAGGAGAAGATGATATTATACTTGAAGGCCTCAAGGCCGTTGTTGAGCGCGGCGATGCTTTCAAGGTCGAGGTGGTTCGTCGGCTGATCGAGCACGAGGAAGTTCGCGCCGGAGAGCATCATGCGGCTGAGCATGCACCTGACCTTCTCACCGCCGGAGAGAACCTTGACGCTTTTATAGACATCGTCCCCGGAGAAGAGCATGCGCCCGAGGAAAGTGCGCAGATAGCTCTCGCGCTTGTCGGAGGAGAACTGGCGCATCCAGTCGATGAGGTCATAGTCGCAGTTTTCAAAATAGCTGTTATGATCCTTGGGGAAGTAGGCCGTGGTGATGGACGCGCCCCATTTGACGCTGCCGGTGTCCGGTTCCTCCTCGCCCATGATGATCTTATAGAGCATCGTCACAGCAAGCTCGTTCTTGCCGACGATGGCGATCTTATCATCCTTGCCGACAATGAAGCTGATGTTATTGAGGAGCTTCACGCCGTCGACGGTCTTGCTGACCTCAGTGACAAAGAGCCTGTCCTTGCCCGGCTCGCGCTCGGCCTTGAAGCCGACCCACGGATAGCGCCGGTTCGACGCGGGCAGCTCTTCGACGGTGATCTTGTCGAGGAGCTTGCGCCTCGATGTGGCCTGACGTGACTTGGACTTGTTCGCGGAGAAGCGTGCGATGAAGGTCTGCAGCTCCTGTATCTTCTGCTCGGCCTTCTTGTTCTGATCGCGGATGAGCTTCTGGATGAGCTGGCTGGATTCGTACCAGAAGTCATAGTTGCCGACGTACATTTTGATCTTGCCGTAGTCGATATCCACGATGTGGGTGCAGACGTTATTGAGGAAGTACCGGTCATGGCTCACGACGAGCACCGTGCCCTCATAGTCCATGAGGAAGTCCTCGAGCCAGACGACGCTCGCAAGGTCGAGGTTGTTCGTCGGCTCGTCGAGCAGTATAACATCCGGGTGGCCGAAGAGCGCCTGCGCGAGCAGCACCTTGACCTTGAGGCGCGGGTCTATCTCGCGCATAAGGCTCTGGTGCAGCGCGGTGTCGACGCCCAGCCCCTGAAGGATGCGCCCGGCGTCGCTCTCGGCCTCCCAGCCGCCGAGCTCGGCGAACTCCTCCTCAAGCTCCGCGGCGCGGATGCCGTCTTCATCCGAAAAATCCGGTTTATCGTATATTGCGTCCTTCTCCTTGCCGCAGTCATAGAGCCGCTGGTTGCCCATGATGACGGTGTCAAGCACGGGGTAATCGTCGTACAGGCTCTGGTTCTGCTTGAGTACCGACATACGCTGCTTTGCGTCGAGCGTGACGCTGCCGCCCGTCGGTTCGAGCTCGCCGGAGAGGATCTTTATAAAGGTGGACTTGCCCGCGCCGTTCGCGCCGATGATGCCGTAGCAGTTGCCGGGGGTGAACTGCAGGTCTACGCGTGAAAACAGCACGGATGAGCCGAACTGCATGGAAAGGTCGTTTACAGAAAGCATATGAAAACTCCGTTCAAAGTAGTGCTCCCAGTATAAACGCTCCCGGCAGGGCTGTCAATGCCGCGCGGCGTTTGTTGACTTTTGAGCCGATTTATTATATTCTTATATGGTTAAACTATATATTCCGGGAGCTTCCCTATGACCGATACCTTGAATGAAAAGCATGAGAGAGCTTTCTCTCTTATTATAATACTCGTCCTGCTGGCGTATTTCGCTGTGTTCGCCATCGTGAACTTCGCGGGCTTTGCATATTTCTGCAATGCCGATATGTATGAGGATACGCTCGTCGCCCGCCTGATGTGGGAGCAGAAAACGCTGTTCCCGGAAAACTACATCTTCGGCAACCAGTATTACGTTATCGCGACGCCGGTGTTCGCAGCGCTGTTCTACGGCCTCACCGGCAGCATGAACACCGCAATGGCGCTTGCGACGACGCTGATGTCGCTGCTGATAGTGCTCTCACTCGGCTGGATGATAAAGCCGTATATAAAGAGCCGCTCCGCACGGCTCGCGGTGCTGCTCACGCTCGCCGCCGCGGTATATGTTCCGCACATCCTCGAAATGGATGAGGGGCAGCTGTTCTTCGTTATGGCAAGCTATTACGCCTGCTATCTTATAACGTTCTTCTTCCTTGCGGGCGACTATGTCCGCGCGCGGACGGACTCTTCCCTGCGCCCGGCGGCGCTGGCTGTCTCGCTGGTGCTCTCTTTCTGCACGGGGATGCAGAGCCTGCGGCAGACCTGCGTGAGCATCCTGCCGATACTGGCCGTCGAGGCCGTGTCCGCGCTGCGCCGCCTTATCGCGCGTGAAAGGCTCTGGCCAAAGGGGCAGCGTATGCCGCTCTGCCGTGCCATCGGCTATACCGCTGCCAACATCGGCGGCGTACTGCTGATGAAGCTGCTCAGGGTACCGAACCAGTCCATATACTCCGATGCATCCGTTCTGGACGGGACGGGGTTAAACGGCAAGCTCTGGCGTTTCATCGCCGCGTCCCGCACCGTGAGCGGATTCGAGTGCGTCAAAAATAACGGCGGCTTTTTCGTGCTGATGTTCGTGTTCTTCACGGCACTGCTGATCGCTGCGGCGGTGATCCTGATACGCAAAGCCAAGACCGCGCCCGAGGGCATCGGGGCATACTGGTGGCTTTCGGTCGTTAGCCTGCTCGCGGTCATCGCGGCCTCATTCTTCACAGCGGTGAAGCTGCGTGCGATATACCTGTTTATCTATTATCCGCTGCTTGCGCTCTCCGCGGCAATAGTCCTTGAGCGCGCCGCGCCGAAGCTGCGCTGCGCCCTGCTCATCGCGCTGTGCGTGCTCTCGGCCGGGAATATATATTTCAGCTATGGGGACGATCTGCGCGGCGTTCTCAGCGAAAGCAAAACGACCGCCGAGGAAATCAGCAGCTACGCCGTCGAGAACGGCTACGAGCTGCTGTACGGCAACATTGCATACCTCACCCCCAACGCTGCGGCCTATTCCGACGGAAAGCTCATCGCGGGCTGCTGGAATGATGAGATCATCTTCCACGCCGTGCCCTATCTCAACACAAGGGACGTCTACCGCAGGACAGACTATTCGCGTGCGCTCTTCGTTTTCCATGAGTGGGAGCTTGACGCGGCATACACCGAGGCTGCCGGGAGCGGCGCCGTGCTTACCGAGCGGGCGCGGTTCGGAGAATACGTGCTGTGCACCTCGTCTCAGCAGCTCATGTATCCGACGACCGATATAATAGAATACTATGTCTCCATGGGCATGGAGCCGCCGCGGTGACACGGCAAAGGCCGAGGCCGCCCGGTGTATTTCCGGGCGGCCTCGATCAAACATTATTCATAGTATCATATACCCAGCAGCGTATACGCTGCCGCAATGAGCATGCCTACGACGAGCAGTGCCGACGGATTATAAGCAACATCTTTCATTGTATACCCTCCTGTGATATTTCTTTTGTTTTTTGCTTTATGGCTATAAGACGGCGGGCAGAGCATTTTGTTCCCGGTATTTGAAAAATTTTCCGGGAAACGCGGAGATAAGATATGACAACAAAAACGAAGAAAATACTGCTTATATGCGCGCTCACGCTTTCAGCGGCAGTTCTGCTCTTTTTCGGGTGCAAAAAAGGCGTGGAGCTTTACAACGCCAAAAACGCCGATGAGCTGTTCGCCGCCGGGGATTATGCCGGTGCGCGCGAATGGTACGAAAAAAACGGCAGCGCCGAGGACATCGCGCGCTGCGACTATGAGCTGAACCGTGAAGCATATGAAGCGGCAGCGGCGCAGCTCGCAGCCGGGGAATACGACGCGGCGCGGCTTGCATTCGAAGCGCTCGGGGATTTTGAGGACGCGGCGGACAGAGCGCTGGAATGCAGCCTTTTCAAGGCGCGCGCCCTGACGGACGCGGGCAGCTATACCGACGCGCTCGACGTGCTCGCCGCGCTCCCGGAGGATCACACCGGCGCACAGGAGCTCACCGAGGAAGCGCGGGAGGGGCTGTATCAGCAGGCTCTCGCGGCGACATACGAATGCCGCATGGACGAAGCTGTCATGCTCTGGAACAGCCTCGGCAGCTATAAGGACAGCGACGCTCTCCTCAAGCGCTGCATGAGCCGTATAGTCAGCATGGCGGCCGGTACGGAAGAGCGCGTAAACTACTCACCCTACGCCGGTAGAGACGTCGGCGACGGTATACTTTACTGGCACCGGCTTGGGCTCATATATGTGCCCAAGGAGTGCAATGCCGATACGCGCTGCATGATCTTCTATCCGGGCGGATACGACAGCGCGCTTGCAAATTCCTACTATCAGGACTACATTTACGCCGGCACATCCCCTAACGCGATAATCCTCTATATGTACACAAACGGCTTTTACGACATTGAAAGTCACATTGAGGACGCCTACCGCGCACTTGAGGAAGCAGCGCTGGAGAACAACGTCTTCCTGCATGACATGGTCGTCTGCGGAGCGAGCAACGGTGCCTATACCGCCGTCAACACCGCGGCCTATCTCTATGAAAACTACGGCATCGCCGTGCGATATGTGCTCACCTTTGACGCCGGGGCGCACTGGGCGCACACCGATAAGGTGCTCACCCCCGAGCAATGCGACTTTGCCGCCGAAGCCGGAACGGAGTTCCTGCTGTTCGAGGGTGCTGGCATCGGCATGAACAAGAGCGCGATACACACGATGGTTCGCCACGGCTGCGACGTCACGATCGTGCTGTGCCGGAACTCCGGGCACTACGGCATCATCTATGATGCGATATATAAGGGTATGCTCGACTGGGTACTCGGAAACGGCGAGCAGCCGACCGACGCGAACTATACCTACATCCCGCTCGACATCACCTCGACGTATCCGGAGTGAACGAAAAATGCCCGCGGAGCCATGGCTCCGCGGGCGCTGCTGCCTTATCTTGTCCGCAATTTCAGTTCGTCCCTATCCTCTGCGCGATGTAGTCCTCGACCTCGGTAAGCTCAATGCCCAGCGCTGTCGAAAGCTCACCGTGGAGGATGTCCTTCGCGCGCTTCATCGTGGACTCGGCGCGGCTGCTCTTGGTCTTGCGCTCGGCCAGTCTCCCGTGCAGGCCCTTGACGATGGCGACCAGCGCCTCGCAGCTGTGCTGCTTGAAAAGCTCCTTATAAAAGGCGTCGACATGGTTGAAGCGGCTGTCATTGCATACGGCGGGTGCTATGCCCGGTATCGCGTCAATGAGCGCCTCAGCCTCCTCGCGGCTGATGACAGGGCGCATGAACGCCCCGGAATCCACCGGCGAATAGTACACTCCCGTGCCGATAAGCGGCGCGAGATAATAATAAAGCTTGTCCTTTGACGCTCCGCTTATCTCCAGCGGGGCAATTTTGATAACCGTGCAGACTCCATTCTCTCCGTAAACTATTTTTTCTCCGACCGAATACATCGTAAATCTACCCCTATCATATATTACATACCTATAATACAACATTTCCGGAAATTTTTCCAATGGTTTTTTCAAATTTTTTTCATGAACAGTGTCCGCTTTTTGACGATTGTGTTTACCGCAAAAGCCTGATATAATGAGCTGTCGACAAATACTGACAGCTCATTATACCGGAGGTTCGTCATGGATATTGGTTACAGCTTTGGTCAGATGATATGGATAGTTCTTGTATATTCGTTTCTCGGCTGGTGCTGCGAGGTCGCCTTTGCGGCGGTGCGCCGCGGCATCTTTGTCAACCGCGGCTTTCTCAACGGCCCCGTCTGCCCGATCTACGGCTTCGGTGTGCTGATAGTGCTGCTGGTGCTCGAGCCCGTCAAGGATAATCTCGCGCTGCTGTTTTTCGGCAGCATGGTGCTCACCTCGGCGCTGGAGTTCTTTATCGGCTTTATCATGGAGCAGTTCTTCCATGACAAGTGGTGGGACTATTCCGAGAACCCCTTCAACATCAAGGGCTATATCTGCCTTGAGTTCTCGCTCGTCTGGGGCGCGGCCTGCGTGCTCGTCGTCGATGTTATTCATCCGATGATCTTTAAGCTCATCTGCGCCATCCCCGAAAAGCTCAGCCTCTGGCTCATGGTCTTCTTCACCGCAGTGCTCATTTCCGACGCAGTCATCACGCTCTGGAACATGCTCAAGCTGCCGAAGCGTCTGCGCGCTATCGACGAGCTTGAAAAGGCCATGACCGCCGTGTCCGACGCTATCGGCGAAAAGGTCTATGAGGGCGTGGAGCACAGCAAGGAGCGCAGCGAAGCCTTCGATGAAAAGCACCCCGAGCTTGCCGAGCGCCGCAAGGAGGCCTTTGAGGACGTGCTCGAAAAGCGCAGTGAGATCAACCGCGAGGTCAAAGCGCGTGAGGACGAGAGCCTTGAGGCTCTGCGCGCGAAGAAAGCCGAGCTTGAGGCGAAGCTCGAAGCGCTCAGAAAGCCCAACATCATCTCCGAGCGTATCGCCATGGCCTACCCGAAGCTCTCCGAGGGCCGCCATTACGGCCGTCAGATAGCCAAGATCAGAGAGCGCCGCGCCCAGCGCAAAAACGGAGGCAAGCAGTGAGGCTCTATCTTCACGGACATGAATATAAATACGCCGTCGAGCAGATGCTGCTGACGATGTTCCCCGCCGAACGCCCCGAATATCCCGGCGGCAAGCCCGAGGGCGATCGGCTGGAAATAAGCCTCAGCCATACCGCACAGCGAACTACTGCCTGCTGCACCCTGCACATAAACGGCGGTACTTATACTGGCCGCGCGCAGTGTGCGAACACCGCGATGACTGACGCTCTGCATACCGACCGGGTGTGCCAGCGGCTCATAAAGGACGCGATATACCGCGCGGCGCTCCGCTCCGGCTGTCCGCGCCCGGCGTGGGGCGCGCTCACCGGCGTGCGTCCCGGCAAGGTGCTAAGCCCCCTGATAGCCGAGGAGCATGACGAGGATAAAGCCCTGCGCCGCTTCATCAGGGAATATGACGTCAGTCCTGCCCGCGCGCAGCTGTGCATGACGACCACGCGTGAAACTCTCCGCACCGCCGCTTCTCTCTCGCCGAAAGACATTTGCCTTTATGTGGGCATTCCTTTCTGCCCCACCCGCTGCGCATACTGCAGCTTTGTGAGCCAGTCCGTCGAAAAGAGCATGAAGCTCATCCCGCCGTTTCTGGAGGCTCTCGAAAAGGAGATTGCCGCGACTGCCGCGCAGATCAACGCCTTGGGGCTGCGCGTCGTGTCTGTCTACATGGGCGGCGGCACACCGACGACGCTCTCCGCAGAGCAGCTTGACAGACTGTGTTCGGTGCTTGAGGATGAATTTGACCTCCGCGCTGTGCGTGAATACACCGTCGAGGCCGGCCGGCCGGATACCATCAGCGCCGATAAGCTGAGTGTGCTGAGAGCGCACGGAGTCGACAGAGTCAGCGTGAACCCGCAGACGATGAGCGACCGTGTGCTTGAGCTCATCGGCCGCCGCCACACCGCGGCGGATATCGAGCATGCACTTCAGCTCGTGCGCGAGACCGGCGGCTTTGACGTGAACATGGATCTCATCGCCGGACTCCCCGGTGACAGCACCGAGGGCTTCCACGATACGGTCGAAAAGGTGCTCGCTCTGGGTGCGGAAAATATAACCGTCCATACCCTGTCGCTGAAGAAAGGCTCGCGCATCACTCTTGAGGAGGTCCCCATCCCGGGTGCCGATGAGGTCGCAGCAATGCTCGACTTTGCCGGGGAGCGTCTCAGTGCTGCCGGTTACTCGCCCTACTATCTCTACCGGCAGAAGTTCATGTCCGGCGGCTTTGAAAACGTCGGCTGGGCCAAGGATGGCCGGGTGAACCTGTATAATATATGCATCATGGAGGAGCTGTGCAGTATAATAGCAATGGGCGGGGGTGGCTCGACGAAGCTCATCCGTCCCGACGACGGGCGCAATATCCGCATCATGGCTCCGAAATACCCGCTTGAATACATAAACAGCATCGGCAATACCTGTGCTGAAAAAGTAAAAATTCTTGATTTTTATAACAATATAGAACACAAATAAGGAGGAAAAGTTATGGCGTTCCAGCTTGAAGATATCAACTTCAAAACCGTCGCCGATCCGAAAGGCTTCATTGAGGAGGGCGATCAGGCCTATAAGGACAGAGTCGCCAAGGCCGCGGATAAGATAATCAGCAACCGCGATAAGAGCCCCATCGTTCTGCTCTCCGGGCCATCCGGTTCAAGCAAGACCACGACCTCGATGAAGATCGCCGAGGAACTCAACCGCCGCGGCATCGGCACGCACTACATCGGCATGGACGATTATTTCAAGACCATCGACGATAACAGCCCCCGCACACCCGAGGGCGATCTGGATCTCGAGTCCCCGCTCTGCCTTGACATGGAGCTTATGAACCGGCACTTTGACATGCTCTCCAAGGGTGAGCGCATCTACGTGCCGAAGTACGAATTTGCCCGGCGCATGAGGAGCCTCACCCCCTCCAAGTCCATCCAGCTCAAGAAGGACGAGGTCGTCATCGTCGAGGGCATCCATGCTCTGAACGACATGATAACGAACGCGCACCCCGAAGCCTTCAAGCTCTATATCTCTGCGCGCAGCGATGTGCTCTTCGGCGACCGCGTAGTCTTCAAGCGCACATGGTTCCGCCTTGTGCGGCGCATGGTCAGGGACTACAACTTCCGCGGCTCCTCCGCCGCCGAGACGATGAGCATGTGGGCAAACGTCCGCCGCGGCGAGAAGCTGTACATCTCCCCGTACAAGAACAAGGCCGACTATCAGTTTGACACCGCGCTTCCCTACGAGCTGCCCGTGTTCAACGAGACGGCAACCCAGCTGTTCCAGTCCGTGCCCGAGGGCATCGAGCGCTTTGACGAGCTGCGCCAGGTGCTGCCCGCGCTCCAGCTCTTTGGGGTCATTGACCAGAACCTGATCCCCAAGGAGGCCATGATACGCGAGTTCATCGGCGGCGGCATATACGAATACTGATAAAACTACCGGAGCGGTTCAAGGCTGAACCGCTCCGGTGTTCTATTTTCATTTGATTTATCCGATATTCAATGTCGTAGGCTTTGTGACCTGGACTGCGTCAAACTCTGAGAGCGTTATGCTGACGGTGACTTCATAGACCTTTGTGTTCACACCGATCCCGATGTCCGCTTTCTCCATAGCCTTATCCACAAGGACGGGAACGAGCCCCTGCATCACATCCGACATATCCATTTCAATGCGCACTATCATGCCCGACTTCACATCGATCCAGATGGATACAGGCACGTCGCCGAGATCCTCAAATACATCGTCGTCAAGCTCGACATCAAGGCTCTCCTCAAGAGCCTGCTTGGCGTTTGCAAGCTCCAGCGCCTGCCTGAGCTCATCGCTTGTTATTTTGCCGTTATAGCGGATGGCGTCCGAGCCGTTTACCTTTTCCTTGCCGTATTCCTTGAAGCTCGCGGCGCTGTCCGACAGCAGCAGGAACAGCGATTTCCCGTCTGCCTTGCTGTTCTTTGAGCTGTCGTCGTTCTCAATGCTGTCCTTTGTCCAGCTATCTCCGCTGTCGGCAGAGGAATAGACATCAAAGCCGTCGTCACGGCCCACGGCATAAAGCAGCATGTTCTGTTCAAAGCCTGCCACTTCAGCGTTCATGTTCACATACACCCGCTCAGGGTCGCGCTGAATATCCGCGCCGCCAGTAACGGTGGCGTCGGCGTTCACATCCTGCCCCAGCACGGATATCCCCATGCCGATCTGCATCTCAATGTCCGCATGCAGGCTCTCAAGCTTGCTCATTTTGATCGCCGCTTTTGCAACGTGCGTCCTGAACATGCCGCAGCCGCAGAGCGAGAGCAGCATCGCCGCAAGTATTGCAAATACAAGTATTCTCTTTGCTTTTTTCATAGGCGTCTCCTGCATTATAATGTACAGTCCGGTTCTGTTGACATCCGAAGCGTTTTGAGCTATAACAAATCACAAAGGGCGATAACGTTACCGTCAGCTCTGAGATGGTTCAGAATTTAGGCCGTCACTTGGCAGAGTGGCGGTTTCTGCCTTTAACGATGGCGTCCTTTGCTTAAGCTTACTATACCATATCGCCCATTCCATATCAAGCTTTTCGGCGCAGGGCACATATTATGTTTGACGCGCCGGCGCTTTCAATGCTAAAATACTTTTTGTTTATATACACGGAAACGAGGCAATGCAGATTGATAGAATATAACGCGGGAAAATGCGATATAGCCGTTATCGGCGCAGGGCATGCAGGGATTGAGGCCGCGCTTGCCGCGGCGCGCATGGGGCTTGACACCGTGTGCTTCACGGTGAATCTCGACAGCGTCGGCAACATGCCCTGCAACCCCGCCATCGGCGGTACGGGCAAGGGGCACCTTGTGCGCGAGCTCGACGCGCTCGGCGGCGAGATGGCCAAGGCAGCGGACAAGGCCTGCATCCAGTACCGTATGCTGAACCTCGGCAAGGGTCCGGCGGTGCATTCCCTGCGCGCGCAGGCCGACCGGCGGCGCTACCAGCAGGTGATGAAGCACACGCTTGAATTGCAGGAAAACCTCAGAGTGAAGCAGGCCGAGGTCGTTGACATCGGCCTTGACGGGCAGGGTGCGGTATGCTCGGTGACGACGAACACAGGCGCTGTGTGGTCCTGCCGCGCTGTCGTGATCGCGTCTGGCACGTATCTCGACGGGCGCACGATAGTCGGCGAGGTGCTGCGCTCCTCGGGGCCTGACGGGCTTGCCCCGGCAATACCGCTGGCGGAGCGCCTGCGCGCGCTCGGGCTGAGTATGCGCCGCTTCAAGACCGGCACGCCGCCGAGGGTCAACGCCCGCAGCGTGGACTTTTCAAAGATGGAGCTCCAGCCCGGCGACGCTGAGCCCGAGCCCTTCTCCTTCTCGACTGATAAAGTTCCGGATAACCGCGCGGTCTGTTACCTCACCTACACAAACGAGCGCACACATCAGATCATCCGCGACAACCTTGACCGCAGCCCGATATACTCCGGCGTCATCCATGGCGTCGGCCCGCGCTACTGCCCCAGCATCGAGACAAAGGTCATGACCTTTGCCGACAAGCCGCGGCACCAGCTCTTTGTCGAGCCGATGGGGCTTGACACGGAGGAGCTTTATATCCAGGGCTTTTCCTCGTCGCTGCCCGAAGAGGTGCAGGTAGAGATGCTGCACACTATTCCCGGCTTGGAGCACGCGGAAATGACCCGCTGCGCCTACGCGATAGAATATGACTGCGTCGACCCGACGGAGCTCTACGCGACGCTTGAGAGCAAAAAGATTCCCGGCCTCTACGGCGCGGGGCAGTTCAACGGCTCCTCCGGTTATGAGGAGGCGGCGGTGCAGGGCTTCGTCGCAGGCGTCAACGCAGCGCTCAGGATACTCGGGCGCGAGCCGTTCATCCTCCGCCGCAGCGACGGATATATCGGCACGCTTATTGACGATCTTGTCACCAAGGGCACGAACGAGCCCTACCGCATGATGACCTCCCGCAGCGAGTACCGTCTGCTGCACCGGCAGGATAACGCCGACCTGCGCCTTTCGGGCAAGGGACTCTCCCTCGGCCTTGTGAGCGCGGAGCAGTATAAGCGCGCGCAGGAGAAGTACGCCGCGGTCGACTCAGAGCTCAAGCGGCTTGAGAGCACGCATCTTGCCCCGACGGAGGAGCTCAACGCCATGCTCGCGTCCCACGGCACCGCACCTGTCGCGACGGGCTTTTCCCTCGCGGAGCTCATACGCCGCCCGCAGATAAGCTATGCCGACACCGCGCCCTTTGACCCGGCGCGCCCGAAGCTGCCGAAAGCCGTGACGGAGCAGGCCGAGATACGCCTGAAGTACGACGGCTACATAAAGCGCCAGCTCAAGCAGGTGGAGGAGTTCACCCGCATGGAGGAGCGCGCGCTGCCGGCGGATATCGACTACAGCAAGGTCACCGGTCTGCGCATCGAGGCACGCGAAAAGCTTGAGAAGATACGCCCCGTGAGCTTCGGGCAGGCAAGCCGCATTTCCGGCGTGTCCCCGGCAGATATCTCGGTGCTGATGGTATACATGGAGAGCAGAAGATGAGCAAGGTAGTTTTAGGTTTTTCCGGCGGGGTCGACTCCGCCGTGTCCGCCGTGCTGCTGCAAAAGGCGGGGCATGAGGTACACGGAGTGTATCTCGACAACGCGGAGGAGAGTGCGCGGCTTGACGCCGTGTCCGCCGCGGAGCGCATGGGGATAGCCCTGACAGTCATCGACGTTAAGCGCGAGCTTGAAGAGAACGTCTGCCGTCCGTTCACCGAGGCGTACCTTCGCGGTGAGACGCCGAACCCCTGCATCATCTGCAACCCCAGCGTCAAGTTCAGGACGCTTATTGCCGTTGCTGACCGTATCGACGCGGAGCTTGTCGCGACCGGGCACTATGCCCGCGCGGAAAACGGCGCGCTCTTTAAGGGCATGCCGTCAAACGACCAGAGCTATATGCTCTGCCGCCTGACGCGCGAGCAGGCCGCGCGCGTGACACTGCCGCTCGGTTCCTTAGAAAAAACACAGACACGCGCACTGGCTGAGGAGTTCGGGCTGCCCGCGGCGCACAAGCCCGACAGCATGGAAATTTGCTTCATCCCCGACAAGGATTATATCGGCTGGATATCCCGCCGCGCCGCCATGCCCGGCGCGGGAAAGTTCATCCTGCACGGCGAAGTCATAGGTGAGCACTACGGCATCTGCCGCTACACAGTCGGCCAGCGCCGTCCTGGACTCGTGGACTGGCGCAAGGTGTATATCTCGCGCATCGACGCTGCGACGAACACCATTGAGCTTGCACTCTGGGAGGAGCTTTTCAAGACAGAGGTCTGGGCGCGGAACTTCAACTGGCTCATTGACGAGCCGCGTGAGCCGATACGCGCGAGTGTGCGCGTGCGGCACACGAAATGGGAAAACCCGCCCTGCACCGCGACGGTGGAGGACGGACTTGTACACATCGTATGTGATGAACCCGTGCGCGCCCCGGCGGCGGGGCAGTCCGCCGTGCTGTACGATGGCGATCGACTCCTCGGCGGCGGGTTCATTGTGCAGCATTGAAAGATATTGGTTCTAAACTAAAAAGTTGGGGTAAACGGAGAAGACCGGGTGCACCCAGCTTTTTTTATTCAGAGCTATTCATTAGACGGCATCAGAATGAGGTTCCCCGCAAAGGGCTTGCCAATTCAGGCAAGCCCTTTTTGATTTACCGGGAGCAAATCTTTTTCGGGATAATGCCAGCCCGCCCGGTTTAGAATCCAGCAAATATGATAAAAATTTCTATTGAGAGGAGATGGTCAATGATTGGAGATAAGCATAAACGATGAACGCAGCACAGTCGAAGTCTGGCTATCGAACAAAGAGAAAAATGATTCCGCCGTGCGCCAGCGCCTCAAACCGCTGTATGCAGAGTACGCTGGAAAGAAATATACCGTCGCTGTGTTTATGTCCGGCAGTCAGGACTTATACTCTCTGACAAGCGGCCTGCTCTGCTACAACAGAAAGCGCATCGCGGAGCTCGAAGCGGAGCATGAAAAGGAACAGGGCATGGTGATGTAAACGGACGGCTTGTAGTAGTCGTCCGTTTATTCTTTTCTGTTGCTTTCCGAAAGCTCATGTGATACAATATTATCAGCAAATGCAAGATTATATATGTATAATATTGTAATAGTCTGAAAAGTATCTCAAGGGTGAAAGCAAATGAGAGAACACTTTGACATTGCCGGGTACTGCCGCATCTCGGTCGACGAGGAGGCGGGGCGCGACAATGTGTCCATCGAAAACCAGAAAGCCATCATACAGGACTATGTGCGCCGCACATTCCCGGACAGCACGCTCACCTTCTACGAGGACCGCGACCGCTCGGGCTACACCTTCGAGCAGCGTGAGGGCTATCAGGAGCTGCGCAGAAAGCTCATGGCGCACAAGTATGATATCCTCGTCGTCAAGGACTTCTCCCGCTTCTCGCGCCGCAACAGCCGCGGCCTTGTGGAGCTGGAGGATCTGCGCGACGCGGGGCTCCGCATCATCTCCATTGGCGACGGCATAGACTTCCCGAATGACGACGACTGGGTGAAGATACAGTTCCAGTTCCTCATGAACGAGATGCCCGTCACCGACACGAGCCGCAAGGTGCGCTCTGTCGTGAAGCGCCGTCAGGAGGACGGGCGCTGGATCTGCGCCGCGCCCTACGGCTACATCGTAAACAAGCAGCAGGAATTTGAGGTCGTCCCCACCGAGGCGGAGATCGTGCGGAAGATATTCGCGCTCTACATCGGCGGCTGGGGCTATAAGCGCATTGCAAACTACCTCACCGATGAGGGCATACCCACACCGCGCATGGCGGAGCGCACCCGGCGCGAGGCCGATGGCGAAACACCGGTGCGCAAGGTCAAGAACGAGTGGGCGATCATCACCGTGCAGGGCATCATCGATAATGATTTTTATATCGGCACTCTGCGTCAGGGCAAGTACACGCGCCGCAAGATAAACGGCGCGGACGTGAAGCAGGACGCCAGCGACCACAAGGTCTTTGAGCACCACCATCAGGAGATCGTCGACTATCGCACCTTCGCCACCGCGCGGGCGCTGCGCGAGGAGCGCAGCACCTCGCACTACCGCGGCGTGAAGATAAACGACAATGTCTACTCCGGCTTTCTCTTCTGCGGCGACTGCGGCAGCCCCATGTTTGCCATGAGCCGCCGCGACATCCGCGACGCCTACCGCTGCGGCGAATATCACCGGCGCGGGCGCAAGGCCTGCACGAGCCACCACATCCGCGTCGACAAGCTCGACGAACTGGTGAAGGACTATGTGCGCAAGGTGAAAGAAAACTCCGCGCAGATGCTCGATCGGCTGAACGCCGATCTTGCGCGTGAGACGGAGGACATCGCTGAAACCGAGAAAGCGGCGCAGAACCTCACCGCGGTGCTCGATGATCTTCAGGCCGAGCTCAAGGCCACGAAGCGCCAGCGTGTCCGTGATATTATGAAGCACCCGGAGCAGGAGGCACTGCTTGAGGAGACCTATGACGAGATGGAGAGCGACCTCTCCCACCGCATCGAGGGCATCAGAAACCAGATAGACATGAGCGCCGACAAGCGCAACACCATCATCCGCGTCAACCGCGCGGCCAAGACGGCGCTGGAGGTGTTCGACGATATCCTCCAAAAGCCGAAGCTCGAGCGCCAGGACCTCACGCTGATTATTGAACGCATCACCGTGTTCGAGGATCACATCGAGGTGCAGCTTAAAGCAGATATCGACTCCATCCTCAAGAGCGGCACATTGCCGGAGGAGACGGGGGACGCTGCAAATTTTGATCCCGGCATGGCAGATAGCTCACCCGTCACCATAGTCCAGTGCTCGGAAAAGCACGCGGACAAGATCTACCATGTCAATGTGATCAGTAACGGTGACCCGCTGGAGATATTCACGGATAAGGACGGAGAATTGATCTTCAAGAAATATTCCCCTATCGGGGAGCTTGGCGACTTCGCCGCGCAGATATGCGACAGCCTGAGGAAAACGACGGACGGCATCGCCGCCGTGTGCGACAGGGACACAGTCATAGCCATCGCGGGCGGCGCGAAAAAGGAGCTGCTGGAAAAGCCCGTCAGCGCGCAGCTCGGCGAGATCATGGCCGGGCGCTCCGTCTACCGCCACAGCACAGGCGGAAGCAGCACCCCTGTGAGCACAGCCGATGAAAAATACTGCATTTCCGTTGCGGCTCCGGTCATCTCGGAGGGAGATGTGATGGGCTGTGTGCTGTTCATCACGGAGAAGAACTCCCCGCCCGCCTCAGAGGTCGAGTTCAAGCTTGCGCAGACGGTCGCAAATTTCCTTGGGAAACAGATGGAAAGCTGAGCACCTGCGGTCACGTTCGGGACGTGGCCGCATTTTTTGTGAGAAACAGGAGAAAAAATACTTGACAAATTCTGTCATGCGCGCTATAATGACAAAGCTTTAAGAAACCAATACGGACGATTGGCGCAGCTGGTAGCGCATCCGCTTGACGTGCGGGAGGTCACAAGTTCGAGTCTTGTATCGTCCACCACAGATCCACACCCATTAGGGTGTGGATCTTTTTACGTCAATAGCTCCGCGACACTTGAACCCTCCGGCTGAGATCAGTGATTTCAGCCGGAGGGTTCGTCCAAGCTCTATTTTATTCTCACGGCTCTGTGCGTCTCGCCGGTTCGAAGCGGGGTCACAGTCCCGCCGCTGATATCGAAGATGCGCGCAGTGAAGTCCGCCTCAGTCTCCGCCGGGATGAGCACCTTGAGCGTGACGCTGGATGAATACTCCACGTCCTCGACGATGCCGCCCATCGCAGTACACTCAGTCTTGAGCCGCTCCGCACCGGAATATGAGCACGGCACATCCATGCACGACCATGGGCACACGACCGACGTCCCCGCCGCGGCGAGCGCGTCCCCGGCGCTTTTCGTATACGCGCGCAGCAGCCCGCCCGCGCCGAGCAGCACACCGCCGAAATATCGCGTGACAACACAGACGCAGTTGGTCATGTTCTGGCGGCGCAGCACCTCAAGCATGGGAATACCGGCGGTGCCCTGCGGCTCACCGTCGTCACTGTAGCGCTCGGCGCCGTTTCTGATGATATAGCACCAGCAGTTGTGCCGCGCGTCATAGTACTTTTTCTTCATCTCGGCGACGAAGGCCTTTGCCTCATCCTCGGTCTCGATGCAGCGGACATGCCCCAAAAAGCGTGAGCGCTTCTCGGTGAACTCGGCCTCGCCCGGGGCGGAGGGGATATAATACTCGCTCAATCCTCCCAGTCCTCCTTGGGTTCAACATAGCCGGGGATGAACTGCTTGACCCTGCCGAAGAGCTCCGGTCCGACAGTGACCTCGGCCTCGATGCCGGAGTCGGTATACTCCATGGAGTGTACCTGCGCCTCGCGGTTGAGGCTGTCAGCAAGCCCGGCGTTTGCGTAAGGTATCTTCAGCATAACGCGCTTCTTGCCGCGGTCGAGCATGGCGGATAGCGTGTCGACAAGCTCCTTTGCCCCCTCGCCGCTGCGCGCGGAGATACAGACGATGTTCTCTCCGTGCGGCAGGATGCCGATATAGGCGTCGCACTTATTGAACACGCGGATGCACGGCGTGTCCTCCGCGCCGAGCTGGCGGATCAACGAATCGACAACGCGCGCCTGCTCCTCCCATTCGGGGTTCGCGATATCAATGACGTGCAGGAGCACGTCGGCATAGCTCAGCTCCTCGAGCGTCGCCTTGAAGGCCTCGATAAGATGCGTGGGCAGCTTGCGGATAAAGCCGACGGTATCGGAGAGCAGGACCTCCTGCGTCTCGTCGATGCGGAAGCGCCGGGTCGTGGTATCGAGGGTGTCGAACAGGCGGTCGTTCGCGGGGATGTCAGAGCCGGTAAGGCAGTTGAGCAGCGTGGACTTGCCCGCGTTCGTGTACCCAACAAGGGCGACGACGGGCATGGCGTTCTTCTCGCGCTTGCGGCGCTGGGTGCTTCTCACCTTGCGCACATCGGCCAGCTCCTCCTCAAGCTTCTGGATCTTGCGGCGGATATGGCGGCGGTCGGTCTCAAGCTGAGTTTCGCCGGGGCCGCGCGTACCGATAGGCGATGAGCCGCCGGAGGCGGTCTGGCGGACAAGGTGCGTCCACATACCGGTCAGGCGCGGGAGCAGGTATTTATACTGCGCAAGCTCTACCTGAAGCTGACCCTCGCGCGTTTGGGCGCGCTGGGCGAAGATATCCAGTATGAGCCCGGAGCGGTCGAGCACCTTGACGCCGAGCTCCTCGGACAGCACGCGCATCTGCGAGGGGCTGAGTTCGTTGTCGAACACGGCGAGGTCGCAGTCGTTCATCGCGATAAGCTCTTTCATTTCTCTGACCTTGCCGTCGCCGATGAAGCTGCGCGCATCCGGCGTCGGGCGGCTCTGCATGAGCATGGCGACAGTCTCGCCCCCCGCGGTCTCGACAAGGGCGGCAAGCTCCTCCATCGACACCTCGGTCGAGCGCTCATGCTCGTCCATGCTTGCGGCGGACAAGCCCGCAAGCACGGCGCGTTCTTTTTTTATCTCAGTGTTTTCCATAATTCTCCTTATTAAGCTGCTCCCTTTTCTCCAGGAACTGGCAGGCGGCTCTCCTCGGGTGCGGTTATCTCGCTGCCGTCGCTGAACTTCAGCAGTGTACACACGGCGGCGATAAACTCCTCGTCGCTCATATTCTCCCCGCAGGTTATCGTCAGCAGTATCTTCCGCGCGGGCACATACTCCTCCCCGTTCTCGGCAGCGTCAGCCGCGGCCTTCTCGGCGTCAGTAAAATAAGAGCTGGACGGCAGCTTGAGTATCTGCGCCAAGCGCACATCGCCGAAGCGGGCGAGGACAAAGCTGTCAAGATAATACTTCGACAGCTGCGGCTTTGCCTGCTCGGGGTAGCTGATGTGCGGATAGATGCGCTGGAAGTACATGTCGCTCACGGCATCGTAGCTGCACAGCTCCGCCATGACGGTAAGGCCGCGCGTCTCGTCGCGGTTAGAGGGCAGATAAATAAACTCAACATACGAGTGCTCCGCAAGGCCGCCGTCGTTCGGGTCGCGCAGCACGTCATGATTCGTCTTCTGGCGGTTGAGGCGCTGATAGACGGAATAGCTCTCGGTGAAGAGCGCCGTCGGCAGGAAGTTATACGGGAAGAGCGCAAGGCAGTCGTTATGGCTGAGCGTCTCCTGCACACTCTCGAGCGCGGCGCCGGGGTCGGACATGTCAAAGCTCTCGGCCTCGTTCCAGATATATTCCTCGGGGCTTCCGCCGCCATAGGTCGGAACAGGCGTCGGCTCCTCGGTGGGCTTTGCGTCCACGGCAGGCATAGTCCACGGCTCAAGGGTCTTCTCCTCACCGCAGCCGCACAGCAGCGCCGAGGCAAGCATGAGCACGGCAAGCAGCAGCGCGATCTTATTTCTCATGGCGCACCTCCGGATCAGGGTGTTTGATTCATATATTATATAACATACACCTGAATTTGCCAACTGCTTATTATATCAGAACAGCCGGTGCTGCCGCTTACGGCGCATGAATTCGCCCTTGGCTTCTATGAGTACGATATCGCTGCCGACCTTGACGATGCAGCTCCATGGGAGCACATAGTCATCCTCGCGCCCGAGCAGCCCGAACAGCTTCGCGCGCCCCGGCGTGATGAGGGAGACGACGCGCCCCTCGGCATCGTCAAGCTCCACATCGCAGATATAACCGAGGCGGAAGCCCATGTGTATATCTATGACCTCCTTATACCGCAGCTCGGAAAAATAGCTGATCATGCCATGCACCCCCTCGAAAAAAGTATACATGCGCGGTGCTTTGTCCTATTCATGGGAAAGAAAAGTTTTAATTTCAGACTGGCAAAAAAGCATTTTGTCAGTCTGCTTGAAAATCTGAACTTTCAAAAAAGTTCAGATTTTGTTCTTATTGGACGTGAAAGACACCCCTCCTGGGTTTCTTTCACCGTATCTTCCTTCCCGTAACTTCTGCTGCATACAGATTCTTTGACACGCTCATTTTCATAAAACTTTGATTTCCCCTATTGACTCTGACACTGTGTAAGGCATTATTATACCCATGAGCTCAAGGAAGAACAGCATGGATAGAGGCAAACGGCTACGAGAGCGCCGGGCCGATGTTCAACATCTACCATGTCTCCCCGCACGAGACGCAGAATCCCGATGAGTTCGTCACCGAGGTCTGCTTCTCGGTGCGGAAGAAAGCATAATCAAAGATTTGGCCGCCCGATACGCAGGTATCGGGCGGCCATGTTTCATAGTTCAATTCAGTAAATGCTCAATAACGCCAGCGTGACCGCGCCGAACATCATCCAGAAGCGGAAGCTCTTCTTCCCCGTCCAGAGCGAATACGCGGCACAGACGCAGCCGCAGAGCATGAGGAGCGCAAACCAGAAGCTTTGCAGGCGCAGCGGCGTAAAGCCGAAGCAGGAGATATACAGGCAGAGCTTCGATATCGAGATCACTGCGAAGAGCGCACCGGCGATGAGCAGCAGAGTACTCATCAGCAATGCCGCGCGGCTCTCGCGCACCGGCTTTGACGCACTGCGCGTGACGAGCCAGAGAAGCGTAAAGTTTATGGCGATAACGCGGCAAAGCTCAAAGAAGCCCTCGCGCGCGTACTGCGAGACGATGAAGCCCTCGGGCAGGCGGCGGGCAAACGCGCCGAAAAGGTACGAGCCCTGCACGATGAAGAACAGCAGGTACACCGCTGCGAAAGCCGCCGTCACGGCGACCCACACGCCGTTCGGCACAACTCGCAGCTTTGAGAGTAAGCTGTTCACACCGTCCCTCTGCGTGCGTAGCTTCTCCTCCGGCAAACGGGCTGTGCCCGCGATCAGGCCGAAAACGTACGCGCCGACAGGCAGGCTCACGGCAAGGCGGAAGAGAAAATCCCAGAAGCCCGTGCCGAGGTTTATCCGCAGAGAATCAAGCACACCGCTGACTATCCTGCCGAAACCGCTGTCAGCCGAGGCAAGGCTCGATGCCGCCCACCAGAGCAGCAGCACACCGAGGACGATCGCGGTAAGGGACGCAATGATCGTGTTCTTATTGCTCCTTCTGCCGCGGCTCATGTCCTTTATCCAAGCGCCGATGCAGCGCAGGCGCAGAGAAAAATTCCCGAACGGAATGCGCACAAAGCCGTTGAGCGCGTCGAGCGGCAGCAGATGCCCGCTCTCGCCCTCTATGAGCTTCCCGCCGCGGGAGAGCGCCCACCACACGGCGAGGATGTGCACCGCGGCGATGCTGTAAAACTCTCCCCATACCCGGCTGCGGCCAAGGACGGCGCAGGCCGTCACGAGCACAGCGCAGCCGAGCCAGACCCAGCTCTCTTTCGAGCGCTGCACGCCGCGGTCAAGGTACTCGACCATCAGAACGAAGAGCGCGACGAACACCGTAAGCCAGAGTTCCCAGCGACTGCCGGTCGTCAGGGTATAGATATAGGCCGCAATGTACATGAAAAGCGCCGTGTACTTTTCCGCCTTTGACGCGGTAAAGGCAGGCTGAATATTTTCGTTTCTTTCATCCATGCTCTTCACCTCCGTCGTCCACAAACTCCAGCAGGTCGCCCGGCTGGCAGTTGAGCTCCCGGCACAGCGCCATGAGCGTTGAAAAGCGGATGGCCTTTGCCTTGTTGTTCTTGAGTATCGAAAGATTCGCCGGGGTTATGCCGACGCGCTCGGCAAGCTCGCCCGCGGATATCTTGCGCTTTGCCATCATCACATCGAGGTTCACTATGATTTCCATACGCGGCACCTCAGACGGTATAGTCCAGCTCGTCCTTCATGCCTATCGCGGTCTGAAAGACATTCCGGACGATGCGCACGATCAGCGCCATGAACGCCGCTGCCATTGCGATCACGAAAAACGGCGCATAGTACAGCGCACTGAGGGCGCTTATCACCGCGGCAGCTACGCAGCAGCGGCTCACCGTGCGCATGATGCGGACATTTTCATCCACAAAGACGCGACCTGCCTTTATGTTCCCCAGCAGCTTCCACAGCTTCCAGAGCGTCACCCAGCCGAAAACGCTGCCGGTATAGATCGAGACGAGCATTAAAACACCGCTCTGCCAGACCATACCGCGCAGGCGGATAAAGAAGCCGACGAACCAGTAGCCCCCGATATCCAGTGCCGCGAGCAGCAGCGCGAACAGCACGACGCAGCACTGCGAAAGGCTTATGCTCTTATCACTGTTCATATCCATGCCGTTACCTCCTTCTGTTTACGGTTCGAGCTTAACACTCCGCGCATCGTTTGTCAAGGATTTTTTATCGTTTATCAATAAATCTTTACTGATATTCAGATTCGATTCATAAAGAAAATCACAGGGAACATCAGCTCCCTGTGATTTTCTTTTTCTTTGTTTATTTCTCCTGAACCTGCTTGCCGGTCAGGTGCTCTATCGTTATCTCATAGAGCTGCACCGCGCGGATAGACTGCGCTATCTCTCCGTCGATCTCGCTCTTGTCGGGGTAGTACTTCTCGGCGAGAGTGCGCACCTTCTCCTCGGTCATGGCCGCATCCTGTATCAGATGGCAGCGCCCGAAAACGATGGTGCTCTGCGTATAGGGCGCCCATTCGCCCTCCTTGTACTGGCTGTTTCCGTAGACCGTGAAGCAGACCTTGTCGCTCTTTTTCAGCGAGTCCACCTTGTGTCCGACCTTTGCGCCGTGGAAATAGATCTTGCCGTTTTCCATGTCGTAGAAGTAGTTGACCGGCAGTGCGAAGGGATAGCCGTCATCGCCGTTCACCGCGAGGATGCCGCGCTTTTCGTTCAGCAGCAGCTCCTTTGCCGCTTCCTCGGATATCGCGTTCTTCTTTCTTCTCAGGGGTCTGAACATGTTTTCTTCCTCCTTATTCAGCAGCAGCGCCTTGAGCTGCTGCAGGTCGTTCACGATATGATCCGCTCCCGCGGCTGCAAGCTCGCCCTCCGCCGCGTAGCCGTAGCGCACACCAATGCAGTCCACGCCGCAGGCCTTCGCCCCGGCGACGTCATACTTCGTGTCTCCGACGAGGACGGTCTCTTTCTTATCCGCGCCGAGGGCGTTCATCGCGCGCGTCAGAACTGCCGCCTTGGAGTTGTTGTTGCCGTCGCTGTCGCTGCCGGAGATGACCTCGAACAGCTCCAGCATCCCCTCGCCCTCCAGCAGTTTCTCGGCGAGGTGCTGCGGCTTCGAGGTTGCGATACCGACATGCAGCCCCGCACCGATAAGCGCGTGGAGCAGCTCCTTTATTCCGGGGAACACCCGGCATTCATACAGGCCGATAGGCTGATAGCGCTCGCGGAAATCGTCCGTCGCGGCTTCGGCCTCCTCCTGCGTAAGATCGAATTTTTCCATGAACATATCCACCAGCGGGGGACCCGCAAAGCAGCGCAGCGAGTCAAGCTCTGCCGCGATCCCGCGCTTTGCGAGGGCGTACTGGACGGACTTGGTTATTCCCTCGACCGTGTCAAAAACGGTCCCGTCGAAATCAAACAGGATATATTTGTACATGAAGTCCCTCCTTTGTTTGATTGAAATATGATTATAACCGAGCCGCGCCGAGATGTCAATCACGGCGCGGGCTGCATATAATAAACCATGCTTTTATCAGGGGGTGCAGGTATGGATACCGTGTTTTTCCTTGCGGCAAATTCCGGCAGGGGCTTTTATTCTCTCTATGACGGTTTCCCGGAGCGGCGCGGGGTATTTCTGAGTATAATCAAGGGTGGGCCGGGCACGGGCAAATCCGGCTTCATGCGCCGCATATCTGCCGCGGCGAAGCAGTCCGGGCTTGACACGGAGGAGATCATCTGCTCCGGCGATCCGGACTCGCTGGACGCGCTGTATATCCCGGCGCTTGGCCGCGCGTGGATGGATGGGACAGCTCCGCACGTGCGTGAGCCGAGGGTCTTTGCCGCCGACGCAGGCTATGAGGATCTCGGCCGCTTCTGCGCCTCCCCTCTCGGGCGGGCAGATGCAGCGCTGGCACGTGAAATAAACCGGGACTACAAAGCCGTGTACGCTCAGGCGTACCGTCTCCTTGCCGCCGCGGCGAAGACCGCGGACTGCACCCATGAGGTGCCGCTCTCCTGTGCTGGGGCGGAGAAGATAAGCGAGCTTATCGGGGAGGCAAGCGAGCCTGGCTTCATCAAGCGCCGGTTCCTGCGCGCATTGAGCTGCAAGGGTCGCGTGCGCCTTGCCGGCACGCTCCGCAAGCTATGCAGCCGCATTGTCATGCTCAGCGATGAGGGGCTTGAGCAAACCGCGCGATTGGCGGAGGAAAGCGGTCTGAGCGCGATCGTCTGCCCGCAGCCGCTGCGCCCGGATAAGCTCGATGCCGTGCTGCTGCCTGGGAGTTCCTTGGCTTTCGTCTCCCGCGCATGGGGGCGCGAGAGCACTGAGAGCATCGAAGACGAGGCCGAAAACGAATACGCTCCCCTGCTCGATGAGCTGCTGGACGCAGCCTGCACCCAGCTTGACAAGGCCAAGGGCATGCACGATGAGCTTGAGCGCGTCTACCGCCCGTACATGGATTTCAGCGCGCTGACGGAATACACCGACGGCGTCATCAGCAGTCTTTTCGATTGATGCTTTATATCAAAAACAGGTGCGGCCCCATGGGGTGTCATTATTGGGTAAACACTGTTTCCCCAATTTGTCATTAGCATGACATAGAATCAATACATGTTTGAAAATAATAAGAACGATAGATATGTTGCAAAAAGCTTCTTTTTTTATATGTCGTAAAATGCATGCAAGTCTTTAATAATTCTTTTCTCATATTATCTATCTTTCTCCGTCAGTGGCAATTCCTTTATCCGCTATGCCTCCGTGAGTTCTTCAGGCTGATGACTTGCCTCACCGTCTGTATGCTTCCCTCTATTTTTAACATCTGGCACATTCATATTACAGATGGTATCCGCAGCAGACACAACAGACTTTGCCGCATCCAGCAAGTTGTCTGATGTCATTAAACCGAAACCATCCTGGGCAAGAACCATGATCTGCTCTGTGCTTTCGGGTGACGTACTGCGGATGATAGCGCCGAGCTTTTCTGCGCTGATACCTGCCGCCGCCTCGCACATTGAGTCACTGAAATCCGAAATGACTGTCACCTGCTGGCAGGAGAATGTTAGGTTGATGAGGTCTTTGAGCTTGTAGTACCCGTTCTTTGCTGCCATTGCCTGAAACTGCCGGAACTCATGATCTGAAAAGCTGTCCAGCCGCTTGGCGAGATAGTCCAGCTCATCAACGTTGACGTCAGTGTCCTCCAAGCATTTGAGCACTGGTAGCGGAGACTCAAGCTCTGCGATGTGGCAGTCTGACTTCAGTACATCTCCGACCTCAAGAGCTTCGAGCATCTCTATAATGCGCGGGTACTCTTCTGTGGGAATAGGGAACGGGATGCTTGCAACGCCATATTCTGGATGTGTTCTGTTGCCTATCACAGTATGGATGATCATCTCTTCACCTCCCGTATTTCAGTTCTCAGGCAGTTGCCGTCGCCATGCCAACAGATGATACCATGTGCCGGATAATTACACCCTTCACACTGCCTATATTCATAGCACGTCACTGGCTCATTGTCCGGTAGCCCAGCGTCCGGCAGATTCTTGAACGCCTGTTTGATTTCGTAGTTTTTCAATTCAACACCTCCTCAAAACGCAAAAAGGCCGGAGCCTTTGATTTCTCAAAAGCTCCGGCCTTGCCGATTTAATATTCTGTTGTCTATCCAAATTACTTGCTCATCAACACACCTCCAGATATGACAAAAGTGCCAGATTATTGATTCTATAAAATCAACAATCTGACGCTGCGTTTAGGTATAAAACGAATTTTAATGTCTGTTCTTCTCCGCAAAAAGCTGTGACACGCCATAAAGTTCCCGTAGAGGGGTTCGGAGCCTTATTAACGGGCAAAAACGGCGTTTGTCATCAATGGAAAAATAAAAAATTTTCCGAGCCTTTTGAGCCCGGAAAGCCTTGATGACACTGCGTTTGTAGCAGTGTCATCAAAATTGGCTGATAAACCTGTCTATGGGGTACGAAAAAGATGGATTTACGTTTTTGATAGATGGATTCGAACCTTTGTAATGTTTCGCAAAGGCTCACATTCGAATGTATTAAGCTGAGCTACTCCTGCTGTATTCCAAAAGTCCACCTTCTTGCTTATATACGGGTAGTATTTTGAGCATCTTTAAGTGATTGATATTGCTTATTCAAGTCACTTATTAAGGATTTAATCGTGCTAATGTCTGTGTCATTTAATTCTTGATCATGCTGAATCACAAAGTGGATATCAAGAAACTTGAATATACTAATGAACATCTCGTTCCATGGAATATTTGGCACATCTTTTTCGCTTATATATTTTTCAAACTGATTGGAGCTATGATGTGTAATATGCTTTTTGGGCGTGATGCTAGTCGAGTATCCAAGAATATCATAGTCGGTATAGAAATGAGTAGCCGGAATACCTGCCTGTAAAATGCGGAGCATCAGCACCTCATAAATATCTAAAAACTTCCTTTGCTTTTCAACATCTTTCAATGAATGAATATCAAAAAACTGATAACGTCTTACTCCATAGGTGGCGTCATTTAATTCTTCCTGGTTCAAAAAGTATTGTCTAATAGTTTGGTAATGATCTGTTTCTTTAATTCTGTTTAGAAGCTCGATTGAGAGAAATTCTTCAAACATATGGACGGGTATCGGTTCAGTCATCGCATCAAAAGGTATATGACTTTCCACCTCCGGATCAGATAATGCTAAGGACAAGGGATCTAATGCTATGTCCATAATAAGAATCATACCAATAGCATGTTTCATCAATTCTACGAACAGATCCGTCCTATCTTTTTCTGCATCTTTATTTGTCCCTATCCATCCATAATACGCATAAAAGGAGTCAAAGCCTTGTTTGTGAATGTATTTGTTTGCTTTTTTCAGTAATTCGTCATAGCGCGTGAAAAACTCGGGGATTTTTTCTCTTATTTCTGAATATGCCGCATTGTTTTTTTCGAGCAGGCCTTTAACTGCCTTATCCATCGGGAACCACGCTTTTGCTTTCCATTCTTTTAATCGATCTTCATCGTCAGACAACAAGAGCATGCTATTCATTATTTCCACAGATTGCCTTAAGGAATAGAACGCACAGTCAAAGTAACCGTCCTCATACAAGAAGAGGGCATGTTTTATTAATTCTACGGACTCCGTCATAAATCCATTGCAGAACATATTCTGCAAAATGCCAGTTGTCGGGAATAGAGCGCGAATCGTTTGCAGTAAGGACTCATGTTCTGGAAGCACAACCGCTTTTAAAAGTTGATGATCTTGCTCTAAAAGCATCTTCTCGAATTCTGCTGTATTCATATTCTGCGGCCTCAATTATTGTGTTTTTAAAGATGATAACCACTCGTAAAAATTGTCAATAGGTCCCACAGCATCCTGCGACTGCGGAGAGATAGGCACATTTCTACTTACTACTTCAATTCCCTCCAAAAGAATTAGATTCGCGATGTAAGCATCTATTTCTGGACCGTTTTCGGTTCGTCTCGCAATGCCAGAAGTTTTCTCATAAGCTAATCTAAAACGGCCTTTAAAAATGGTGCCAGAGGTTACTTCGTTGTCCAATATCCAGTCTGCCGCTCTATGAGCAGCAAAACAATCAGCATACCATTCTTTTATAGAAACATCTGGTTCTTTTCCAAGCACAAAAAGGTTGTTTAGAAACAGGGCCGTTCCAGGTTGGAATCCAAAGGCAATGGGGAGCGCATCAGTCAGCATGTACGATCCAAATTTACCATCAAAGCGCACCTGAAGGACCGCTTCTTGATTCTTGTAAATGGCAGGTAACTTAATAAACCGACTGAATAATTCGGCGCCATCAATATGCGCTTTGACTTTCGAGTTATCCGAGCCCGCAGCTTCTTCCCGACTAATCTCATTATTAAGGCTCTGCAGAACCTTCACCTCTAATTCTTCGGCAGTAGCAAAAAAATCGCATGTGATTGAAGAATCCTTGATTTCTTCTTTGAATTCTTTCAATCTTTCTGCAGAGTCACCCGTATCAAAATCGCCTTCATGAAAAACGGCTTTCTTCCCATCTATCAAAAAGGCCAAAATTGGCATTCCAATGTGCTTCGCATAATTAAACTCGAGTTGAGTATAAGACATTTGACTTTCTTTATCTATACTTCCATATCGCATCCCAATAGCACAGACATATATCTGGCAAGTTTTTAACTCTTCTAAGCATTTTTCAAGCGAAGGAATTGAAGCGGCACCGAAGCGTTCCATACCGACAGCTTTGCAATTAGCCCTATCAATAGCGCTTCTTATTGCTTCTCGGTATGGAAGCATATCAGTAAATGTTGAGGATACAAAAACCTTGTTGATAGGCAAGGGTGGTGAAACAGAAGACTTCTTTTTGGTTTGCGTGGACATAAAACAACACTCCTTTTTAAGAATACTAACTGTGCAGGTCAACCATGCATACACTGCTTTTTGATTTAATAGTTCTCGCTAAAGTATTTCAGTACTTCGTATTTAAACTTGGTATCATTCCACATTTCAAAGTCGCAGGCGATAAAGGGATGGGCCATCGTTCCGCCACCTTTTCCTTGTTTTGAGGTGATACCAATCGCATTTGTCAGGTCGATCCACTTCTTTGGCGTCAGGGTAAACTGCGGAGTCTTGGCATCAGCCACAAGTTTTTGAAATGCAGATTCAATGAAATCCGGATTATTCTTCCGCTCCCATTCTGCCAGAAATTCCACAGTATTACGGCTTCGTAGCCAGCTTTGAATTAAGTAGCTCGGATTTTCGGCATCAAATCTGCGCGCAATTTCAGTCAAGGAAATATAATCATCGGATGGATGAAGATATTTGGCTACTGTTTCTTCGAGGTAGGCGTTCATCTTTGGCTCATAGATCGGCGCTTCATCCTTTAATATCAACTCAAAGATAACATCCAAATACCGGTTCCAATCCGCTGCTCTGATTGGGGACAACTTATTCACACGCACTAAAAACTTCTCTCTGGTTAGCGCATATGCCCATTCCAGTTCTTCTTTTGTCGCTCTTGGCATCTGTTTTCACCACTTTCGCTTGGTTGGGATTCCGGCAGTTTTCACCTTTCAAAAAGTACACTTCACAGTATTCTTTAAAATCGATGATACCTTTCGTGTACTTTCCATTGTTTAAGAGCTTATTCAGCACATCTCTGCTCCATTGTGTTTTTCCAGAGGGAGAAGGAATCTCTTGGTTGAATAAATAGCACTGAATAGCTTCCAAGCTGTTTCCAGCTCTGTAGAGCCCAAAAACAGTTCTGACAACTTCCGCCTCCTCTGGCACAATTTCAACAATCCCTTGCTTGTCCCTTCTGTAACCGTAGCAGATCCTTCCGAAAAGTCTTGATTCGACTAATGACAATTTCATAATTTGGATTCCTTTCTAATTATACTGATTTCGACGTGCGTTTTCAATATAAAACACAAATATTAGTGGAATTAGTGCAAATTCAAAACCTCTATATTAGTGCTTTATATTCTCCGCTGACTGTTTGGTATTCGCTTTTAGTATGGAAAATGGAGCGGATCTCCTTGAAAATCCGCTCCAAAACAGCATTTGTTATATTATTTGTGGGATAAAAAGAGACAAACAGGCTTGTTTCAGCTTGTTTGTCTCTTATGGCAGGGGAAGAAGGCTTCGAACCCTCGGCCTACGGTTTTGGAGACCGCCGCTCTACCAGCTGAGCTATTCCCCTATATTAACTTGGTGGACCGTCAGGGACTCGAACCCCGGGCCGACCGGTTATGAGCCGGTTGCTCTACCAACTGAGCTAACGGTCCGTAATTCACTTGAAAAATATTGCCGCCACGATATCGTGACGGCAATACCGTTGCTGTGGCGCCCCCTGTAGGACTCGAACCTACGACCCTGCGGTTAACAGCCGCATGCTCTACCTATTGAGCTAAGGAGGCAAATTCAAAAGGTTTGACTCTCGCCAAACCTTTTGTGTTGGCGTTGACCTATCTTTCCAGTCCGTCTCCAGACAAGTATTGTCGGCACTG
>ERZ827043.632-NODE-632-length-42791-cov-3.750023_pt1 | contig 42791 bp, 39 predicted proteins | sample MGYA00519923_ERZ827043 | MGnify/ENA primary metagenome ERZ827043 (study PRJEB31778, sample SAMEA3449251) | human gut metagenome | biome: human gut; feature: human-associated habitat; material: faeces | place: United Kingdom | collected 2010/2012 ... | reverse complement strand
GATTTTAATAATTTTTAATAATAATTCTATTGACTTATAAATAGCAAGTTGATAGAATTATTTTTGTTAGTTACCTTACAAAAGTGTGGTGAATATTATGGAAAGAAAAGTAGCTTTCGAAATAAAGAGACTTGATAATTTAATAAATAGGAAAATATTAAAGTATCTAAAAAAAGAAAACATAAAAAATATATCCCACGTACAAGCTGAAATATTAAGATACTTGTATGTAAATAGGGATAATACCGTATATCAAAGTGATATTGAAAAGGAAGCAGATATAAGGCGCTCGACCGTATCTGGCATCTTAAAGACAATGGAGAAAAATGGTTTAATAAAAAGAATTGATTCCAAAAAAGATACTAGAAAAAAAGAAGTTACTTTAACTAATTTAAGTGTAAAAAGACATAATGAAATGAACATAAAAGTTCAAAAGTTTGAAAAAGAACTATTAAATGGCATATCATTAGAAGAGAAAAAAGTATTTTTTAAGGTGATTGATAAATTAGCGGATAATTTAAAATAAGAAAGGAAAAGATTATGACTAAGTTGTTAAAAGAATTTAATAAAAAAGATTATTTTTTAGTACTTGTATGTACTTTGTTAATTATATTTCAGGTATGGCTTGATTTAAGACTTCCTGATTATATGTCTGAAATAACAAAGCTAGTTCAAACAGAAGGAAGCAAGATGTCGGACATACTATCACAAGGTGGTTATATGCTTTTATGTGCATTAGGTTCGCTTATATCAGCATTTATAGTTGGATACTTAACATCTTATATTTCTGCAACATTCTCTCAAAAGACTAGAAAAACCTTATTTACCAAGGTACAAAGTTTTAGTATGGAAGAGATAAAAAAGTTTAAAACTAGTAGCTTAATTACTAGAACAACAAATGATATTACAAACATTCAAATGTTTATATCAATGGGACTTCAAATGCTTATAAAGGCACCTATTACTGCCGTATGGGCAATTCTTAAAATATTAGGTAAAAATTATAGATGGAGTATTGCAACAGGAGTTGCGGTAGTTGTTATGCTATCTGTTATAGGCACGTTAATGCTTATTGTTTTACCAAGATTTAAAATTGTTCAAAAGCTAATCGATAACATAAATGATAAAACCCGTGAGAACTTAACTGGAGTACGTGTTATAAGAGCGTTTAATGCTGAAAAATATCAGGAAGATAGGTTTGAAGATGCTAATCAAAAACTTACTAATACGCAGATGTTCAACCAAAGAATGATGTCTATAATGTCTCCTACAATGTATCTTATAATGAATTTACTTCCTCTTTCTATATATGTTATAGGAGCAGGCTTAATTAATAGTGCAGGTTTATTTGATAGATTAAACTTGTTTAGTGATATGGTGGTATTTTCAAGTTATGCAATGCAAGTTATTATGGCGTTTTTAATGCTTGCAATGATATTTGTAATGTATCCTAGAGCAAGTGTATCAGTAGAACGTATTATGGAAGTTATTGATACTAAAACAAAAATAACTGATGGAGAATTTTTAGGTAATACTAAATTAATGGGAGAAGTTGAATTTAAAAACGTATCATTTAAATATCCTGATGCTGATGAATATGTTCTTAAAAACATTTCTTTTAAGGCAAAAAAGGGAGATACACTAGCACTTATTGGCTCAACTGGATCTGGTAAGAGTACGATTGTAAACCTTATTATGCGTTTTTATGACGCAACGGAAGGTGAAATACTAATAGATGGTAAAAACATAAAAGAATATAAATTAGAAACTTTATATAAAAAGATAGGTTATGTGCCTCAACGTGCCGTTATGTTTAATGGTAGTGTTAAATATAACATTTCTTATGGTGATAAAAAAGTAAGCGAAAAAGATATGAAAAACGCTGCCCGAGTTGCACAAGCATCTGAATTTATAGATAAGATGCCAAAAGGATATGATGCAAACGTATCATCCGGCGGAACTAATATATCTGGTGGTCAAAAGCAAAGACTTGCAATAGCACGTGCGGTAGCGAAAGACCCAGAAATATTCGTATTTGATGATTCGTTTAGTGCGTTAGATTATAAAACCGATTATACCTTAAGAAAAGAACTTAAGAAAAATGCTAAAGATAAAACTAACATAATTGTTGCACAAAGAATTGGTACTATTTTAAATGCAGATGAAATAATCGTATTAGAAAATGGTTTTGTTAAGGGATGCGGCACTCACGCTGAACTATTAAAGAAGTGTAAGGTTTATAAGGAAATAGCTTTATCACAATTATCAAAGGAGGAACTTGAAAATGAATAATCGAGATAACGAAAACAAGGCGCCTCAAAGAAGAATGCATGGACCAAATAGAGGTAATTTCGAAAAACCAAAAAACTTATCCTTGACGGTGAAAAAGCTATTTAGTTATTTAAAGAGTTTTATGCCTTTTATAATAATTGCACTTATTTTTGCAGGGGCATCCTCAGTATTTTCAATAATAGGACCTAATAAATTAAGTGATTTAACAGATGAATTATCTAAGGGACTAGTTTTGGATAAAAATAAGATAGAAGTTATAAGCAAAGATATTTCATCTACCTTAAATGAAGAAAACATAAAAGAAATAACAACCAAAATATATAAAAATGAAGATATATCTGGTGTAAGTGATGAAGATAAAGCAACTTTTATGAAAATAATTTCTAGCATGGATAAAAATGATAGCAGTGCTATGATAAAAAGTATTTTAGACATGCCAAAATCTATTCAACGATTACTTCTTCCAGAAAGTACGATTAATAAAAAGAAAATAACAACTGATGATAAAGTAATATTCTTAAAAGAAATGAATGGTATTACTAAAAAATCATCTGCAAAAGATATTTATGCTAAATTAGATAAATTACCAAATAGTATATCTAGTCTTATTAAACCTTCAATTAACATGAATGCTGTTAAGAAAATAGTTATATTCTTACTTACTATTTATTTAGTAAGTGCGCTATTTAACTTCTTAGAAGGATTTATAATGGCTAGTGTTGCAAATGATTTTGCAAGAAATCTTAGAAGCAAAATCTCGGTAAAAATAAATCGTCTTACATTAAAATACTTTGATACACATTCAAATGGTGACATATTATCACGTGTTACAAATGATGTTGATACGGTAGCGCAGACAATGTCTCAAAGTCTTGGTTCATTTGTTTCTGCAATAGCATTATTTATAGGATGCGTAATTATGATGTTTAAAACTAATTGGATACTTGCTATAACAGCTATTTTATCATCACTTATTGGATTTATATTTATGTCTTTTATCTTAAGCAAATCTCAAAAATACTTCTTAGCAAGACAAGTAGAGTTAGGAAAATTAAATGGACACATTGAAGAGATATATTCATCTCATAACGTAGTTAAAGCATATAATGGTAATTATGATGCATCAAAGAAATTCGATGAATTAAATGAAAACGTATTTGAATGTAATCGTATGAGTCAATTTTTATCTGGTCTTATGCCATCTATGATGAGTTTTATTGGTAATTTTGGATATGTGGCAGTATGTGTTGTTGGTGCGCTTTTAACAATAAATGGAAACATAAGTTTTGGTGTAATAGTTGCGTTTATGATATACGTAAGATTATTTACTTCACCATTATCTCAAATAGCACAAGGAATGACCTCACTACAATCTACTTGTGCAGCTGCAGAAAGGGTATTTGAGTTTGTTGAAGAGCCTGAAATGGAAGATGAAAAACATCTAAAGAAAAAGTTGGATACTAAGAAAGTTAAAGGAAACATTGAATTTAATCACGTTAAATTTGGATATGATAGTGATAAAGTAATCATAAATGATTTTAATTGTAAGGTAAAACCTGGTCAAAAAATTGCAATAGTAGGTCCAACAGGAGCTGGGAAAACAACGATGGTTAATTTACTTATGAAATTCTATAACATAAATGATGGTGACATATTAATTGATGGCGTATCAATTAAAGAACTAAAAAGAGAAAACATACATGATTTATTTATCATGGTACTTCAAGATACTTGGTTATTTAACGGAAGCATAAGAGATAACATTAAGTATAATAAAAAGAGAGTTTCTGATAAAATAATAGAAAAATCGTTAGAAACAGTTGGAGCACTTCACTTTGTAAAGTCTCTTCCTGGAGGACTTGATTATCAAATAACGGATAGTGAATCAATATCAGCAGGACAGAAACAGCTTCTTACAATAGCTCGTGGTATGGTAAAAGATGCTCCATTTCTTATTTTAGATGAAGCAACATCATCAGTAGATACAAGAACGGAAGAACTTGTTCAAAAAGCAATGGATAAGTTAACCAAGGGAAGAACTTCATTTATAATTGCACATAGACTATCTACGATTAAAAACGCTGATATAATATTAGTTATGAAAGATGGTAATATAATAGAGCAAGGAAATCATAAAGCATTAATGAAGAAAAATGGTTTTTATGCTGATTTATATAATTCACAATTTAAAAATTAATAATTATAAATATTAATCATTTATTTGATTAATATTTTTTTTGGAATAAAAATGAGTTATAATTATAATTAAGGAGAGTTGATATGAAAAAGGTAGAGTTACATTTACACTTAGACGGAAGTGTAAGAGAAAGTACGATAGCAGAATTTTTAGGTGTTAATGAAAAAGACATAGAAAATATGCTGCACGCAAGTGATTTTAATTGTGATTTAAAAGAGTATTTAACTAAGTTCGATATGCCATTAAAAGTTATGCAAACAAAGGAAAATTTAAGTAGAATTGCAATGGAATTAGGCGAAGACTTAGAAAAAGATGACATAATATATGCAGAAGTCAGGTTTGCACCACAATTGCATACAAAAAATGGATTATCATATGATGATATTGTGCTTTCTGTTATAGAAGGTTTTAAAAAGTGTAACATAAAAATAAACGTAATTTTATGTATGATGAGGGGTGCAAGTTATATAAATAATTTAAAAACTATAGAAGTTGCAGAAAAATATCTAAATAAAGGAGTAGTTGCACTTGATTTAGCAGGTGATGAAAAACACTTTAAAACGAAGGATTATGAAGAATTGTTTAGGGTAGCTAAAGAAAAAAATATTCCTTTTACAATTCATGCTGGAGAAGCAGATAATGCAAATAGCGTATTAGATGCAATAAGTTTTGGTGCAAAAAGAATAGGTCATGGAATAAGAATAATAGATGATAATGATGCTATAAATAAAGTTATAAAAAATAACGTTACTTTAGAAGTTTGTCCAACAAGCAATTTTCAAACTAAAGCAGTAGAAATATATAAGAATCATCCTATAAAAAAGTTATATAAAAAGGGCGTTTTAATAACTGTTAGTACTGATAATAACACGGTGTCAAACACTACTTTATCCCTTGAGTATGAACGTCTTAGATCTTACTTTGACTTTACTGACAATGACTTTTTAACTTTTAACATAAACGCTATTAACGCGGCATTTATAAGTGATTTAGAAAAGAAAAAATACATAAAAATATTAAAGGGAGATTAATATGAAGTTATATGTAATTAGACATGGGAGAACGCCTTGGAATGAAAAAGGATTGATGCAAGGTATAGAAGATATAAAACTTAGCTTAACAGGAAAAAAAGAGGCTGAAGATATAAGAGAAAAATTAAAAGATATAAACTTTGATATATGTATTTCATCTCCACTTAAAAGGACTTTAGAAACGGCTAATATAGTAACAAATGGAAAGTGCAAAATTATTACTGATGAACTTTTAATTGAAAGAAATTTAGGAGAATTTGAAGGAAAAAAATACAATGATTATCAAAAATTGAATTACTGGGACTATAAATTAAATAATGATTTATATGGTGTAGAACCGGTTAAAGCCATACTTAAAAGAACATCATCTTTTCTAAATAAGTTAAAAGAAAAAGATTTTAAGACGGTTTTAATAGTATCTCACGCTGCAACTATAAGAGCAATTAATTATAATATAATAGGTTATGATTCTAATACAAAGTTTTTAGAGTTTAAACCTGTTCATGGAAAGGTTTATGAATATGAAATATGATGAAGAAAAATACAGATTAAGAACGATAAAACATGATGAAAAATATTTAAGGCAAACATCATCTGACGTGTTAAAGGGTGATCCTGATTTAAAACAGGAAATAGAAATATTATCTAATTATTGCAGAAGTAATGGTAATTTAATGGCTCTTGCATCAGTTCAAATTGGGATTCCTAAAAAAATTATATACATTATGAAAACTGATGAATATGACGCTTTAAAAGAAAATGATTTTGAAGACAAAAAAATAGTTATGATAAATCCATGTATATTAGAAGAAAAAGGAGAAACCTACTATTGGGAGGCTTGTGCTAGTTGTATGGATAATATGGGACTTGTTAAAAGACCTTACAGTATAAGAGTAGAGTATTTTGATCAGGATTTTAATTTGAAAACAGAGGTATTTGAAGGCTTTAAGGCAACGGTGCTTTCCCATGAGTATGATCATTTATTTGGTATATTACATATTGATATAGCAGAAAAAATATATGATATGCCGCAGGATGAAAGAAAAAAATTTAGAAGCCTTGATGAAAATAAATATTTAGTTGTTTCTAAAACAAAAAAGTATAAACATCCATTAAGATAATTTATATTTAGATATTAATAAAGGAAGTGGTTAAATTGATAAACATTTATACAACTGATAGCAAAAAGAAATTTAAAGAACTAGAAAATTTAAGAAAAGGTTGCTGGATAGATTTAATAAAACCAACTGATGATGAGATAAAAGAGGTATCAGAAAAGACAAATACGGATTTAGATTTACTTATGAAACTTACCGATGACGAAGAACTACCTAGAACTGAGATAGGTGAAAATGCAACTTTAATAGTAGTTGATACACCTTATATGACGGATTCAAGATATAAGCATAAGTATAATACTGATCCGCTTGGTATAATAATTAATAATGATGGATATTTCATTACAATATCCCTAAAAAAACAAACATTTTTAGATGACTTTAAAAATAATCGAATAAAAAATTTTGATATTAAAAAAAGAACGAAATTCGTAATTCAAATCTTACTTAGGGTAGCAGGTGTTTATCAAAAAGAACTTACCTCAATTAATAATTATATAAATAAAAAAGAAGAAACACTTCATAAGTCTACCGATAACAAAGAATTAGTTGACCTTCTTAACATTGAAAAGACATTGGTATATTTTTCTACATCACTAAAAGCTAATGACGTAGTGCTTGAAAAACTTGCAAAAGGAAACGTACTTACTCTTTATGAAGATGATATGGACTTGTTAGAAGATGCAATGATAGAAAATAAACAAGCAATTGAAATGGCTAGTATATACCGTGAAATATTAACTAGTATGACAGATACTTACGCAACTATAATTTCTAATAATTTAAATGACGTAATGAAGTTTTTAGCGGGAATTACAATAGTATTTTCAATACCTACTATGGTTTCATCATTTATAGGAATGAATGTTCCTTTAGGAGATATGGGAACGTCTAGCATAAGTTTTATTTTGATAATTGTTTTTTCATTTGTTTTATCAATTATAATTGCAATTATACTAAAAAAGAAAAACATGTTATAATTATAGGGAAAAGTAGAAAGGAAATAAAATTATGACTAAAAAGTTAAAAAAACAATTAACGGAACTTATTATTTTTGCAGGTATAGTTTTATGGTGTGTGTTTAATTATAATATATTTTTTGATTTTATAAAATTCGTATTAAAACTTGCAATGCCTATAATAGTTGGAATTGCAATAGCATTTATAATAAATGTTCCTATGAAACAAATTGAAAGAAAGATATTTAATATTGATAAAAGAAAGCATAAGAAGTTTATAAGATTAATATCACTTACGTTGTCCGTTGTTTTAATCTTTGGTATTTTAGGACTTATATTATTTTTAATAATTCCTGAAGTTATAGAAGCAGTGGGACAAATAAGTCGTAACTTACCATCCAATTTTAACTGGGTAAACGACATATCAAATAAAGCTCAAGAATTATATCCAGGCTTTAAAGATTATATAAAAAACATTGATGTTAAAAATATATTGTCAACAAGCGGAATTCATATGGGTAACATAGTAAATGTTGTAGTATCATTTTTATCAAGTACAATATCTAAAATAGTTATGTTCTTCTTTGGATTTATTATTGCAATTTATATTTTAGCAGACAAAGAAAACCTTGCTAGGCAAACAAAAAAATTATTAAAAGCATTTATGCCTGATAAAGTATCAAACGAAGTAGTTAGAATAGTTAAACTAACTAATGTTACGTTTACTAAGTTTTTAACTGGTCAATGCTTAGATTCCGCATTAACTGGTTTTGAATTCTTTATAATTTTATCAATAATAAAAGTGCCATACGCGCTAATACTTGGTGTGTTATTTGCGGTTACTGCTCTTATTCCATACGTTGGAGCATTTATTACTCTTGTTGTTGGAGCACTTTTAGTTGCGGTATCAAACCCAATAAACGCATTATGGTATACGATAGCATTTTTTGCACTTCAACAATTTGATGATAACTTTACTTATCCTAAAATAGTAGGTAAATCAGTTGGACTTCCAGCTCTTTGGGCACTTGTTGCAGTCTTAATTGGAGGCTCTATATTTGGATTTGTTGGAATGATAATAAGTATACCAATATCATCTGTTTTATACACACTATTAATAGAATATGTTAATTACAAAATAGAGAAAAAATGTAAATAAAACCATTGACATATAATTTAATTTAAAGTATACTTAAGTAGTAATCATTACTATTTAGGAGTTATATATGAGATATTCGAAACAGAGCGAAGAAGTATTAAATGCGGTTTTAAATTCTAATAATCATCCAGATGCTAAAGAAATTTATGAACTAGTAAAATTAAAAATACCTAACGTAAGTTTAGGTACCGTTTATAGAAACTTAAATACTTTGGCAAAGGAAGGTTTAATAAGAAAAATAGAACTTGATGATGGTAATGATAGATTTGATAAAACGTTATGTCAACATAACCATTTAAAATGCACGAAATGTGGTAAGGTAATAGATATCACACCAAAACTTAATAGCAAAGAAATAAAAGAAATAGAAAGTAAAACAGGTTTTAAAATTACTGATAGTAGTTTTAATATAAATGGAATATGTGAAAAATGTAAAAAAGAAAGGAATTATTAATTATGGAATTAAAAGGAAGTAAAACAGAAAGTAATTTAATAGCTGCATTTGCAGGAGAAAGTCAAGCAAGAAATAAGTATACATATTTTGCAAGTAAGGCTAAAAAAGAAGGATATGAACAAATAGCAGGTATTTTTGAAGAAACAGCTAATAATGAAAAAGAACACGCTAAGATATGGTTTAAACTACTTAATGGCGGAGATATTCCTTCAACAAAAGAAAACTTAAAAGCAGCAGCAGAAGGTGAAAACTATGAGTGGACAGATATGTATAAAGAGTTTGCCCAAACTGCAAAAGAAGAAGGATTTGATAAGATAGCAACTCTTTTTGAAGAAGTAGCTAAAATAGAAAAACACCACGAAGAAAGATACATAAAATTATTAGGAAATATAAATGATGATTTAGTATTTAAAAAGGGTGAAGAAACAGTTTGGATTTGCCGTAATTGTGGATACGTATACGTAGGAGATGAAGCTCCAAAGGTATGCCCAGTATGTGCTCATCCACAAAGTTTCTTTGAGAAAAAAGCAAATAATTATTAATGATTAAAGTGACATACATTGTCACTTTTTTCTTGAAAAAAATGATAGGAGTATTTTTATGAAGAAGAGGAAAAAGAAATTAGACATAATATATGAAGATAAAGAAATATTAGTTGTAAATAAGCCAAGTGGAATGCTTACTGTGTCAACTCCTAAAGAAAAGGAAAAAACACTATTTCATGAGGTGTCATCATATGTTAAAAAAAGTAATCCAAAAGCTAAAGTATTTATAATTCATAGACTAGATAAAGATACGTCAGGTATTGTTATGTTTGCTAAAAATCAAAACGTTAAATATAAGTATCAAAATGCTTGGGATAAATTATGTATAAAAAGAGGATATATTGCAGTTGTAGAAGGTATTTTAAAAGAAAAAAGTGGTATTATTAAATCTTATTTAAAGGAGACAAAAACACTTTTGGTATATTCCAGCAACGACTCTAAAAATGGAAAATTAGCTATTACTAAGTATAAGGTTTTAAAAGAAAGCAAAAAATATTCTATGTTAGATATTGAAATAAAAACTGGTCGTAAAAACCAAATAAGGGTTCATATGAGTGATATAGATACTCCAATAGTGGGCGATAAAAAATATGGAAATAAAAAAAGTTGTTTTAAAAGACTTATGCTTCATGCTTATAGCCTCGAGATCATAAATCCTAAAACTAAAAGAAAAATGAACTTTTTATGTGATGTGCCAAAGACTTTTAATGATTTATTTAAGGAGGATTAATTATGAATACTTTTATATGTTATCCTAAATGTTCTACTTGTAAAAAGGCAGAAAAATATTTAAAAAATAATTGCATAGAATACGAACTTAGAGATATAAAACTAAATAATCCTAGTAAAAAAGAATTAGAATCTTTTATTAAATTATCTGGTAAGGACATAAAGTCATTTTTTAACACGAGTGGGCTTGTTTATAAAAGCTTAAATCTAAAAGATAAACTTGCTAATATGTCATATGACGAAAAACTAGATTTATTATCAGGTGATGGTATGCTAGTTAAAAGACCTATTTTAGTTACTAAAGATAAAGTATTTGTGGGTTTTAAAGAAAAAGAGTGGTGTGAAATAATAAAATAGTAACAGGTGATGATATGAAAGATCTTGAATTTTTATCGCGTAATTTAATCGCACACCGAGGATACCACAACAATAAAAAAGGTATTCCAGAAAACTCTGTTTTAGCCTTTAAAAAAGCGATTGATAATAAATACTTGATAGAACTTGATGTTCGTTTAACTAAGGATAAAAAATTAGTTGTGTTTCATGATGGCAACTTAAAAAGAGTATGCGGCGTAAATAAAAGGGTTAAAGATTTAACCTATAGAGAATTATTAAAGTATAATCTTTTTGATACAACATTAAAAGTACCATTATTTAGTGATGTTATAAAAATAGTAAATGGTAGGGTTCCAATTTTAATAGAAACTAAGTATCATAATAGATATGGCGTTTTAGAGAAAATACTTATAAATGAACTTTCTAATTATAAAGGCCTTTATGCCATTCAAAGTTTTTATCCTATGACTCTTTTATGGCTTAAAAGAAATACTAGAGATATTCCAATTGGGTTATTATCCAGTAATTTTAAAAATGATTCAAACCGCTTAAAAAGCATTATTGGAAAAACTTTGATACTTGATTTATTTTTTAAAACTGATTTTATTTCATACGATGTAAAAGGTCTTCCAAATAATTATTTATCATATAAAAGAAATAAAAAGAAAATAGTTATATGGACCATAAAGAATAAAAAAGATTATGATTTAGCTAGACAATATACTGATTCTTTAATTTGTGAAAATTTTGATTGGTTATAAAACTTGAAAAAAATCATGAATTTGTATTATAATGTTAGGTATGAAAGGTGAGTTTTAAATTGAGAGTAGCAAGAGATTGGAAGGATTATGAAATCCTTGACATGGCAAATGGTGAAAAGTTAGAAAGATGGGGTAATTATATTCTTCAAAGACCAGACCCACAAATAGTATGGCAAGATAAAAGTTTTAAAGATAAATGGAAGAAAGTAGATGCCATATATTACAGAAGTAAAAAAGGCGGCGGACACTGGGAAAATGTAAATAACATTAAGGCATCTTGGCAAGTTAAATATAAAGACTTAACATTTAATATAAAACAAATGGGATTTAAACATACAGGTCTTTTTCCTGAACAAGCAGTTAACTGGGATTATATGATAGATAAAATAAAAAACAGTAATAGGAAAATAAAGGTACTTAATTTATTTGCATATACAGGTGGTGCTACAGTTGCGTGTGCTTATGCAGGCGCAGACGTAGTTCACGTTGACTCATCGCGTGGTATGGTTTTGTGGGCTAAAGAAAACATAGAATCCTCTAATCTTACAGATAGATACGTTAGATTTATAGTAGATGATGTTATTAAGTTTGTTAAAAGAGAAATAAGACGTGGTAATAAGTATGATGCTATTATAATGGATCCACCATCATTTGGAAGGGGTGCAAATGGTGAGGTTTGGAACATAGAAGAAAGTTTATATCCTTTAATTAAGTTATGTATGGAAGTTTTAAGTGATAATCCGTTGTTCTTTTTAATAAATTCATATACAACCGGTATGTCACCTAAAGTACTTGAAAATATTTTATATATGACAGTAGATAAAAAATATAAGGGAAAAATATCGTCTGGTGAGGTAGGACTTCCTATGAAAGATAGTAATCTTATATTACCATGCGGAATATATGGTCTTTTTGAAGATGAATAATTTAAACGTATTATATGAAGATAACCACATCATAGTAGTCGAAAAAAAGCCTAACATATTATCTCAAAGCGATATAACTGGGGATAAAGATTTACTTACAATGGTAAAAGAATATGTAAAGGAAAAATATAAAAAGGAAGGCAACGTATATATTGGTCTTGTTCACAGATTAGATAGACCAGTAGGCGGAATAATGGTGTTTGCAAGAACATCAAAAGCTGCAAAAAGGTTAAATGAGCAAATAAAAAAACACGAGTTTAATAAAACTTATGTAGCAGTTTTAGATGGTAATTTAAATAAAGAAAAAGGAAGACTAGTAAATTACTTATATAAAGATGAAAAATTAAAAAAGAGTTTTGTAACTAACAAAGATAATAAGAACGCTAAGTTATCAGAGTTAGAGTATGAAGTTATAGGGCACATTAATTGCAAAACAATAGTTAAGATAAATTTAATTACAGGGCGCCATCATCAAATAAGAGTGCAGTTTAGTAATATAGGATATCCTTTATATGGAGACCAGTTATACGGAAGAAAAAATGAAAAGCAAATAAGACTTTTTGCGTATAAGCTAGAATTTATGCACCCAACTTTAAAGACAAAAATGCAATTTAAGTTGTTACCGAAATGGAAGGAGTTAGAAGATGAAACAATTATACATAGACTTTGATGGAGTAATATTAGATACTATGACTAAGTCATATGAAGAACTTAAAAAAGAAAATATTGATAGGAATGATGACGAAAAAGTAAGAGAGTTCTTTAGAAATACCGATTGGAAAAAATTAATAGAAGAAACCGAAGAAATTAATGATAGCATAAATGAAATAAAGAAGATATGTGACTCTAAAAAGTTTAATGTTTATATATTAACTCACGTTAACTCAACTAATGAGATGATTGAAAAAATTAAATATTTACATAAGAAATTGCCTCTTGTAACGATTGTTTCTGTTCCAAAGGAAATACCTAAAACAGAAGTTGTTAATCCATCTGCAGCAATATTAATAGATGATTATTCTGGAAATATTAAAGAATGGCAGAAAAAGCTTGGTATAGGTATTAAATTTGTAAAAGAATTAGAAGGTAGTGATTATCCAGAAATAACTCATTTATCTGAAGTAATAAATATGTTTAATCAGTAAAGGTTTATATATCTTTACTTTTTTTGTAAAAATATCATTTTATATTTATTTTTTCATATATTTATAATGACTAAAATATTAAGGAGGAAATAAATATGGAAACACTTAAAGTATCCAGTAAGTCAAACCCAAGTAGTGTAGCAGGAGCACTTGCTAACGTATTTAGAGAAAAAGGATCTGTAGAAATACAAGCGATAGGGGCAGGAGCACTTAATCAAGCTATTAAGTCGATTGCAATAGCAAGAGGTTTTGTTGCACCTTCAGGAAAAAACTTAGTATGCATACCAGCATTTACAGACATTGTAATTGAAGGTGAAGAAAGGACCGCAATTAAGTTAATTGTAGAAGCTAGATAGGCTTCTTTTTTTCTTTTTTAAAATTTTATGTTATAATCATTCTTGTTTGAGGGAAGTATTATGAATATTTTAAAGAAGAAAAATAAAAATGTTTTAACAAGAATATTTAGAAAGAAATCAAAATTAGAAAAGTTTTATTTAAAAAATGAAGAGTTTATAAAGTATTCTTTTGTATCTACCGTATGTACTGGTATATTGTTTTTAGTATTCTTTTTGGTAGATTTAGTAACAAAAGGAGATTACTTGTTAGCAAACTTTTTATCATATACGATATCTTTTACGGTCTTATTTGTTTGGGATAGAAAAGTTTTTAAATCAAAGCCAAAAAGGCGCCGTGATAAGTTAGCACAGCTTACATCTTTTATAATTATAAGAGTAATAGGCTTTCCGCTTGATTCACTAGTACTATCAGTACTTATAAATAAATTTCATATAGCAAATATGGCTGCTAAGGTACTTGGTTCACTTATTATGTTTATGTATAATTACATAACTAACAAATTATTTGTATTTAAAAAAAATAAGCTTATATAATTTTTAATAAAATTAGGAGAATATGCTTTCTTCTTTTTTTATGATATAATTTAAAATATAGGAGACATAAAAATGAAAATAGACTTTGAAAAAATAAATAAAATATATGGAAAAGATATATTAGATGGCTTAAGAGATAATTTAGATGAAGTAAATAAAAATATAAAATACTTATATGAAATAGGAATAGAGTGTATAGAAGAAGTATTTGAAAGATACGCACCAATATTTATATGTGATAATAAAGAGTTTAAAAATAAGGTAAATAAACTAGTTGGAAAACTAGGAAATGAATATGTAGAAATACTAGGAGAAAATGAAGATTACTGGAGTGAATTATTATGATAGAGCAAACAGATTTAATGAAACTATTAGAAAGCTATAAAATAGATTATAAAAAAGTAATGACTGATAAGGTGTTAGATAAAGGAGAATACTTTGGAATAAAAAACGTTTTAGAGTATTTGGTAAATGAAGTAGGAATAAATCCTAAAAACATAGAAAAATGTCCTAGTATATTATATTTAAATGTAAATGAAGTAAGAAAAAATTATGAGTTTTTAAAACAACAAAAAATAAATATAAGTGATGTTGAAACTTGTCTTCACGTTTTAAGTACAGATAATAAAGATTTAAAAGAAACTTATTACTATGTATTAGAAAATTATGGATTAATGACAATTAATAGAACTACATCTATTTTAAGATGTAATAAAGATAGAATAATAGATATAGAAAAATATGGTTTATCAAAGGACGTAACGATAAGTGCCTCAATATCTAGAAGAACCATTTATGAAATAGAAGAGATAATAGAAGTATGTAAGACATACAATATAGAAATAAAAGGAAATGTATTTAAGCAAAATGCTGAAGAAATAGAAAAGATAATAGAAATCTGCAAGAAATACGATATAGAAGTAACAGGATCTGTATTTTTAAAAAAATCAAGTAGGCTTCAAAAAACAATAGACTTTATTATAGAAAACTATGATGAAAGGTACTTAACTCCTTTAATAATTATAAAAGAACCTAAACATTTAAGTGAAGTTATGCCTTATCTAGATAGTTTAGGAGTACTTGGATTTATAATAAATAGTGCGAGCATATTAACTCTTACAAAAGAAGAAATAGAAAAAAGAGTAGAAATAATAAAATTATTGGGTGAAGATATTGTCAAAAATGGTAAATTTAATTCAGTATTTGGAATGAATAAAACAAGATTAAATAAGAAGCTTAATAGTTATAAAGATAATGATGTTATATATCCTTTAATAGAAGAGTATATCGTAAGATGATATGCTTTTTTAAATTGACTAAAACGATTAAAAAGTGTTATTATTATGTTAAGAATAATAGGAGGTTGTTATGGCTAATAAGAAGTATGTATTATATTTTAGAGGAAAAAACAAATATGGACATTATCATAAGTTTCCACTTGTTTCTTTATATTTAAAAACACTTGATATGTACACTAGTAACTACGTAGATTACGTTGATTTATTTAATAATTTACCAGTTGGCGTAAGTACTTTTATAAAAAATGAATTAGGTTGTGACGTAGATTTTACAAGTAACGATGATTTGGAAAAATGCTTTTTTATAACGGATAATGATTTAACTCCTATAATGAAGGTTTTATTTGAAGATAACATAGATGTCTTATATGTGGAACCAAAGGAATTATCAAAGTTGATGTGTAAAGTAAAAATGACGTACCAAGAATTTTGGTGTGCGAAATTAAATATGCTATCTTCTAAAATGGATAGAAAAAAATATGACTTTTTTAAGTATTTATACAATGTGTATGTAAAAGATAAAGATATTTTAAAAATGATTGACACTTATGACGTGAAAAGAAACCTAAGTAACTTAGATTATGATGATACTTTTATCGCTGCAATTGCAACGGATGAAACAAACATTATGGTACTAAGTAAAAAGCTATCGCAAACAATTGAATCAAGAAGAAATTTAGCATTTCAATTCAAAAGTTTATTTAACACGTTAAATAGTGATCAGAAGTTAATTGATTATTCAAAGATGATTGAAAGAAAGAACAAAGACTTAGACATGGACTTTGTATTAGATGAAATGAATGAAAGTTTAAATGAATTTAAAAAAGCTTACCTAAAGGAATATGATATAGCCTAAACTAGCGGCTTTTTTATTTGATATAATATATAAAAAATGATATTATATTTACAGATGTAGGTGGTATTATGAAGGATAAATACGTATTATGTTTTAAAGGGAAAAATAGTAGTGGAAAAGAAGAAATATATAAGATATATGAATCAAGTTTAAATAACATTGATATGTATACTTGCTATAAAGGATGTTATTCTAATAGAGATTTATATAATCTTTTACCAAGTGATATTCAAAAATATTTAAATTCATTTTCATGTAATTCTACTTTCGAAAATAATTTTTTTATAAGGAGATCTTGTAAAAATATAAGACGTGGAAGATTTGATTTGCCAATTTTATTTAAAAGTGATTCTGATATTGTGTATTCTAGCGAATCGGATATTTATATGGCACTTTTGAAAATGAAAATAAATAGCAACGATAATGATGAAGAAAAGAAAATAAAAACTAGTTTTTTTAATAAGATGTATGAAATGCTATTTTTAAAAGAAACAAAACTTAGTGATCAAATAGACAGGTATATAGAACACCTAGAAATTTCATTGCCAAGGATTGTTGGTATATCACGCATGCCGTGTTGTCTTAAAGATATTGCAAGATATGTGTGTAAAAATTATTTGTTAAAAAGAAATTTCTCTATTTTATTAAAAGAATATAAAAAGAAAATAGATGATTTAAATGGCGTTAAAACGAGATTGGTAAATGAAAAGGCACTTGAGGAAAGAACTAAAAAAAGAAGATTTTCATACTTTAAGGCAGAGGCCAACATGCTTAAAAATTTAAGAGATCAAATTATTGATACTAATGATTCTTCGAAACGTGAAAAAGAACTTAAAAAAGTAAAAGAAAGATTAGATGATAATCCTGATTATATTAGTTATATTACCTTTTTAGAAGAAAAAAATAAAAAGATTGCGGATGATGATTATTCGGATGAAGAGTATGATGATTTTCTAGGCCCTAGAAAACCCAATGATCATAGATATTGGAGCATTAACTAATGAATGATAGAATAAATGAATTTTTAAAGTATTTAAAATTAGAAAAAAATTATTCTTCTAATACGATTAAAAACTATGAAATTGATATAGATGAATTTAACAATTATTTATGTGCTGAAGGAGTAGATTATTTATCCGTGGATTATGATTTTATTAAAGGTTATTTAATGTATTTATATAATAAACAACTATCTAGAAATTCGGTTGCAAGAAAATTATCATCACTTAGAAGTTTTTATAAATACCTGTTTAATAATGACTTTATTAAAACCAATCCTTTTAAGTATGTTGCAACACCTAAAAAAGAAAAGAAGTTACCTAAGTATCTTGGAGTTGAGGAGTTAGAAGTTATATTTGATACGCCAAATATAAAAACACCACTAGGCCAAAGAGACCGAGTAATTTTAGAAGTTTTATATGCTACTGGTATAAGGGTTAGTGAACTTGTTAACATAAAACTATCAGACATTGATTTTTATAATAAGGAAATAAGGGTGTTGGGAAAAGGAAATAAGGAAAGAATAGACCCGTTTGGTACTTATTGTTTAGATATGATTAATATGTTTTTAAATGATGGTAGAAATAAAATTCTAAAGAAGCATAATACTATTTGTGATTATCTAATAATAAATGAGCACGGCAGACAAATAACAACTCGTGGAGTTGAAAAAATAATAGATAACGTGGTAAAGGAAGCCAGTTTAAAAAAACATATATCACCACATATGTTAAGGCACTCTTTTGCAACACATCTTTTAAATGAGGGATGTGATATTAGAACAGTACAGGAACTTTTAGGACATGAATCTTTAGAGACGACACAAATATATACACATGTATCTAATGAACATTTAAGGAGTGTCTACCTAAAGTGTCATCCTTTAAATAAAACAAACAATAGTAAATAGTATATAATAGTTATGGAGATGTATTATGGAAGTAAATTATGTTGATAGTGATAAAATTATAAAGGCCGCTGTTGAAGCTGCTAAAGCAAGTTTAGAAATGGAAGGATTTGAAATTTCTGAAGATGAAGAAGAAGCATTAATTAAGAATTTGACTTCTAATTCTAAAATAAAATTACTGCTAAAAAAGGGGAATAAAAAATAATGAAGGATACGTGGGATGATTATTTTATAGATAAAACAGATGTTTTAAAAAATAAGCTTGGCATAATAAGTAAGGCTGAGCTTTATTCTAAGGAAAAAGAAATAACGCTAAAAAAATTAGCGTATTTAGAGTTGTTTCCAATTTAGGGTGAGTTTGATATTAATCATTTAAAAGCAATACATATGTTTTTGTTCTCAGATATATATCCATTTGCTGGTAAATTTAGGACTTGTTCTTTAGCTAAGAAGACTCAGTTTTACGACCCAGATATGATAGAGGATGAATTAAGAAAAACATTGATTGATTTAAATAATGAAATAAAAGAAGTACGTGATAGAAGAAAATATGCTTATGTACTTGCTAAAGCTTATTATAATATAATGGCTATTCATCCATTTAGAGAGGGTAATGGAAGAAGCACAAGAGAATTTTTAAGAGAGTTTGTTTTGAATAAAAACAAGCTATTAACATTTAATGTTAAACTTAATTTTTCAAAGATGGATAAGAAATCTTTTTTAACAGCAGTTCAGTATAGGTATGTATATCCAAGCCTTTTAGAAGATGAATTTTATAAGGCAATTGTTCCTATGGAGCCAGAAAAGTTAAAATAGCTAAAATTTATTGTAAAATAATGGAAAAACATAGCATTTTTGTTGTAAGTGCTATTTTTTTTGTGCTATAATATCATTGTATTTACATGTAAGGGAGGAATATAAATGACAAAATGGGTTTACCTTTTTAAAGAAGGTAATGCTGATATGAGAAACTTACTTGGTGGTAAGGGAGCTAACTTAGCAGAAATGACTAACATTGGACTTCCAGTACCTCAAGGTTTCACAATTACAACAGAAGCATGTACTCAGTACTATGAAGATGGAAGAGAAATCAATCCTGAAATTCAAGCACAAATTAATGAGTATATCGAAAAGATGGAAGAAATCACTGGAAAGAAATTTGGTGATAAAGAAAATCCTCTTTTAGTTTCTGTAAGATCTGGTGCTAGAGCATCTATGCCAGGTATGATGGATACTATATTAAACTTAGGTTTAAATGAAGACGTTGTAAACGTTATTGCTGAAAAATCTAATAATCCAAGATGGGCTTGGGACTGCTATAGAAGATTCATTCAAATGTATTCAGACGTAGTTATGGAAGTTGGTAAGAAGTATTTTGAACAACTAATAGATGAAATGAAAGAGAAAAAAGGCGTTAAACAAGACGTTGAATTAGATGCTGATGACTTAAAAGAATTAGCAAGACAATTTAAGGAAGAATATAAAGCAAAGATTGGTGAAGATTTCCCAAGCGATCCAAAAGAACAATTAATGGGAGCTGTTAAAGCTGTATTTAGATCATGGGATAATCCACGTGCAAACGTTTATAGAAGAGATAATGATATTCCATATTCATGGGGTACTGCTGTAAACGTACAAGCTATGGCATTTGGTAACATGGGTGATGACTGTGGTACTGGTGTTGCATTTACTCGTGACCCAGCAACTGGTGCTAAAGGATTATTTGGTGAATTCTTAACTAATGCACAAGGTGAAGACGTTGTTGCAGGTGTTAGAACTCCAATGCACATTGCTGAAATGGAAGAAAAATTCCCAGAAGCATTTAAGGAATTCAAGGATGTTTGCCAAACTCTAGAAGAACATTATAGAGATATGCAAGATATGGAATTTACTGTAGAACATGGTAAACTTTACATGCTTCAAACAAGAAACGGTAAGAGAACTGCACAAGCTGCTTTAAAAATAGCATGTGATTTAGTAGATGAAGGAATGCGCAGTGAAGAAGAAGCTGTAGCTATGATTGATCCTCGTAACTTAGATACATTACTTCACCCACAATTTGATGCTAAAGCATTAAAAGAAAGCACTCCAGCTGGAAAAGGACTTGGAGCATCTCCAGGAGCTGCTACAGGTAAGGTTGTATTTACTGCTGAAGACGCTTGTGATTGGGCTGCAAGAGGAGAAAAAGTAGTTTTAGTTAGACTTGAAACTTCTCCAGAAGATATTACTGGTATGAAAGCATCTCAAGGTATTTTAACTGTTCGTGGTGGTATGACAAGCCATGCTGCTGTTGTTGCTCGTGGTATGGGTACTTGCTGTGTATCTGGCTGTGGTGATATCATAATGGATGAAGAAAACAAACAATTTGTTTTAGCAGGTAAGACTTATCACGAAGGAGATTATATATCAATAGATGGTTCAACTGGTAACATTTATGATGGTAGGATTCCAACTGTTGATGCTTCAATCGCTGGTGAATTTGGTCGTGTTATGGCTTGGGCTGACAAGTATAGAACTTTAAAGGTAAGAACAAACGCTGATACTCCAACAGATGCTAAAAAAGCACGTGAATTAGGAGCAGAAGGAATTGGTCTTTGCCGTACAGAACACATGTTCTTTGAAGAAGATAGAATAGCAGCATTTAGAGAAATGATTTGCGCTGATACTGTAGAAGAAAGGGAAGCTGCATTAGATAAGATTTTACCTTATCAACAAAACGATTTTGAAGCTTTATATGAAGCATTACAAGGATTCCCTGTTACTATAAGATATCTTGACCCACCTTTACATGAATTTGTTCCAACAGAAGAAGCAGATATCAAAAAACTTGCTGATGCACAAGGTAAGTCTGTTGAAACAATAAAAGCATTAATTGCTTCACTTCATGAGTTTAACCCAATGATGGGACACAGAGGATGCCGTCTTGCTGTTACTTATCCAGAAATAGCAAAAATGCAAACAAAGGCTGTTATTCGTGCAGCAATTAATACTAAGAAAAATCATTCAGATTGGAATGTTAAACCTGAAATAATGATTCCACTTGTTTGTGATGATAAGGAATTAAAATACGTTAAGAAAGTTGTTACTGACACAGCAGATGCAGAAATAAAAGCTTCTGGTATTGATTTAGAATACGAAGTTGGTACTATGATTGAAATTCCAAGAGCAGCACTTACTGCTGATGAAATTGCAAAAGATGCTGATTTCTTCTGCTTTGGTACTAATGACTTAACTCAAATGACTTATGGATTCTCAAGAGATGATGCAGGTAAGTTCTTAAACGCTTACTATGATAAGAAGATTTTTGAAAATGATCCATTTGCTAAATTAGATCAAGATGGTGTTGGTAAATTAATGGAAACAGCAATTAAACTTGGAAAACCAGTTAATCCAGACTTACATATTGGTATTTGTGGTGAACACGGTGGAGATCCTTCATCAGTTGAATTCTGCCACAATATTGGATTAGATTATGTTTCTTGCTCACCATTTAGAGTTCCTATTGCAAGATTAGCTGCTGCACAAGCTGCTATCAAAGCGAGTGAAAAATAGAGCGCATAAGCGTACTAAAATAATATGAAAGAGCTGAAAAGCTCTTTTTTTTGTTGCAATAAAAAGAAAAGATTGATAAACAAAAGAATAAATAAGTGTTAGCTAGTGTGGTAATAAAAATGTTGTATTTTAATAAAAAATAGTCGCAATATAGTTCGGACGACTATTTTTTGTTGGGAAAATACACAAATAAGAAAGGAATGATGAAAATGTATTATGTTAAACCAACTTTAAAAAATCTATCTCAAGGAGCAAGACTTGAGTATGTAAGAAAATATAGACATATGAGTGCAGATGATGTGGCAGAATATTTTGGCTTTGGAGGCAAAGATCCACATAAAACTTTTAATAGTTATGAAACCAACTATAGGGCACCAAGTAAAGGAAGGCTAAAAGAAATAGCAGAGTTATACGAAGTAAGTGTTAATGCTATAAAGAAATATGATTTTAATAATCCAATAGATGTTATTTGCTTTCATATTTGGTTAGAAGAAGAATTTCCATATTATGATATAAAATTTGATTGTGACAGTCATGAAGATACTGAATATAATGCGGTTGTTTTAAATGCAATTCATCAATGGCAACAAATGAGAGAAAAAAGAGAAAATTTTGAAATATCGGATGATGAATATCTTGAATGGAAATTAAACTTTGAAATGGAGAAAATAATTATGTAAAGTTTCTATTTAGTAACATTTTTGTTAAACAATTATAAAAAATAGAAATTTTTTCTTTTTTTGTGATATAATAACAAGTCAAAAAGGAGGATTATATGGCTTTTAATAAATTAGAATATTTAAAAGATGGTAAAGTTGAATTTGTTTTTCGTTGTACACCATATGATTATGAACACTTAATAGAAAATGTTAGAAAAGCACCAAATAGAATAGATATAATAAATGGCTTTCTTCCTAAATTAAAAGTGGATTTACCATCTTTTTGCTTTAATATTATCTATGACATACCTGAATTTACAGATGTTGCATATGAGTTGCTAGATATTAGAAAAGTAACTCCAGAAATGTTAAATAATATTTTGAATAATTCTCCTTTAGGTCTTAAAATATTGTATGAAAATTTTGATTACTTCTTAACTCTTAATGAAGATACAAAGTATTTTGATTGCATTGTCAAATATGCTTTTGATAGTGATAATAGAGAATTGATTCATATATTATCAAGATATTCAGATTTACATATTCGTTATTTATTTATGGATTATTTAATTAAGAATTATCCAGATCAAATAGATACAGTATATGATGATATTACCAAATACACAACTTCAGTTACTTATGAACCATTCGAACAATTAACGTTTTTGCCACGATTAATGAACCCAGATGATATTTCTAAATTAGCGGTTTTATTACTAACAAATAATCGTGAAAAAGATTATAAAAAATTAAAAGAATTTATTCTTAAAGATTACAAGTATAATTATTTAGCTTCAGAATTATTAGCAGATAAACGGCTTGTTGATCCAGATACACTCAGATTATTAAGCGATCCTAATAAAGAAAAAAAAGAAAGTATCTTTAGCGAAGATGCTGATGCATTATTTCGTACATCAGCTGATTATCGTTTTCCTTTATATTTAAGACATAAAGCGAAGATAAGTCAAGAATTGTTAGATGATTTTGCTTATCGTATAAGATATTTTCTTGAAGAAGATAAAAGTCGTGAATTTGAATCTATATATCGTTGTGGTTTGGGGCGATTACTTGAAGAGTGGACTGAAAAATACATGGAATTAAGTCAAAGCAAGGAATATGGTTTTGTAGGTGGAGGAACAACTTGTGATTGTTATAGAATTGGGGATTATGTTATTAAACTAGTAAAAACAAAATGGTCTTATGAAGATGTTATATGTCCAAATCTATATTTAATTGCTAAGAACTATGAAGAAATATATATAAGAAATAAAAAGGGTATTGTTGATGGTGGTTTAGAAGTTCAAAAATATTTGACCAGAAGAGCCGATAATATTGATCCTAAATATTTTAGATATTTTGATTTAGCTCTTGATAGATTAGGTTATAGAAGAACAGATACATTAACTAAAGGGACATGTGGTGAAAATACTATGCTATTAGATACTTATCGTGATGCTGATTGTTTAAATCCAGAAAAAGTACCGGTTTGGTTTAGACAATGTCCTTTAGTATTAGTTGATAGAGATAGAATATATCCTAAAGATAAGATGTATATAAAACAATTAAGAAGTGGTTACTAAAAAAGTAAATTATTCAATTGTAAAAATTATAGTTAAAAGAGGTAGAAATACTTCTTTTTATTGTGCTTTAATCGCACCTTAGACTATTTTTTATAAATATAATAATTTAAATGTCGAGGTGATTAAATGAAAAGAAAAGTAGCAATATATGCTAGAGTTTCAACAGAACATGAAGCTCAATTATCGGCTTTAGAAAATCAAGTTCAGTATTATGATGGTATTCTAAAACAACACCATGATTGGATTCTTTATGATAGATATATAGACGAGGGTATAACAGGAACTTCTACTAATAGGAGGAAAAATTTTATGAGAATGATAGAGGACGCTAGAGAAGGCCGATTTGATTTAATAGTTACTCGTGAGGTATCAAGATTTGCAAGAAATACTGTTGATGCTCTACAAGAAACTAGAAAGTTAAAAAAGATTGGAGTAGAAGTTTATTTTACTGAAGATAACATTTGGACATTTAATGATGAAGACGGTGAACTAAAACTTACTATTATGGCAACACTTGCTCAAAATGAAAGTAAGAAAACTTCTCAAAGAGTTAAAGCGGGTCAGATGATATCGTTTCAAAACGGAGTAATTTATGGAACTGGTAATATACTTGGATATGATAAAGTTGGTAAAGATTTAATTGTTAATGAAGAACAGGCAGAAATAGTAAGATTTATCTATTCGGAATATTTAAATGGTAAAGGCACTGTTTCTATTGCAGATGAATTAACAAGAAGAGAAGCAAAAACATCAACTGGTTTAACAAATTGGAGTGCAGCCTATATATCAAGAGTATTAAGAAATCCATTTTATTCGGGTACTATAGTTTATAGAAAATCATATATACCAGATTATCTAGAACAAAAACCTAAAATGAATTATGGTGAAGTTGAACAAGTAATAGTTGAAGGAAGACATGAACCAATTGTTTCAAAAGAAGATTTTAAAAAAGTACAAGAGATAATGGATAGTCATTCAAAACCAATTAAATTAGGCAGAAGACAAGCACTAGGAACTCCAAAAAATATTTGGAGTAAAAAACTTATATGTGAATGTGAATCTACTTTTAATAGAAAAGTATATCACAAAAATAAAAATAGTACTACATATTGTTATGTTTGCTATAACAAAAAGATGCATCCCAAGACTAAATTTAAAACTACTTGTGATGTTAAAGAAGTTCAAGAATGGAAATTGGAGTACATGGCTGAAACTATATTTAGAAATCTTACAAGAAATACTGAAGATAGAAAAGAATTATTTGATAGATTAATGAAAGGAGTGGAGATAGATAAACATCCGGAGATAAAAATAAAAAAAAGAATTGATAAACTAAATCAATTAGTAGAAAATGAATCATCTAAGTTAGATAGATTAATAGATGATTATCTAGATGAAACTATAGATGTAACAATGTATGATATGTTTCAAAAGAAATTATCTAATAGAATAGAAAAATATAAGATTGAAATAAATGAATTAGAAAAGAAATGCAATTCATTAGAACTATTAGATGTTAGAATTGAAAATGTAAAAAAGAGTATTAGAAGATTACTAGATATTAACTACAATGGTGTTAACGAAAAAGTAATAGAAGAATTTGTAGAAAAGATAATAGTTCATAAAGATTATTTTGAATGGAAATTAAATTTTATGAATGAAACGATAAAATTAGAAATAAATGGCAAAAGCAAAAAAGACGGATTTTTAATAGAACATACAGAAAATGATATTAAGTGATATAATATTATTAATAGCTTTAGTCCGTAGATTAAGAATAAATTAAATGTTATAAGAGGTGATTAAAAATGTTTATATATAACTTAGAGGATATAGCAAAAAAGTTAAAAATAGACTTTGATGGTGTAACTAGACAGATAGAACATAAAGGAGTTAAAGGAAGTGCAAGAGAAGATTTATTAAAGGATTATTTAAGAGATTTACTACCAAATAAATATTCAATTTCAAGTGGAATTATTATTGATTTTAATCAAAATCAAAGTAAACAACAAGATTTTATCATTCATGATGCATTTAATTGTCCAAGTTTTTTTAAAACTGATTCAAATACAATTATACCTATAGAAAGTGTTTATGCAACAATAGAAATAAAATCAACTTTAAACTATGATACTTTGAAACAAAGTGTTGAAAATATAGAGAGTGTAAGAAAATTACATAAATTACCAAATAGGAATATAATTAGCAATGATTATAATGAACAATATCCACTAGGATTTGTATTTGCCTACTCATCTGATTATTCATTAGAGCAAATCCAAAAGAAATTATTTGAATTAAATAAAAGTGTTGATGGAAGACATCAAATATCAATTGTATGCGTTTTAGATAAAGGATTAATATTTAATGTATATAAGGATAATCTAACTAATTTTACGATTATTCCCACAAATGATACTGTATTAGCAAGATCTGATAGTGATATTGAGAACTCATTATATTCCTTTTATTTACTGATGCTACAGTATTTAGATAATGTATATATTCAAGTTCCAAGTTTAATAGAATATGCTAAGAAAAATAATTCATTTAAAGTAGGATTAAGTATTCCAAATGAATTAATACCAAATGATGCAATTTATAAAGAAGGAAACGTGAAAATGGAATATGGTGATATCAGAAAGTTGCTTGATTTAAATAAAAAATATCCAAATTTATATAATGGAAAAATGACATATGAAGAATTGCATCAATATTTGAAGGATGATTTTATTTTAATGACAGATATACAAGCTAAGTTTGCAAATACTAAAGAACATAAATCCATAAAAATATATGGTTATGAGTTTACACCTAAAACCTTTGAACAATTCAGAGGATATGCGAATGAATATGATTCAAATGAAGAGTCAAAAAAGAGTTTTGACAATATAGTTGATCAAATATATAAATTATATTTGGATGAAACCAATAAAAGTAGCAATAAAGAGTAAACAACAAACTAATAACAATTTAATGAAAAAGTCATCTTAGTCAGAATAGAACGACATATCGTTCTAATAAGTTTTCCGATTGATTATGGTTCACAAGCTGCAATCAAAGCAAATAGTAATAAATAATAAAAAAGGCTAAGATTTTGAAATCTTGGTCTTTTTATTTGACTTTGATTAAACATAAATCAATAATAATTTTGACGAAATAACAAAACTAAGTTATAAAAATATTTATTATTACGGTAAATTTTAATTATTTTTCCTTTTAATGTAGTAAAAAAGAAAAAATATGTTATAATAAATACTCATCAAGTGAAATAATATAATATATAGGTCTAAGAATTTGAGGTGGTAATATGACTTATAGGGAAATAATAAAAGAAATAGAGAATTATGAGAAGAAGTGTAATTCTGCATTTCAAGTGTATGGTGATCATAAAAAAACGAAAGTCAAAAGAGATATGTTTGTCCGTGCTAAAAATGAAAAAGATATTGCACTTAGTGCAATATATGATTTTTGTGATATATATCGTTTTGCTTTAGAAGATGAATTTGTAAAAGAAAGTCTTGATCTTCATTTATCAGAACTAGAAGATAATGGTGAAGTAGATGAGGAAACAGCTAAACTTAACCAAATTTATTTAAAGATATTAGAGTCTTGTTTAGCGTTAGAATCCAAAGATCGCTTAAGAATACTAAAATATGGTATGGAAAAAAAAGAACAACATAGAAGAAAAGATATTAAAGATATGATTAGAAGAAACAAAAATATTGTTGCAAATCTAACCGATAGAATAAACTATGATTTTAAAAAATATACATCAGATAAGAGAAAAAGAGAAAATGTTGTTTTTCACGTTGGAACTTTACAGAGTGAAATAGATGCTTTTGTTAGTAAGCTTTCATTAGAGGAAGTTGAATATAACCTTTTAATTAGTGCAATAAAAGATTCTTTAGGAATTTCAACACAAAACGTATTAATTAGTGAAGGCTTAATTAAAAATAGTTTTGATGAAATTGATGTATTTCCAAAAGATTCTTCTAGTTATGTTGATGACTCTGCTTTTGAATTGAGTGCTAATGGATATGAGACTTATAAAAGCACATTTATAGATGTTTATCAATTGGATAGTAGGTATAAAAACCGTTTATGCAAAAAAATAGGTGGTAAATTAAAATAAAAGAGCAAAATAATTTGTTCTTTTTTGTTTTATCTTTTGTTATAATGTTTATAGAAGAGAGTTGATTAAAATGATAAATATTACTTCTATTAAAAACATTAAGAATTTAAGTGATTATGAGATAATTGTTTCATCTAATTATGAGCTTTATTATAAAGAATTATTTGTTAATGAAAACATTACATTTAATACTGTTAGAAACTTTTTAATAAATAATTATGATGGAAGTAAAAAACTTATAAATGATACTCAAAAATACATTCTTATGAAGCAGGCTTTTAATAGTGTTAAAAAAAGTCTTTTAGTTTATAAAGATGTAACATCTTCTAGATTTATAACGGATTTAATAAATACTTATGATGATTTTAAGTCATATACTTTAATTAAAAATGCTAAAACAAGTGATTTAAGTAAAATCTATGGTGAGTATGAAAAAATAATTTTAAGTAATAATTTAATAAACGAAAAACTACTTTTAGATGAGGTTATGAAAAATAATCATTTTACATCTAAATATTTATTTTTAAGTGTGCAAGTGCCAAACCTAGATACACTTAAGTTAATTAACAAAATGAAAGATGAAGGTTGTGTACTTTTAGATTGTGATACCATTAATAATAATTATTTAAAATGTAAATTGGGCGTTGATCAAAAGGATGTTTCTTTAGAAAATGAAACTTACTTTAAAGCATTAAATGACATATATGATGAAGTGTCATTTGTTAATAATCTTATATCAAAAAATATATATGAGGGCTTATCTTATGATGATATTTTAATCGTGTGTGATAAAGATACTTATATTCCATACTTTGATTTACTACTTAATCATCCGTTTAATAATAGTAAAAAAACAGGTGTTTTAACAAACAGATTTATCAAAATATTATGTGATATATTAAGTGGCTGTTTTTCTTCTGATAATTTTATTAACTTACTTAAACTAGGACTATTTAATATCTCTGATAAGAAAATAGATAGCTTAGATAATTATGTTTATTCTTGGAATTTGGAAGATAAAAACTTTTATGAAGAGTTTACTTATAATCCAACTGGTAATAAAAAGAATTTTTCAAGTTTTGATATAAAAAAATTAGATTCTTTAAACAAAATAAAAGATGATGTTATATCTCCTATTAGAACGTTGCTTGAAAACGTAATTAACGAAAGTGATAAAACCCAAATTTTAAGATATTTTTATATGTATCTTGATTGTGAAGGAATAATGGAAAAATTATTTGAAAAGGATAGCGAAGGTGCATTAAAATTAGTTAACGTATTTAATGATATGAATAATTACTTAAATTCTAACGCAAGTTTTAGTGAGGTAATAGAGGTTCTTAAAAACATTTCATTTGAAAGTGATAAGACAGAAGTATATCAAGATACCATTACGATTAGTAATTTAGAAGATTTTGTTTTAGAAGGTAAAAAAATAGTTTACTTTCTTGGAGCGACAAACGAATTTCTACCTAAGGAGTTTAAACCATCACATTTAATAAGCACATACGACATAGATAAAGATAACTTAAATGAACTTATTTTAGATAATAAGAATAAGTGGGATTATTTATTTTCTCATCTTATCTTGTTTAAGAATGTTTATGTTACAACGCCTAAGTTAGGAAACGACTTAAAATTAAAAGAAGCCTCTGTTATGTTAAATAAAGTGATAAAAAAAGATATAGAAATAACTAAAATATATGATAGAAAAAGCATGATTAAGGATTATGCAATCAAGCTTTCAAATAAGAAGATAAATAAAGTATGTGACGATTATTTCTGCAAGATAAACGAAGTAAATGAGCATAACTTAAATTTAAGAATACCAAGCAATACTGCTTTAAAACTTTACTCTAAAACTTTAAACGTAAGTCCAAGCAGCATAGAAACGTATGCTAAGTGTCCTTTTTATCATTTCATTTTGTATGGATTAAAACTTAAAGTAAAGGAAAAATATCTATTTGATAGTAGGGAAGTAGGTACGTTTGTACATTACTTGTTGGAAAACGTAATTAAAAATGATATAGATAACATAAAAGAAGAAAACACATACGAAATAATAAAAAAATACTCCTTATCATACCTAAAAGATAATGGTAAAATAATGGATAATAAAACGAAGTACTTAATAGAAGAGCTTTCAAAATCAACGTCAAACGTTATAAATATGATTGTAAGTGAGCAGGAAAAATCACTGTTTAAACCTACGTTTTTTGAGCTTAAAATAGATGATAATTCAACTGTTGCGCCACTTTCTATTAAACTTTTAAATGGGACTTTAAACATAAATGGAATAGTAGATAGAGTAGATACTTATCAAGATGATGAAAACTTTTATTACCGCATTATAGATTATAAAACGGGTGAGAAAAAGTTTAGGTTAGATGAGGTTTTAATGGGACTTAATCTTCAGATGCTTATTTATTTATTAGCAATTAAAAATAGTCATTCATTTACAGATAAAAAAATGATTCCATCCGCACTTTTATATTATCCGGCACTTTTAAAAGAATCTAAGTCATCTAGAGGATTAACTTTAGAAGAAAAGGAAAAAAGTGTTTATGATAGATTAAAAATGAATGGTATTATTAATTCTTCTAGTGATGTTTTAGATTTATTTGGAGAGGATTTAAAATGCTATACTGATTCTTTTGTAAGGGATAAATTATCTTTTGAAAAAGTCTTTAGTATGGATGATATAAATAACGTTTTTGAATATATGATAAATACCATAAAAACAATTGGAAATAACATTTTAGATGGTAAAATAAGCGTAAGTCCAGTAGAAGATGGATGCAAATATTGTAAGTTTAGTAGCATCTGTAAATTTGATAAAAAAATAGATAAGACAAGAAAAATAAAGTCTTATAAAAATACCGAAGTATGCCAAATGTTAGAAGGTGATAATAATGCCTAATTGGACAAAAGACCAGGCGTTAGCGATTAATAAGCGTGGTGGTAAAATAATTGTTTCAGCAGCAGCAGGATCTGGTAAAACAGCGGTTTTATCAGAAAGGGTAATAGAGTTTATTTTAAATGGCGGGGAAGTAAATCGTCTTTTAATTGTTACTTTTACAAAAGCAGCAGCAGGAGAAATGAAAGAACGTATTAAAAAGAAAATAGAAGAGGCCTACTTAAAAGACACTAAAAATGAACATTTAAGAAAACAAATCAATTTGGTTGATACGGCCTTAATAACTACCATGGATGCTTTTTATGCAGACGTTGTAAAGCAAAACTTCGAAAAACTTAAAATAGATAGAGACTTTGATGTTTTATCTAATGAGGAAGAAAAAATATTAAAGGAAAAAGTAGTAAATGATGTTATCGAAGATGCATTTGACAACGTAGGAGACTTTAAGTTATTAGTAGATTTTTTTGATGGAATCGAAAAACTAAAAGCAAATATTTTTAAAGTATCAAATCATTTAGATACTGTGCCTTTTAAAGATGAGTACATAAAAAAAGCACTTAGTAATTATACTATAGAAAATGATTATTATAAGGATGCCTTGTTAAAAAACATAAAGCTTAAGATGAAGTCATATTCTTATATGTATGCTTCTTTATATGAGGATTTATATAACGAATCAAGTGATTTTGATAAGGTTTTAGAGGTACTAAATAAAGAAAGAAATTACATAAACGAGTTTTTATGTTTATCGGATTTTGATTCTTTAGCATCATTAATTAGGAGAATATCATTTGATACTTTAAGAACGCCAAAAGGACATAAAGATGATGCAGCATTAGTTAAGTATAAGGTTATAAGAGATGAATTTAAAGAAGAAATAAAAAAGAAGTTAAATGAGCTTATGTTTGTAAGTGATAGTTTATATGATGAAGAAAAAGAAAAAATGAAGGCCATACTTACTACTTTATTTGAAGTAGTAAGTAAGTTTGATAAAAAAATGATGGAAGAAAAGAAGAGAATATCATCATTTAGCTTCTCTGATATAGCGCACTTTGTTATAAAATTGCTAATTAAAGATGGTAAGAAAACTCCTCTTGCTAAGTCTATGTCTTTAAAGTTTGATGAAATATTAATAGATGAGTACCAAGATACAAATAACTTGCAGAACGTTATTTTTAATGCAATATCAAAAGATAATTCAAATTTATTTATAGTAGGAGATGTAAAACAAAGTATATATAGATTTAGAAGTGCTTGTCCTGAGATATTTAATAATGATAAAAATAGTGCCAGCAAAGATGATTTTCCAAATCTTATTACGTTATCTAAAAACTTTAGAAGTAGAAAAGAAGTACTAGATTTTTGTAACTTTATATTTGAAAATACCATGAGCGAATCATTTGGAGAAGTAAACTATGATAAAGATGAAAAGCTTTATTTAGGAGCATCTTTTGAAGAGGGCGAAAATTTAGATACCGAAGTCTTATTAATAGATGGAATGGAAACTAAAGAAAATTTGGATGATGATTTAAGTAAAGTACAAAAAGAAGCTATCTTAGTATCATCAAAAATAAAAGAGATGATTGATTCGGGTTATAAAGTTTTTGATAATAAAAAAGGACAAAAAAGATGCATAAAACCTAGTGATATAGTAATATTACTTAGAAGTTTAAAAAACGCATCATTCTTTAGTGAAGCATTAAGTAAAAGAGGTATATCATCTTACCTTGAAAGTTCACTTGAATACTTTGATAATTATGAAGTTAAACTTGTTATAAACACTTTAAAAATAATTGATAATCCATATGATGATGTAGCATTAATGAGTTTTTTAGCATCACCTGTAATTAACGTTAGTTTAGATAAAATAGCAAAATTAAGAAGCATAAATAAGTCATCTTCTTTATATGAATCAGTAATTTGTGATGATGAAATAAAATGCATTATGGATAAGATAAAAGACGTAAGAAGTTTTAGTTATAACCATAAGTTGTATGAGTTATTAAACTTGGTGTATAAAGAATTTGATGTAATAGAAATATTATCTGGAATGGAAGGCGGATTAGTAAGACAAAAGAACCTTTCCTTAATGGTTAGTTATGCAAAAACATTTGATGATAAAAACTTATCACTTCATGAGTTTATTAGTTACTTAGAAAACATAATATTAGGTAAGGGTTCACTAGAGGGAATAAATCCTTTATCAGATGGTGATAACGTACTTATTACTACGATACATAAATCAAAGGGACTTGAATATCCAGTGGTTTTTGTAAGTGAAGCTGGTAAAAGTTTTAACTTTTCTGACTTAAGATCTGATCTAATGATTAATGATGATTTAGGAGTTTCATTTAACTTAAAAGATACAAAATACAAATTAAAGTATGAATCTATACCTAACATGGTATTTAAGGAATACGAAAAAAATAAGATGTTATCAGAAGAAATAAGAATATTATATGTTGCATTAACAAGAGCTAAAGAAAAAATAATAATAACTGGTTTTACTGGAAACTTAGAGCGCCTTATCTTAAAAGCGGCATCTAAAATGGGTGATGATGTTTTAGTATCTGATCTTTACTTAAAATCATGTAAAAGCTATCTTGATATGATAATGCCATCCCTTCTTAGACATCCCGCTTTACATGAACTTAGATGTTTAAGTGATGTTACGCCAAAGACTTTTATAACAGAGTCAAAGGTTTCTTTAAAGGTTTTAGGAGCATCTAGTATAAATGAGTCTGAGTTTTATGAAAAAGAGAAAATAGTAAAAGAAGATTTTAATTTAGAGTGGTATAAAAAAATATCAGACTTTAAGTATGACGGAAATGGGTCTATTCCTAAGTATTTAAGTGTAAGTGATATAAAACATAAAACGAAATACCAAAGAAAGCCAGACTTTTTAGATGGAAAGGTAAGTAGCATTAATAAAGGTACGTTATATCACTTATTATTGGAGCTTTTACCAGTTAAAAGGTATACCATTAAATCATTAGAAGAAGAAATAGATGAAATTATAAAAAATGGTAAGATTCTAGAAAGTGATAAAAAAAGAATAAGATTAGAAGACATATTTTCATACCTTACATCTGATATATATGAAAATCTTATTTATAGTGATAAGTATTATAAAGAAATGCCTATTAATTTTTATATACCATCTTCTTACTATGATAATTCACTAAAAAGTGGTAATATATTATCTAGTGGTGTAATTGACTTGTTATTTATAACTAATGATACTTATAACATAGTTGATTATAAAACGGATAAGGTAAGTAGTATGGATGAGTTAAAGGACTTATATAAAATCCAACTTGACTTATATGAAATAGCATTACGTGAGAAAATGAATGCTAAAAATGTTAGAAAATTTATTTACTCTATATACTTAGGAAAGTTTATAGAAGTTTAACAGGAGGCAAACATGGTTGATAAGATATTTAGTGTGATAGAAAAAGAAAAGATAAGACAGCAAAATACCATTGAGTTAATAGCATCAGAAAACTTTGTTAGCGAAAACGTACTTAAAGCACAAGGAAGTATTTTAACTAATAAGTATGCTGAAGGATATCCAGGTAAAAGATATTATGGTGGATGTAAGTTTGTAGATGAAATTGAAAATATGGCAATAGATGCTGCTAAAGAGTTGTTTGGTGTAAGATTTGCAAACGTACAACCACATTCTGGTTCTTCTGCTAATATGGCTGTTTATCGTTCACTACTTAAAAAGAAAGACAAAATACTTTCCATGAGATTAGATGATGGTGGTCATTTAACTCATGGTAACCCACTTAGTTTTTCTGGTGAGGATTATAACTTTGTGTTTTATGGTGTAGAAAAAGAAACAAGCACCATTAACTATGAAGAAGTTAAGAAAATAGCAATGAGAGAAAAACCTAAATTAATAGTTGCAGGAGCATCTAGCTATCCAAGAAAAATAGACTTTAAGGCATTTAAGGAGATAGCAAGAAGTTGCGGTGCTTACCTAATGGTTGATATGGCTCATATTGCAGGACTTGTTGCAGCAGGATTACACCAAAATCCTTGTAGGTATGCAGACGTTGTTACAACAACCACTCATAAGACCTTAAGAGGACCAAGGGGAGGCTTAATTCTTACTAATAATGAACAAATAATTAAAAGAATAAACAAGACCGTTTTTCCTGGAATTCAAGGTGGACCTTTAATGCATGTTATAGCAGCTAAAGCAGTTTGTTTTGAAGAAGCTATGACACCTTCTTTTATAAATTATCAAAAAAAGGTAATTAACAATGCTAAAGTATTATGCGATGCTTTAAAAATGGAAGGCTTTAAGATAGTTTCTAACGGAACTGATAATCACATTGTTTTAGTAGACGTTAAATCATCTGTTAACTTAACTGGTAAGGAAGCTGAGGAAATACTAGATGAAATAGGTATTACTTGTAATAAAAATATGATTCCATATGATATTACAACTCCTTTTATAACAAGTGGTATAAGACTTGGTACGGCTGCTATGACAACAAGAGGTTTTGATGAAAAAGACTTTAAAGAAGTTGCTAAAATAATTAGTACTTGCTTAACTAATTATGATAACAAAAAGGTAATAGATGATTTAAAACTAAGAGTTAAAAAACTATGTGATAACAACACTATATATGAGAAGGTGAAGTATGAATAACATTATGGACGGAGTAGGTGCTAGCTTAACACTTAAAAAGAAGATAGCAAACGAAATAAAACAAAAAAACTTAACGCCATGTCTTGCGGTTATTCAAGTAGGTGATAATAAGGCAAGTGATATATACGTAAGAAATAAAAATAAAGCTTGCGATATGGTAGGTATAAAATTCATAAACATTAAGCTTCCTGATACAATATCAGAAGATTTAATAATAAGTGAAATAGAAAGATTAAACTTAGATGACAACGTAAATGGTATTTTAGTTCAGCTTCCACTTCCACCATGTTTTGATGAGGGAAGAATAATAAATACAATAAGCCCAGTAAAGGACGTTGATGGACTAACTTATCCTAACGTTGGTAACTTAGTTTTAGAAAATGAGTGCTTAGTTTCTTGTACTCCTATGGGAGTTATGGAATTACTTGATATGTATAACGTTAGCTTAAAAGGTAAAAACGCCTGCATTGTAGGACGCAGTAACTTGGTTGGAAAACCATTAATACAACTTCTTTTAGCACGTGATGCAACGGTTAGTATATGTCATTCTAAGAGCGTTGATATAAAAAGTTATACAAAAATGGCTGATGTCTTAATAGTTGCAGCAGGCCATCCTAACCTTATAACAAAAGATATGGTAAAAGAAGGTGCTGTTGTAATAGATGTTGGGATAAATAAAGAAAATGATTCCTTAGTAGGAGATGTTTCATTTGATGAAGTAAGTAAAAAGGCTTCTTTAATAACGCCTGTTCCAGGTGGAGTTGGGCCAATGACAATAGCATCCTTACTAAAAAACGTAGTTAAAGCTTATAAATTTCAAAATGGCAAATAAAGTAACAGCACTAGATGACGTTTTTATAAATAATTTACCAACGCTTGATTTACATGGTGAAACAAGAGATTCATCAAGGGTATTAGTAAAAGAATTTATAGAAGATAATTACATTTTAAGAAACAAAAAAGTTTTAATAATACACGGAGTAGGAAAAGGCATAGTAAAGGATGAAACATACAAGGTATTAAAGCAAGATAAAAGAGTGTTAGAGTATCATGCTAATCATTATAATATGGGATGTACACTTGTATATATAAAAGAAAAACAAAATTAAACATTAATTTGGAATTTAACTTCAAAACCGAAAAATTAAAAAATGACAAAGAAAGACTTGATTTAAGTCTTTTTTCTAATTTAAATAGTATTATAATTATGATAGTGATAAAAAAATGATAAATTTATACTTAAATAAAATTGTGTAAAATTATTGACAATTGTCTGAAAAAGTGATAGTATATAGGGCATTCAAAACAAAGGGGGAATTTTGATGGAAACTAACAGAGGGTTAACTATTAAGGACATTTTAATAAGATTAATACTTATAATAATCTTTATATTCTTACTTATTTGGCTTTTTCCTATGCCAGATCTAAAACCACTTAATAATCAAATTTTTGCGGATAACATTGATAGAATGAAGGATGTTGCAAAATCTTATTATACTGTTGAAAGATTACCAAAAAATATAAATGATTCTAAGAGAATGACATTAAAAGAAATGGTAGACCAACATTTAATATTAGATTTAATTGATTCAAACGGTAAGACTTGTAGTAGAGATGATTCTTACGTTGAAATTACTAAACTTGAAAATGAATATGTTATAAAGGTTAATTTATCATGCTCTGATAAGCAAGACTATGTTATAGAACACTTTGGATGTTATGATATTTGTAGTGATACGTGTAAGGCTTTAGAGTCTACAACTAAAACGAGTACCTCAGCAACTTATTCACCTAAGGTAACATCAAGAAAGAATACCGTTAGAAAAACAACTACAAATCCAAGGGTAACAACATCACAAAATAATGGTAAATTATATGAATATTTATTTACTAAAAATGAATGCACTGAGCAGTTTGAAAAATATATATGTCCATCAGGATACAATCTTGTTGGTGATATTTGTATAAAAAATGGCTCTGAAGTAGTATCTAAACCAGCAGATGAAAAAATTACTAACGTTACGTCTACAGATACTAAACCAGCAGATGTTAAAATTGATAGTTCAACAGAATTAAAACCTGCCGATTGTAAGGAACAGAAAATTACTAAAACTTCTACTATAAATGCTGGTTACAAAAAGACTACTTATTCTGCTACTTTAACAACGGTAACTCAAAAAGTAACTGCAAATCAAACTACATCATATGAAGTTAAAGGGGCTGTCGAAACAAAAAAGACAACGGATGTAAACTATATTACAATTCAAAATTATGATATAAAAACCGCAGATAAGGTAATTTCATCTTATAAGTGGGTTTATGATTATACTTTAGTAGATACAAACGGTTCTTTAGCTTATGAAAATGATAACGAAAGATTAGATTATGTAACGGTGTGGGATGAATTAGAATGTTCAACATGTTTTACTACTGTTACAAAGTATAAGTATTATCATTATACTAAGAAAGCCGCTGATTATACATACTCGTGTGATGCATATCCAGGATATTCATTATATGATGGAAATAAGTGTAGAAAGGCTACTAAAGTAACTAAAAAATGTCCAAGTGGATATAGTGCTAATGGATCTGTTTGTTCGAAAACAAAGACAACTTTAGATTGTTCTAAGTATGGTTCTGATTACAAACTAAATAGGTCTAACAAAACATGTACTAAAACAAAGGTAAGTTATACTTGTCCTTCAGGAACAACAAAAACAAGCGATCCTAAGTATTGTACGAAAACATCAAAAGAGTATACTTGTCCATCTTATATGGAAAAACAAGGTACTGGTTCTTCAATGGTTTGTATTGATAAACATGACTATTATTGCCCAGCTAATACCAATACTAAAAAATATACTTTAAATGGTACAAAATGTACTGTTAAAACAATAACTAAATCAAAGGTATGCTCATGTGATAAATATCCTGGTTCAGTTCAAACGGATGATAAACAAAGCTGTGCTATAAAGAATTCTTCAACAACATATACATGTGATTCATATCCAGGATATGATTTGAAGGGTGATAAGTGTGTTAAAACAACAACTGTTCCTAAAAAAACATATACATGTGATTCATATCCAGGATCAACATTAGATGGAACTAATTGTGTTAAGACCGTAAATACAACTGATACTAAGAAGGCTGAAAAGGCTTATAGAACAGTTTGTGAGCAAAAGTATAAATGGTCTACTAGTACATCTATTGATGGATGGCAATATACAGGAACCAAAAGGGAGATTAATTAATAAAAGGGGTTAAGAAGGCTTAAATAAGTCTTCTTTTTTTGATATAATTGTTCTAGAGGTGATGATATGTATATTAATGTCTTAATTGAAACAAAAGTAAAATCAAATGATATGACATTTACATATCATGTGCCAGATGATTTATGTCATGATCTTATTGGAAAAAGGGTTTTAGTTCCGTTTAATAATAGGACTATAGAAGGTTTTGTAATTAGTACTTCAACTAAAAGGCCTGATTACGAAGTTAAGGATATAATAAAGGTTATAGATAGTGATGCCGTGCTTGATGATGAACTTTTAAACTTAGGTAAATTTATGAGTGAAAAATATTTGTGTTCATTAATATACGCATATCAAGCGATGCTTCCTCGTGCTTTAAAAGCTAATCATAAATCTAATAAAAATTATTTGACTAAAACTTTTGTAAAGTTAAATGAAAATTGTGATACTAGTAGCATAAAAATAAAAGCTCAAATGGATATTATAGACTTACTTAAAAATAATTCTGAGGTTTTAAAAAGTAAGATAAAAAGTAAGTCTTCGCTAAAGAAGTTATTAGATAAAAAAATAGTTATAGAGTATGATAAAGAAGTATATAGAGAAGTAAAAACAAATTTAGATGAAAGAAAAATAACGCTAACTAAAAAGCAAGAAGAAACATCTAAAAAATTGAAATCCTATTTAAATAAATCTTCTATAAATCTTTTATATGGGGTTACGGGGTCAGGCAAGACAGAGGTTTATATAGACGTTGTAAAAGAGGTTATAAAAAACGGTAAAGATGCAATTATACTTGTTCCAGAAATAAGTCTAACTCCTCAGATAACTGCTAGGTTTAAAGGTATTTTTAAAGATAACATTGCAATTCTTCATTCTTCTTTATCAGATGGTGAAAGGTTTGACGAAATAAGAAAAATAAGGAAAGGATTAGTTCATGTTGTAATAGGTGCAAGGTCTGCTATTTTTGCACCACTTAAAAACATTGGAATAATAATCATAGATGAAGAACATTCAGAAAGCTATAAACAGGAAAATAATCCAAGGTATAATACCCTTGATATAGCACGTGAAAGGTCAATTACTCATAAGTGCCCTATAGTACTTGGTAGTGCAACACCAACCATAGAAAGTTATGCAAGGGCTAAAAGAGGATATTATAATCTTTTGGAAATGGAAGAAAGAGTAAATAAAAAGCCTCTTCCAAAAGTTACCATAGTAGATATGAAAAACGAAATAAGAAAGGGTAACATGATCTTTTCTGATTTACTAAAGTGTGAGATTGAAAAAAGATTAGAAAGAAAAGAACAAGTAATGCTTTTGTTAAATAGAAGGGGTTATTCAACTTACTTATCTTGTAAATCATGTGGATACACATTTAAATGTCCTAACTGTGATATAACGCTTACTTATCATAAAACTTCCGGTATGTTAAGATGTCATTATTGTGGTTATGCCGAAAATAAACCAGTTATTTGTCCGTCCTGCAAAGAACGTGACATAACAAGCATGGGACTTGGAACCGAAAGGCTAGAAGAAGAAATAAAACGTATGTTTCCTCTTTCTAAAACACTTAGAATGGATGCTGATACAACAACTACTAAAGGTTCTCATAATAGAATAATAGAAGAATTTAATAGTGGTAATTATAACATTTTAGTTGGAACGCAAATGATTTCTAAGGGACTTAATTTTCCTAATGTAACACTAGTTGGTGTAATAAACATAGACTCATCATTAAACATTCCAAACTTTAGAAGTAGTGAGGTAACTTTTAGTTTGTTAGACCAAGTAATTGGAAGAGCAGGCAGAGGAGAAAAAGAAGGATGCGCTATAGTACAAACTTTTAATCCGGATCATTACAGCATATTGTGCGCACAAAACCACGATTATAAATCGTTTTACGAAAAGGAAATGAGGGTTAGAAAAAATTTAAGTTATCCGCCGTATAGGTTTATAACGTTAATTAAAATATCTTCGAAAGACTTTAAATACGGAATAGAGGAAGCTAGGAAAATAAGCATATTTTTAAGAAGAAATTTAAGTTTTAATACAACTGTTTTAGGTCCTTCCATGGCAAATGTATTAAGAATAAATAACACCTATAATTTTCAGGTTATATTGAAATATAAGAAAGATGAAAAACTATATAACACTCTAAACCAAATGATAAAAATATACGAGGGAAATAGTAAGATTAAAGTGGAGCTAGACTTTAATCCGATTAACTTTTAGGAGGAAATTATGGATAAAACTAAAAACATTATAAATTATTATTTATACGTAAATAAGTTAAAGTATAAATTAAGAGAAGGCTTTATTCAAATAGGAATAACTAAAGATAGATTAGAATCAGTTGCAGAGCATATTTATGGGTGTCTTATGCTATCTATTGCAATAGATAGTGAATATGGTTTAAATATCGATATGTATAAGGTTTTAAAAATGCTTACAATTCACGAATTAGATGAGGTTTTAAAACCGGACTTTACCATAAGATCAGGTATTACAAAGGAAGAAAAAGAAAAAATTGGAAAAGAAAGCGTTGATACAGTATTAAACACTTTATCTTCTAAAGAAGAATTATTAAATATAATAGATGAGTTTAATGAATGCGCAACAAAGGAGGCTAAGTTTTGCTATCTAGTAGATAAGTTAGAGTGTGATATGCAAGCTAAAGTCTATGATTTAGAAGGATATTTTCCAGTAGAAAAAGCAAAGGAAGATTTACCGTTTTATGGTGATAGAGCAAAGAAAATAGAAGAAAATGCTTCGTCGGCTAGTGATTTTTGGATCTTATATGATAGACCAAAATTTAAAGAAAATGAAATATTTGAAAAGTTAAGCAGAGAGCTATCAGAAATAAAGGAGTTAAAATGAAAAAAGAATTTAACAAGTTAGTTAGGGATAAAATTCCAGAGATAATAGAAGAAAATGACGAATATAGTTTGACTAGAACTTTAAATGATAAAGAATATGAAAAGGCTTTATATGATAAATTATTAGAAGAAGCTAATGAAGTTATAAATGCTAATAAAAAAGAAGAAACAGAAGAAGAACTTGCAGATCTTTTAGAAGTAGTGCGAGCAATAGCTAATTTTAAAAACATTGATGTAAGTGATGTAGAAAAATTAAGAATAAGTAAGAAAAAGAAGCGTGGGGGTTTTTATAAAAGAATTTACTTAGAGTCTACTTGTGATCAAACGTATATAGATGAAAACAAGGGATGCCTTTTATGTGTTAATAATAGTTGTAAGGTGCCTACTTCTGAAAAAATGCATGATGAATATGGTAAGCCAGCTGGTTATTATTGTGTAGGATTTAAAAATTGTTATGTTAAAAAATTTCCTGAAAAGTAAGTCAAGATTAATTTCTGTCAATAATTTAGGAAAATGTCTCAAACTTTTTTAAACATTAGCGGGAAAATAT
>ERZ827043.618-NODE-618-length-43554-cov-104.222557_pt1 | contig 43554 bp, 36 predicted proteins | sample MGYA00519923_ERZ827043 | MGnify/ENA primary metagenome ERZ827043 (study PRJEB31778, sample SAMEA3449251) | human gut metagenome | biome: human gut; feature: human-associated habitat; material: faeces | place: United Kingdom | collected 2010/2012 ... | reverse complement strand
AAGGGTCAAGGGACGAAGTCCCTTGCGGAGTCCAGAGGCAGCGCCTCTGGTGGGGTCAGGGGCGAAGCCCCTCGCGCCTCTTAAAAGGAGTTATTATGTTTTTAGCGAATACATGGGAAGATTATGAGGTGCTGGATACGGGCGACGGGGAGAAGCTCGAACGGTGGGGGAATGTCATTTTGCGGCGGCCTGATCCGCAGACGATTTGGCCCAAGGCAGACCCGGCGCTGTGGAAACAGGCGCAGGCGCATTATCACCGCTCGGAAAAGGGCGGCGGCGAGTGGGAGTTTTTGACTCGCCTGCCGGAGCGCTGGACGATACAGCACCAAGATTTGCGGTTTTACGTCCGCCCGACGGGATTCAAGCACACGGGGCTTTTCCCGGAACAGGCGGCGAACTGGGTGTGGATGGGCGAGCTCATCCGCAATAGCGGGCGCAAGGACATCCGCGTATTGAACCTGTTCGGCTACACCGGCGGCGCGACGCTGGCCTGCATGGCGGCGGGCGCGCACGTCACCCACGTCGATGCCGCGAAGGGCATGATTCAGTGGGGCAAGGAGAACCGCGAGTTATCGAAGCTGCCGGAGGAAAGGAGCCGCTGGATTGTCGAGGACGCGCTGCGGTTCGTGCAGCGGGAAATCCGCCGCGGCAACACCTACGACGGCATCCTGATGGATCCGCCGAGCTACGGGCGCGGGCCGTCGGGCGAGGTCTGGAAGCTGGAAAACGAGCTGTTCGGGCTGGTCGATACGAGCGCGAAGGTGCTGTCCGACAAGCCGCTGTTTTTCCTCATCAACAGTTACACGACGGGCTTTCAGGCCAGCGTCCTCAGCAATATGCTGATGAAGTGCGTCAGCAGCCGCCATGGGGGCATCATCGACGCGCAGGAGCTTTGCTTGCCGGTGACGACGGGCGGCGTGCTGCCCTGCGGCGCAAGCGGAAGGTGGTCGGCCAAATGAACGAATTCCCGCTGCATCAGCTGGCGAATATCGACGTGCAGTATGAGGATAACCACGTCATCGTCGCTGTCAAGCCGCCGAATATGCTCTCGCAGGCGGACAAAACGGGCGACACCGACATCCTCACGCAGCTCAAGGAGTACATCAAAATCAAGTACAACAAGCCCGGCGCGGTGTATCTGGGGCTGGTGCATCGGCTGGATCGCCCGGTTGGCGGGCTGATGGTCTTTGCGCGCACGAGCAAGGCGGCGTCCCGGCTGTCTGCGCAGATGCGTGAGCACGAGATGGGGCGCGAGTACCTCTGCGTCGTCGAGGGGCGCGTCAAAGACCGCTTCACCTGCATCGACTACCTGAAAAAGAACGAGTACCTCAACAAGGTCGAAATCTGCGACGCGGACGAGAAGGGCGCGCAGCTGGCGATGCTGTCCGGCGAGTGCCTTGCGCGCAAGAACGGCACGGCGCTGTGTGCCATCCGCCTGCAAACGGGGCGGAATCACCAAATCCGCGTGCAGATGGCGAACATGGGCGCGCCGCTGTGGGGCGACAATAAGTACGGGCGCGGCATTGCGGGGCAGCAGATTGCCCTGTGGGGCTACCGGCTGGTGTTCGAGCATCCGACGCGCAAGGAAATTATGACCTTCCAGAACCTTCCGTGCGGCTCCATCTGGAACTGCTACGCCGAAGAACTGACCGATATGGCCATCCGCTTCAACAACTCTGCCGAAGCGATTTTGAACCCCGACATCCCGGACAACGGAGGAATTGAGCCGTGACACAACCTTTTTCCTATGAACTCAAGCACATTTGCAAGCAGTCTGGCGCGCGGCTGGGCGTGCTGCACACGCCGCACGGCGACATTCAAACGCCGATTTACATGCCCGTCGGCACGGCAGCGTGCGTGAAAGCCATGACGCCCCGCGAGATGGAGGAAATCGGCACGCAGATTCTGCTGTCGAACACCTACCACCTGCACCTGCGCCCCGGCGAAAACCTCGTGCAGGAGGCGGGCGGCCTGCACAACTTCATGGACTGGCACAAGCCGATTCTGACCGACAGCGGCGGATTCCAAGTATTTTCGCTTGCCGGCATCCGCACGATTAAGGAGGAGGGCGTGACGTTCCAGAGCCATCTGGACGGTTCGCGCCACTTCATCGGGCCAGAAGAGTCGATGGATATCCAGCAGAAGTTAGGGTCGGATATTTGCATGGCGTTTGACGTGTGCAGCCCGTACCCCTGCGATTACAACACCGCGAAAATCAACATGGAGCGCACCCACCGCTGGGCGGAGCGCTGCAAGAAGCACCACACGAAGGAAGATCAGGCGCTGTTCGGCATCGTGCAGGGCGCGTTCTACAAGGATTTGCGCATTGAGAGCGCCAAGACGCTGGCGGATATGGACTTCATCGGCTACGGCATCGGCGGATTGTCTGTTGGCGAGCCCAAGCCCGTGATGTACGAGATGCTGGATGAAATCGCGCCGTACATGCCGGTCAACAAGCCGCGCTACCTGATGGGCGTCGGTACGCCGGACTGCCTGCTGGAGGGCGTGCTGCGCGGCGTGGATATGTTCGACTGCGTGCTGGCGACGCGAATCGCCCGCAATGGCACGGTGCTGACGAGCAAGGGACGCGTCGTCGTCAAGAACGCGCAGTACGCGCACGATTTCGGCCCGATTGACGCCGAATGCGACTGCTACGCCTGCCAGCATTTCTCCCGCGCGTATGTGCGCCACCTGCTCAAGGCGGGTGAAATCACCGGCGGACGGCTTGCGTCAATTCACAACCTGCGCTTCCTGATTCACCTGATGGAGCAGATTCGCGAAGCCATTGCCAACGACTGCTTCCTTGATTTCCGCAAAGAGTTCTATTCCAAGTACGATATGTCCCGTAATTTCTGATGTTTCCTTGCACTCCCGCGCCGAACGTGGTGCGGGGGTGTTTGTCGTTTTTGGAAAAGTGGCGGAAAATCGCGAAAAAGTGGACTACCATGCAACCGCGCTTCGTGGTATGCTAAAAATGCCGAAGAAATTCGGGACAGGCATCGAATACACCGGTTACGCGACGCCTGCCGCGGAAAGCCCGCCCCCTTCCACTTATTGCGGTTTGCTTTCCGCCCCACAAAAGACACGCTCCGGACGCAGCCTGCACCGCTATGCGTCCGGAGTGCAGTCTGGGGAAGCAGAGCACGGCAGAGAAAAATCGCAAAATGGGCGGAAGGAAAAAGGAGGAAAAGAAAATGAAAAGATTCTCACGCTTGATAGCGGCTATGGTGGCGCTGGCTTTGGTGCTGACGGGCGTCGTCTTTGCGGAAACGCAGGGGACGATTGCGGAGCGGTATCAGGACGCGCTTTCGCGGCTGGAACGTTACTTGATGAACCTGCAGGATGATTCGGTGAACATCACGACGCTGGCGGAAGATTTCCAGAAACTTGGCAATTACGAGGGGAGCAACGCCTTCTATTACTACACGCTGGGGCTTGCGGACGCGTCGGCTAATAACTACACGTTGATTCCGATGTATATCGACGCGCTTGTCATCAACACGAGCTTTGATGAGCGCCTGACGAACCTCCGCGCGAACGGCGTCAACATTCCCAGCGTTGCGGAATGGGCGGCGTACCTGAATGGGCGTATGGCGGAAAGCGAAGGGAACTATGCGGAAGCGGCGGAGCAGTATCAGCAGTGTCTGAACTTCATGGACGCGCAGAACCGCATTCTGTATGCGCTGGCGTGGAGTCGGCAGACCTCCGCGGCGGCGACACCTGCCCCGACAGCGGCGCCTACGTCTGCGCCGAATAACGCGAACACGACCGTGACGGTCTATCCGCCGACGCTGTATGCCAACGTCAGCGGCAAGGCGGTTAGCTTGGAGTGGACGACTGTCAGCGGCGCGACGAATTACAGCCTCTATCGCCGCCGCACCAATTACGACAAGAACTTCCAGCTGATTTACAGCGGTTCGGCGCTGTCCTACAAGGACACGTCGGCAAACGCGAACTACAATTATACCTACTATGTCGCCGCGACGACCAAGGAAGGGCGGCAGCTGTCCTCGAATGAGAAAACGGCGCTCATCAGCAGCAATTCCGCCTCGAACAACACAAGTACCACGACGACGAAGCCGCCCGTTACGAAGCGGCCGGTGACGAATCCGCCTGTGACGACGCCGCCGATTACGAAAGGACCTACGCCTACGATTACAACGACGCCGACCCCGCCGCCGCAGTGGTCTGCATGGACGCAGTGGTCTACCACCCCGGTCAGCAGCAGTTCTACCCGTCAGGTGGAAACGAAGGTGGAGACGGAAACGTACTCGATTCCTGTGTACCATTACTCCCGCTGGCACTACTATAACACAGGTTACAACAAATGGTACTATTCCTATGCTGAGTATACGGGTTCCAACTATAAGCCGGGTACTGGAAATTGGGAATACATGAGCAGCTATGAGCCGCTTTCTAAGAACGGAACGGCGGATGGACATCAGCGCTATGAAAACTACTGGTGGAACGAAACGGTCAGCTATGAGCAGGACAGCTACGAAGTGACGTACTACCGTTATCGCGACCTGCAATAAAATTCCGCATACCAAAGACAACGCTCCGGGCGCAAGGCAGCACGTTTTGCCCCCGGAGCGAATTTATTAGGCGGATAGGGAGGAAATAGAGGATGTACATTCTGATTGAACTGGTGCCGGTGGCGGCTGGAACGGGGTTTGGCGTTTTCTGCGGCGGGCTGTTTGGACTTGTATTCTTATTCATTATGGCACAATATGCCATGACGTGGATGCTTGCGCCTGCCGCTATTGTTATGACACTGCTGCAACATGAGACGCTTTGGTGGATTTTGCCGACGCTATTTGTCGTTGGTGCGCTTGTGAATTGGTTTTCCGCAAAGAAAATGGGCAATGCATGGTTTCCATTTATGCCTGCGCTGCTGACATTGGTGCTGGTGACGATTTTTTGGGTTGTTGGACTGATTGTTGAGTTAATCATCAAAAAGTTCCCGACAAACGAACTCTGGACGCTGCTACTCCTGCCGATTGTTATTGCGTTTTATGCAATTTTGGTTTACCCGCTATTCAATATAGTCATCGCCACTTCATCTGTAACAACTTTGCCGTGCGGCTACAAACCATGTCTGGGGGCGCTTGCTTCGTTTGTGGGCATGGTGGGCGGCGCACTTTGCATTCAAGGTATGGTGGAGGGTGTCGTCGGCTGGTTTGGTGAATCAACCTTTTTGGAGCAGCTTCAATTGTCTGTGGATACAAAATTAGTGAGCGACAGCATGCTTGCGAAAGTATTGGAGATAAAAGAATCCACTTGGCAGCAGCTGCAAGGCGTTGTGGATGCTGTCAAATCCATACCCGTCGGCTTGCGCTTCCTGCTGGGGCTGGCGGCGGTCATTGGCTGCGGCTTTTGTGAACATTACTGCGCCGATGGCAATTCGCTGTTCTGACAAAAATTTTGCAATCCCCCTTGCCAACCGCTCCTAAATGCGCTACAATGAGTTTGACATAACAAACTCATTCGCGAAAGCAGGGGGAGGCAAGCGCATGAAGTATGCAGGAATGCCGATGGGCATGTGGATGCTGTTCCATCGCTCGTTTACGCATCAGCTGACGGTGGTGCTGGGGCAGTCGGCGGAATCCGCCAAGGCAACGGAGAAGGCAGCGAAGCAGGAGTATCGGCGGATTATCGCGCGTGTGCCGGATTTTGAGCCGGGCGACCGCTTCCAGATGAACCTCGTCAACTGCGCGATGCTCTGCGCGTATGTGCTGCATATGCCCAAGCGCCCGACCGTGCAGACGCTGACGGATTACTACGCGAAGTCCATGATGACGCCCGCGATGCGCTGGTTCTGCCGCAAGAGCGGGAAGAACAAGTTCTCTGACAAGGACATTGCGGGGATGAAACAGGCGGAGAAGTTCCGCGCTGCCGACCGCAACCCCTACTCGTGGAACATGGACTATCTGCCCTACGCGGACGGCAGCGGCTACGAGGCGCGGTTCTATAAGTGCGGCATCTGCGCGCTGACGAAGGAACTGGGGCTGTATGACCTCACGCCCGCCATGTGCCGACTGGATTACACGATGGCGGAAGCTGGTGAAACGTCGGAATTCGTGCGCGAATACACGCTTGCGTCCGGCGGACCGTACTGCGACTGCGGGTATCATAAGAAGCGGAAATAACGAAAGCGTCCCGTTCCAATGGCGGAAGGGGACGTTTTTTTCGCCGTTTTCGCTTTCTGGAAGTAGTATTATCGGCATGGTTGACAGTGAAGAAACGTTGATGGTAGAATATCGGTAGTACGCATACTTTTCATATTTGGTATGGTGGTACAATTACTTATTGAAATTGGAGGTAAAAACAATGGTTAACATAAAGGAAATTGCGCACTATGGACGATGGTTTCCATATTGCAAAACAGACTATGATCTTTGGTGGTTTGACAAAAAAAAGTCTCAAATGATTGATGCTGAAAAATTGGGGAGTGTATTTGATTGCGATGTTCATTCGCTGCCGAGCGTCATTGCTCAATGCTATGGACACTATGTTCCTTGCTTTCGTGTAGATATTCCGGCATTGGAGATGAAATATGCGCAGGTTTATTTATCTCGAAAGACGGTTAAATTTTTATCTCAATTATCTGCAAAGGATATGGATCGTGAGTTCCTAATTGCGATTGAAAAAGAATTCCTTGATACAGATTGGTATAGATATGAGTTGGCACATTTAAGTTCAGCAGCTGAAGAGTGGTGCAAAGAAAACCATATCCGTTATACGGATTGAGAAAATACACCTTTTTATGTTTGGTAAACTGTGTGTGAAAAATGTTCGTATCGTATCAGGCTTCGTCAAGTATTTCGGGGATGATATGATACGATTTCCAAATTCATCGGCTCCCTTTTGATTCGGAAATAGTATCAGGGCTTTTTCCCTTAATCGGTTGACGTTTCCCTTATTTTATGGCATAATTTAAGGGAAACGAGTGGGAGGTAAGGCAATGCGAGAATTGTTGCCCGCTGCATTCCACTTACGTTAGCCAGCACGAAAAATTCGCGGCACATATCCCCAAATAGTAAAAACGTCCCGTTCCATTGCCGGAAGGGGACGTTTTCGTTTGCTTATCCGCGCACAAGCGCCTTATCAGTGAATTTGGGGAATACCATATGCACCAGCGCGAACAACCCGCCGCCAATCATCCCGCCCGCAAAATTCAGCAGCACGTCGTCCACATCCGTCATGCGCTGGATGAACAACTGGCACGTTTCGATGCTCAAGGGCAGCAGCAGGCACATCAGCGAAAGTTGCAGCGGATGGCGGTAGCGCTTCCACAGCAGCGGCAGGAAGAAGCCGTAGGGGATGAAGAGCAGGATGTTTCCCCAGATGTTGATGAGCATCTCCTCATGCCGGGCGTACCGCAGCTGCCGCGTAATGGTGCGGAACAGCCGCAGCTGAATGCCCTCGCCCGTCCGCAGCCGATGCAGCGCGGACGCCAGCATATCCCCCGGCGCAGCCCATGTGCCGCGCAGCACCAGGCACAGCAGCGAAAACAACAGCGCCGCGAACGCCATCAGGCAGCCTTCGTGCAGGCTCCAGTGCTTCCAAGGGCGGCGAATGATACACCATAGGGGCAAAAACACCGCCATCAGCAGGAAATACCGATTGATGTACGCGCTCATGCTTCGATGCCGGACAACGCCTGCGCAAGGTCGGCAATCAGGTCGTTCTTGCTCTCCAGTCCGACGCTGATGCGCACCATGCCCGCCGGAATGCCCGCAACTGCCAGCTGCTCCTCGGTCATCTGCCGATGGGTGGAGGTCGCCGGATTCAGGCAGCACGTCCGCGCGTCGGCGACGTGCGTCTCAATCGCCGCCAAAGTCAGCCGCTTCATGAACGCCTCCGCCGCGGAACGCCCGCCCTTCAAGACGAACGACACCACCCCGCAGCCGCCGTTCGGCATGTACTTCATCGCGCGGGCGTAGTACGGGCTGGACGGCAGGTGCGGATAGCTGACAGACGCCACCTGCGGTTGTTTTTCGAGGAACTGCGCGACTGCCATCGCGTTCTCGCAGTGGCGCGGCATCCGCACATGCAGGCTCTCCAACCCCAGATTGAGGATGAACGCATTCTGCGGAGACTGCACGCAGCCCAAATCGCGCATGAGCTGGCTGGTGCATTTGGTGATGTATGCCCCTGCATTGCCGAATTTCTCGGCGTAGGTGATGCCGTGGTAGCTTTCGTCGGGCGTGCAGAGCCCCGGATACTTCTCCGCGTGCGCCATCCAGTCGAAATTGCCGCTGTCCACGATGACACCGCCGAGTGCCGCGCCGTGGCCGTCCATGTACTTTGTCGTCGAGTGGGTCACAATGTCCGCGCCCCAGCGAATCGGCTGGCAGTTGACGGGCGTGGGAAAGGTGTTGTCCACAATCAGCGGAACGCCGTGCCGATGCGCCGCCTGAGCGAATTTCTCAATGTCCAGCACGGTCAGCGCGGGATTGGCAATCGTTTCGCCGAACATGGCGCGCGTGTTCGGGCGGAAGGCACGGTCAAGCTCGTCGTCCGTCGCGTCGGGGGAGACGAAAGTGGAGTCAATCCCCATCTTCTTCAGCGTCACGGCAATTAGGTTGAACGTGCCGCCGTAGATGGAGGACGACGCGACGATGTGGCTGCCTGCCTCGCAGATATTGAACAGCGCCATAAAGTTCGCCGCCTGACCGGAGCCGGTCAGCATAGCTGCGCTGCCGCCTTCCAGCGCCGCGATTTTCGCCGCAACGTGGTCGCACGTCGGGTTTTGCAGGCGGGAATAGAAATACCCGGACGCTTCGAGGTCAAAGAGCTTGCCCATGTCCTCGCTCGTGGCGTATTTGAAGGTGGTGGACTGGATAATCGGAATTTGGCGCGGTTCGCCGTTGCCGGGCGTGTAGCCTGCCTGAACACATTTGGTTTCAATGCGGTAATCGGACATGGGAAAAGCCTCTTTTCTTATGATTGTGGGTTATCGCAGTTCAATGTCTTCTACCGGGTAGATCTTCTCGTTCGGCTGCACCGTCCCTGCCGTCAGCAGGGGCAGGTGATGGCGCGTGTCGCCGCTCGGACGCGGGTCACGCCGCGTAATCGGCAGGTGCTTGCGCCGGTCTGGCTTTTGCAGGCGGCGGTTGTACAGCCCCGGCATGTCCTGTGTCACCATGTCATGCGGCAGCTGCTCCACGGTCATCCGGCGCGGCGGATCGCCCGAACGCCAGATGAACGGCACAAAATCCTGAATCCCGTTCATGACGATATAGAAATATGTGCCGATGTACCCCTCTTCGGGGTGCGCCATCATGTAGTGTGGGCAGGTCATCAGCGCTTTTGCCGCGTCGATGAACGAAAGCAGCCCGAAGTGGTCGATGATGCGCTGCATGGCGTTCGCCTCGTCCGACACTTGCCCCATGTCAATCGGATGCCCGGTCACGGACTCGTATGCCGCCGCTGCCTTCTGGTTCAGCCCGCGGACAAAATCTTCCGCATCCGCCTTTTCCAGCGCGCGGTCAAGCGGCAGGAAGCCGCCCAGTCCCAGCATTTTGAGGAAGTCCGCCCCGCTGACGCGCCCAAGCGCCATCAGCAGCGCCATGCCGCCAATGATGCACGTCGGCGTATCGACCATCTTCCAGAGAACGGGGCGAATTGCCAGCCGTGCCTGCACAGATTTCTCGTCGCGCTTCCAGTTGTAGCAGCTTTTGCGCAAATTCTCCGTCGCCTGATATTTCAGGCACATGCCGAGGTGCACCGCCGCGCCGCAGTGGGGGACAAGGTCGTCGCTGTTGAGGATGTTATACAGCGGATAGGCGGATGGGTCGCGAACCGCTTTGCCCGCCATCACCGTGGGGGACGCGAAGCCGTAGCCGATGAGGTTGCGCGCGGAGATGCCCGTCTCGTTCATCTTCAGGTGCGCGTACACCTGCATCATTGCCGCGCCCTGGCTGTGCCCGCAGACCCAGAGGACGAAGCGGCTGTTCGGGCTGCGCATGTTCTGCAGAATGTCACGCAGGGTGAGCTTTTCCAGTCCCAGCTCTTCCGCTGTTTCCGGAAAGGAAATTTTCTCCTCATTCGCTTCGAACTGCCGCGCGAGTTCCAGGAAGCCGCGGTGCATCCCGTCCTGCGTTGTCATGCGGAAATTGCTGAACCAGTCGTAGAAGCGCGAACCTGTGCCCATGAACCCAACCGCGACGACGTAGCGCCCGTCCAGCGCGGGATGGAGCATCACGACCGCCTTGCCGGTGGTGTTATTGCTGCTGCTCAATCGCAGCGCGCCCAGCATCTGTCCCAGCGCGCTGACGGGTTTCAGGCGCGCGCGCACCCAGTATTTCCGCCACTCGGCGCTCAAGGGGTTGTTCGGCGGCAGGGCAGTCAGTTCGCCATCCACCTGAATGGTCACGTCGCGCCAGCCGGCTTCGACCCACGGCTCAATCGCCATGCCATACGCGGCGCTGGCGAGTTCGGCGCTCATGCACAGCGCTTCCTCGGACAGCGGCGGGCGCAGCTTGCCCCACGGGTCATGCGTCCATGGAAGCAGCAGCGATGCTGTCTGGGACAAATCGACGCCGGTTAGTGTCGTGGGTTTCTTTTCCTCTTGCTCCATCCTTCGCTCCTTTCCTTGCTTTCAGCATGGTGTATGCTGGTGATGATGTATAAGCAACTTGTTTTTGTTTGATGCAGGGGTTTCGCGCCTGCGGGCGCGACCAGAGGGCTTTGCGGTCGCCCTCTGGACTGCTTCGCCCGCCTTCGGAAGTTACAGTTTGGTTATTTTAGTTGTTTTATTTTGATGACCCCAAAGAACACTAACTAAAAAACTTTCGGTAAAGCTCAAGAAACATGGGAGTGCGCACCGAAGGTTTCCAAAGGGTGATCGCAGACGTTCGTCTGTTTTCATTGCCCTTTGGTCGCCTCCGCAGAGGCGAACCCCCTGCGCCGAATGCAATCCTGCGCCACAGGATTACACAGTTTGCCCATCATCCCCGCGGCGGAAATCCACCGCAAGCAGCTCCTCGCGGCTGATGACCTGCGTCCGCGGCGAACGGGTCGTCACGAACGACACCTGCTTGTCGTCGTAGCTCACAATGTGCGCATTGACTTGAAACAGCCGCCCGTCCCGCATGAACATCAGGCGTATCACCCGGTCATGCTCCACCGCGAAGCGCAGCAGACGCTCCATTGCCCATGTCCTCCGTTTCCGATGAGGGATGCACGGCGTAAATCGTCGCTTCCCAATTGCTGAATACGCGCGTGAACAGGCGGTCGAGCGTATCCGTATCCACCGCATAGCTGCTCCGCTCGTAGCTGCTGACGTAGATGTAGTCCACGTCGTACTTCTCCAGCAGGTCGAGGTTTTCCTCCGGGTCAGTGTAGAAAGCCGCAATGTCCATCTTGCGCTCACTCGTGTCCAGCCCGTGGTAGTACAGCCACAAATCCGGCCCGCAGACGATGTTCTGCCCGGCGATGGACGCAATCGGGTTCAGGTGCTGCGTCCCGGTCATGTAGGTGGAATGCTCCGGCGTGTTATCGCGGGCAAATTCCCCCGCTTCCACCGCCGACGCGGAAAACGCCTGATAGTTGCTGACGCACTCGCGCCAGAGCGTCAGCCCCGCGGACAGGAACACCGCAATCGCCGTCACAACCGCCAGCGCCCCGCGCCCGCGCATCCCTTTCAGCCGATGCCAGATCTCCCGGCACCAGTCCGCCACTATCATGCAGCAAAGCAGCCACGCCAGATACATCAGCTTGTTGTTGTCGTAGATGTTCGGCTGAAAGCGCACCAGCTCCACCGCAAGGATAATCGGCAGCGCGCCCGCGAACAGCCGTCGATGCTTCGGATTCCGCTCGAACAGCGCCAGAATCAGCATCAGGAACGGCAAGCCGATGTTCTTCAGGTAGAACCAGAAGTACAGGTCACGGAAGACAAATTCACCGTTTGATTCATAGCTGTTGACCCAGTTCGGCCAGAATTGCAGGAAGCTGTTCCCGCTGCCTGTGCCTTGGAACACCTGCTCGAACGTGAAGCAAATCAGCTGCGGCGCGCTCAGAATGATGGCAATCACGCCATACGCCAGATACCACTGCAATTGCGACCAGCGCCCTTTGTCGTGAATCAGGTCGTACACCATCATGCCCAGCGAGCAAAGCCCCAGCGCGAGGAACGAATGCGTGTGAATCAGCGGCAGCGCGCCCGCCCAGACCGCCAGCAGTCCTGTTTGCCGAATGCGCTGCGCAAACGCCGGGCGCTTTTCCGGCGCAAAGGATGTAAGCAGCAGATAAAAGCACGGCAGCGCCATGCACCATCCGCCGAGGAGCGTCCGCTGCGGAACCATCAGGTCGGCAATCACGTTTGACCAGCGCAGATTGTATGGCGTCGGCTGATTCGTCGGCGTGGCGTAGTAGCCGTCAAGAATTTCGCGGATTCGCTCGATGACCGTGCTGAACGGATTGTTCAGTGTGCCACCCGCAAGGTCAAAGTTGTACAGGAAGCCCAGACCGCCGTTCAAGAAAAACAGCAGCGTCGCGAGGATAATCGTCTTTTTCCCGGCGGTCATCTCCCGCGCCAGCACCATCACGCCCGTGAAGCACAGTGCCATCATCAATGTACCCGGCACGACAATCGCCCATTCCAGCGAGAAGCCCATCAGGTACAGCGACGTAGACAGGCTGTCCGTCAGGAAGGGATATGACAGCCGCTGACCGGGGAAAAGCGCATAATCCGGCGGAAAAGCAGCGTTTTTCAGCGACGTGATGAACGACATGTGCATCGGCAAATCGCCGTAAGTGCTCTGCCCGACCCACCAGCCGCCGTCACTTCCGACGCGCAGGCAGTGCGTGTATTGCAGATACCCCGACAGCAGCGTCAGCGGCACCACAACCATCAGCATCTGCCCGGCCAGCTGCTTTTCCCGCGCATCCCACTTTTTCACCGGCGAAGGGTCACGCAAAAAGAAGCACCCCGCCGTCAGCCCTGCCAGCGGAATCAGCGCCAGCAAATGCGCCGTCCATGTGAAATCCACCGCGAACGCAATCAGCGCCGGCAGCCACATCATCATCAGCAGCCCCAAGCTGACACCGAGCCACACGCGCGTGAGCAGCGACTTCTGCGGCAGCAGGAATCGCACGCATGTGCACCCCGCCGCGAGGAACACAAGCAGATACAAAACGCCAAGGAATGCGGTCATGAAGGAACTCCCTTCCAACAAAATGGTATACAAAAATAAAAAAGCTGCGATAAAAACCAAGTAACAGGTACGAGCCGAAGCCGAAGGGGTCGAGGGGGCGACCGTAGACTTCGTCTGTTTTCACTGCCCCCTCGTCGCGTCTGCAGACGCGATTCCCCCTGCGGCAAAAAAACATTTTATGCTGAATGATTACGCCTGAAAATACTGATTCAGCAGCTTGACGCCACCTTCGACATCCCGAAGGTCAACCACTTCGCACGCCGAATGCACATACCGGCACGGAATCGACAGCGTGCACACCGGAATCCCGCCGCGGCTGGTCTGCATCGCGGACGCATCCGTCCCGCCGAACGGCAGCACCTCGCGCTGGGTTTTCACACCCGCCTGCGCACCCGCCGCCAGCAGCGCTTCCCGCAAATCCGGATTCGAGATGCTCCCGCGATCCATCACCTTCACGGCAATGCCCTCGCCGAGCTTAATGTCCGGCTGCTTCGTGCCGGGGGTGTCGCCCCACGCGGTCACGTCAATGGCGATGCCCTTGTCCGGCGCTTTCGCGAACGACGCCACCTTCGCGCCGCGGCAGCCGACTTCCTCCTGCACGGAGAAAACGGCAATGATGGTTTGCTTCGTCGCGCCGACGGTTTGCAGGAAGCGAATCAGCAGCGCGCACGCCGCGCGGTCGTCCATTGCGGGGCTTGCGACGCGGTTCGCGCCCAGCTGGAAGCAGTCGTTCGCGTACACGCACACGTCGCCAATCTGCACCATCGTCTCGGCGTCCGCCTTGTCCTGCGCGCCGATGTCCACAAACAAGTCCTTCATCGCCGTGTCCTTGCTCACTTCGGACACCACAACACCCTGTACGCCATTCGGGAAGGACACATGCCGCGTCAGGCTCATGGTCGGGCTGATGCCGCCGACGTTCGTCACGCGCAGGAAGCCCTCTTTCTCAATGCCCGTGACGATGTAGCCGATATGATCCATGTGCGCGGACAGCATGATTTTCTCCGGATTCGCCTCCGTGCCGTTCTTCACGCAAATCAGATTGCCCAGCGCATCCGTCTCGATGCTGTCCACATACGGCGCAACCTCTTCCCGGATGACCGCCGCTACCGGCTCTTCCAGTCCCGACGGCGCGACCGGTTTGAGCACCTTCTTCAACAATTCCAACATAATTCTTCTCCTTTACTGATAGGGGAGGCGCCAGAGGCTCTGCCTCTGGACTCCGGCAGGGGCGTTGCCCCTGCACCCCACAAGGGTCTTCGACCCTTGACCCATTTTCGCGATTGAGTTGTGCGCATTACCATGCAGTATGCGCGTGTTTATTCAGATAAAAATCCAGTAACATGGTGGTGCACTGCGAAGGGGTCAAGGGGGCGATCGCAGACTTCGTCTGTTTTCGTTGCCCCCTTATCGCGCCCGCAGAGGGGAAATCCCTGCGCTTACAGCGCTTTCACCAGCGCCTTCACCAGCGCAAACTGGCTCTCCACATCCGACAGCTTCACCACCGACGACGGCGAGTGAATATACCGGCACGGTACGCTCAGCACCACCACCGGCACACCCTCCCGCGCGCGTTGAATCGCGCCGCCGTCGTTGCCGCCGGATACGCTGTGCTTCACCTGATGCGGAATGTTCTCCTGCTTCGCTACGTCCAGCGCCTTGCGGAACAGCGCACGGTTCGCAATTGACGCGCCATCCATGAACGACACCGCGACGCCCTGCCCAGCTTCGCATACGTGCGCAGTCTCCGGTACGTCGCCGAGGTCGTTGCACGTTGTGCCTTCCAGCACAATGCCGACGTCGGGTTCCTGCTGGAACGCTGCCCCCTTCGCGCCGCGGCAGCCGACTTCCTCTTCGGACACAAAGCAAGCCACGAGGTCAACCGGCAGTTCTTCTTGCAGCAAACGCAGCAGCGACAGGCAGCCGACGCGGTCGTCGAATGCCTTGCCGCACGCGAAGCCGTCGCCGTATTCCACATAGGGCGTATCGAAGGAGATGTACGTCCCCATCGGGGCTTTGCACTCGGCTTCGTCCTTGTTCTTCGCGCCAATGTCCACCAGCAGCTCGTCCATCGAAAGCACATGCTTGCGCTCAGCGGCGGATTGCAGGTGAATCGGCACAGCGCCGATGACACCGGGCAGCTTGTCCTCCCCGACGGTGACGCGCTTGGAAACCAGCACGCGCGGGTCGATGCCGCCTGCCGCGGCAATGCGCAGGTAGCCATCCTCCGTGGCGGAGGTGACAATCAGCCCCACTTCGTCCATATGCGCGCTGACCATCACGCGCTTGCGGGGCGCGTCGCCCGTGCCTTCCTTCACGACAACGACGTTGCCCATGCGGTCGAGGACGGGCGCAAAGCCCAGCTTTTTCAGCTCATCCAGCAGAAAGCGGCGAATCGCCTGCTCATGCCCGGATGGAGCGTTGATTTCCGTCAGTGTCTTCAAATCCATAGGTCATCCTCCCAGCTTTCGTCGAGTTCCGCGACGAAATTCGCCAGCAGACGCGCGCCCTCTTCCAGTGTGTTCAGGTCAATCGTTTCCACCGACGTGTGCATGTACTTCTCCGGCAGGCTGAGCAGCACGCTCGGCACACCCGCGCGGGACAAGCCGATTTCGTCCGCGTCCGTGCCGGTGGAGCGGCTTGCGACGTTCGCGTTCAGCTTCACATGGTGCTTTTTTGCGCAGTCGATGAGCCGCTGATTGAGTTTCGGCTGCACAAACGGCCCGTGCGTGACAATCATGGCGTCAATCGGCAGGGCAGAGCGCGGCGGACAAGTCGGCGTTTCAGCAAAATCGACGTCCAGCACGACAGACAAATCCGGGTCAATCGCGAAAGCGGAGGTCATTGCGCCGCGCCCGCCGACTTCCTCCTGCGACGAGCAGACGAAATACACATCCGCGTCGCAGACCAGCTTTTGCAGCATTTCCGCCGCGCGCAGCAGAATCGCCACGCAGGAGCGGTCATCCAGTGTTTTCGATGAGAACTGATCGTTGAGCAATTCGCGGGCAGGCCCGTCGAAGGTCACCAAATCGCCGATGCGAACGAGTTCCTTCGCGCGTTCGGCGCTCATGCCAATGTCTACATGCAGGTTGTCCAGCGTGTAGTTGTTCTCGCGGTCGGCGGCGCTCATCAGGTGCGGCGGCAGCGCGCCGATGGTGCCGAACAGCTTCTCGCGCCCATGCACCCACACGCGGCTCGCGGGGAGAATGCGCGGGTCAACCCCGCCGACATTGCCCAAGCGCAGGCTGCCGTCATCCTCAATATGCGTTACCATCAGGGCGATTTCGTCCAGATGGGCGCACAACATAATTCTCGGACCGTTGCCCTTTTTGTGCGCAATCACGCTGTACATCGCGTCCACCGTCACCTCGTCCACCAGCGGACGGAATTGTTCGGCAAAGTACGCGCTGACCTGCGCCTCATGCCCGCTGACACCCGGCAGCGCCGTTACGTCGGCAAGCAGCTTCTTGACATCCATCGTATGCCTCCTTCGATTGTGAAGAATCTACCGATTATATTATAGCATATTTCCTTTCTGATGTGAAGAGGAAGATGATTAGCCGCGACAAACAGCGATTTCTTGCCCGTTTGTCTTGCATGACGCGGCAGGGTGTGCTATACTGAAAGTGATTATTTTCCTGCTGCGAGCAAAGGAGTTTGCCATGCCAACGATTGATATGCAGGACACGAATCGCCGCGCGATGACGGCGCTGAACTATGCGAGCTTTCTGGACGACCGCCATTATTTGTCGCATCAGGGAATTACGGCGGAGCTTGTGCAGCGCCAGCGGTTGACGAAAAGCCGGAAGCTGCTGGATGAACTCGGCGAAATGCTGGAACTGACGGATGATTTCCTTGGTGCTTTTGCGCGTCTGGAAGATTTCAGCCCCCTTGTCGCCTCCCCAGAGGCGAAACCCAAATGGAATTGATTGCAAATGGCATAGGAAACAAAACAAGAGAGGGGTGCCCCCAACGATGTACGAAGAATTGCAGCAGTGGATTGACGAGAGCCGCCGCATCGTGTTTTTCGGCGGCGCGGGTGTTTCGACGGAGAGCGGGATTCCCGATTTCCGCTCGCAGGACGGATTGTATCATCAGCAGTTCGCCTATCCGCCGGAGGAAATTTTGTCCCACACCTTTTTTGCGCGCCATCCGGAGGAGTTTTACCGCTTCTACCGCGCGAAAATGCTCCCCTTGGACGCGCAGCCGAACGATGCGCATCGCTTTCTGGCGCAGCTGGAAGCCGGCGGTCGTTTGACGGCGGTCATCACGCAGAATATCGACGGCTTGCACCAGAAGGCGGGCAGCAAAACGGTGCTGGAACTGCACGGCAGCATCCACCGAAATTACTGCCTGAAGTGTGCACGCTTTTTTCCGCCGGAGTACATCCGGGACAGTGAAGGCGTGCCGAAATGCCCCTGCGGCGGCATCATCAAGCCGGACGTTGTGCTGTACGAGGAAGGGCTTGATGATGCGACGGTTCGCGCGGCGGTGCGTCAATTGCAGCAGGCGGAACTGCTTATCGTCGCTGGAACGAGCCTGACGGTGTATCCGGCGGCGTCGCTGCTGCGGTTCTTCCGCGGGCGGCACATCGTTCTTATCAACCGCGACGCGACCCCGCTGGACAATCAGGCGGATTTGGTGCTGCATGAGCGCGTGGGCGAGGTCTGCCGCCATCTGCGCCCGACACCATTGGAGGTGGGGGAATGACGACGCTGGAGACGCTCTTTTCGCCCATGCAGAAGGAGAAACTGCGTCAAGCGGCATTGGTGCGCACATCCTGCCGGAGCTTTGCGGGTGCGCCCGACACGGCGGCGTTCGCGGCGCTGTCCTACGTCGTTGGGCGGTGCGCGCTGCCCGGCGCGCGCTTGGTGCTGACCCCGGTGGACGAATCGCTGTTTACCGGCACGATTCTGGGCATGGGGCGCATCACAGGCTGCAAAATGGCGGCAGTGGTCATCGCCTGCGGGACGGAAGCATTATGCCGTGTGAATGCCGGGATTCTGGGCGAAGCGTTCGTGCTGGAAGCGACGGCGCTGGGACTGGGGACGTGCTGGGTGAGCGGCACATACCGCCGCAAGCAGATTCGCCTGCCGATGCAGGAGAATGAGACGGTACTCGCGGTGATTGCGGTCGGTGTGCCGGAGAAGCTGCTTCAAGCGCCGGAGAATCGCCGCCGGAAGCCGCTCGACAAGCTGATGAACGCCGTTCCCGCGGACGGCATGATGCTGGATGCGGCGAAGCTGGTGCAAATCGCGCCGTCGGCAATGAATATGCAGCCGTGGCGGATGGAAGCGCTGCCCGATGCGTTTGCGCTGACCATCAGCGACCGTGCGCTGCTGGACGGCGGCATTGCGCTATGCCACGCGGAACTGGCGCTGCGCGGGGTACATCGGTGGGTGTACAGCGCGGCGCACGGGGGAATCACGGCGGTGGCGCAGGGGAAGTTTTCCCCCTGACGGAATCCATCGGTGTGCGTGTTCTGGCTTGATTTTTCTATTGAAATTGATTGCTTTCACGCAGGGGGAATCGCGTCTGCAGAGGCGAAACCCCTGCGCGACACGCGGAAGAAGTATGGAGAAGTCACCAACCCAATCGCGCGAAAGGGTCAAGGGAGGAACTCCCTTGCGGAGTCCAGAGGCAGAGCCTCTGGGGAGGTTGCAATTATGGAGAATTGGTTGTTGAATCTGATTTGGGTGTACCTGCTGGCGGTCAATACCCTCGCGTTTTCGCTCATGGGGATAGATAAGCGGCGCGCCAAACGCGGGGCGTGGCGGATTGCGGAAAGGACACTGTTTCTGCCGGTGGTGCTGTTCGGCAGCCTCGGCGGAACGCTGGGGATGTTCTGCTTCCATCATAAAACGAAGCATTGGTATTTTCGCTATGGCTTCCCGATTTTGCTGGTGGTGCAGTTGCTGCTGCTGGGAGCGGGAGCGTATTTGCTGTTGAGGTGAAACAATGACGGATCTTTTTTCCGGACAGGAGGCGCCGCTGGCGGATCGGATGCGCCCGCGGACGCTCGCGGAGTTTATCGGGCAGCGTCATCTGCTGGGGGAGGGGCGGCTGCTGCGCCGCGCGATTGAGGCAGATCGGCTGACTTCCTCCATCTTTTTCGGGCCGCCCGGCTGCGGCAAAACGACCCTCGCGTCGATTATCGCCAATAGCACCAAGTCCGCGTTTGTGCAGCTCAACGCTGTCACCAGCGGCGTGGCGGACGTGCGCAAGGTCATTTCCGACGCGCAGGAGCGCCGCGCCTACGGGCAGTCCACATATCTGCTGCTGGATGAATGTCACCGCTGGTCAAAGGCGCAGAGCGACAGCATCCTGCCCGCCATTGAGCGGGGGATCATCCGCTTTATCGGCTCGACGACGGAAAACCCGATGGTGTCCATGACGCCCGCTATTGTCAGCCGCTGCCGCGTATTCCAGTTCGAGCCGCTGACGGAACGGGACGTGCTGACCGCCATGCGCCGCGCCATCGACGACCCGGAGCGAGGCTATGGGCAGATGCATATCATCGCCGATGACGATGCGCTGCACCATATCGCGCGAATCGCGGGCGGCGATACCCGCGCGGCGCTCGGTGCGGTAGAGCTTGCTGTGCTTACGACACCCGCCGACGCGCAGGGCATCATCCACATCACCCTCGCCGTTGCGGAGGAATCCATCCAGAAGCCCATGATTCGCTGTGACGAAAGTTTGTATTATGACATGCTCAGCGCGTTCTGCAAGTCCCTGCGCGGCTCGGACAGTGACGCGGCGCTGGCGTGGTTCGCACGGCTGATTTATGCCGGCGTTGACCCGAAACTCATTGCGCGGCGGATTATTGCCCATGCCAGCGAGGATGTTGGGCTGGCGAATCCGATTGCGATGCTGCAAGCGGAAGCCGCGGCGCGCGCGGTGGAATTCGTTGGAATGCCGGAAGCGCGCCTACCGCTCGCACAGGCGATTATCGCCATCTGCGAAAGCCCGAAGAGCAACAGCGTGTGCGCCGCGGTCGATGCGGCGATGGCGGACGCGGAAAAGGGCGGTTACGGCGCTGTGCCCGTCCACCTGCGCGACACGCACTACGCCGGGCACGACCGAATCGGCAGCGGCGACGGCTACAAGTATCCGCACGACTATCCCGGACATTACGTCCGCCAGAATTATATGCCCGTGGAATTGCAGGGGAAAAAGTACTATTTCCCATCGGACATGGGGCATGAGGCGACAATTCGGAAGAATCAGGAAATCCGGGAGGGATGCAAATGAAGCGTTTGACGCGGTTTCAGGAGAATATTTCTGTCAGGAAAGCGACGAACTACGCCATCATCATCAATAGTCTGGAGATTTTGCTGATTCTGGGCGTGATGGCGCTGGTGGTAATCTCGCCGCAGTACGACTTCAGCCCGCGCATGATGCGGCTGCTTGTCGGCGTTGCGGCGGCGGTGATTATCTGGGGCGCGGTGATGGACATCCGCGAGGCCATGTCCACCCGGCGGCTGCTGAGTCAGCTGGACGCGATGGACGACACCATCGACGCCATGGAAAAACTGAACAACACCCTCCGCGCCCAGCGGCATGACTTCCTCAACCACCTGCAGGTGGTGTACAGCTTGATGGAAATGGAGGAGTACGGCGAGGCGAACAGCTACATCGAGAAGGTGTACGGGCGCATCACGGCTGTCAGCCGCGTACTGAAAACCGCCAGCGCGCCGATTAACGCGCTCTTGCAGGTGAAACTTGCCGCGTGCGAAAAGGCGGGCGTGCAGGTGACGCTGAACATCACGTCCACATGGAAGGAACTGCCCATTTCTGGCTGGGAGATGTGCAAGGTGCTGTCAAACCTGATTGACAACGCCATTGATGCCATGGCGGATTTGCCCGATGGAAAAAAGCACCTGACCATTACCTTGACCGAGAACCTCAAGGAGTACGTCTTTTCCGTTGCGAACACGGGCACGCCGATTCCGCCCGACGACCAGCAGCGGATTTTCGAGCCGGGCGTGACGACAAAGTCCGACGGTCATGGCATGGGACTGTTCATTGTCCGGGAAACGCTGCGGCACTACGGCGGTGACATTCAGGTCACAAGCGACGCGCAGGAAACGGTGTTCTCCGGCACTGTGCCGAAGGACACGACAATTCCGGAAGCAAAAGCGGCACAAGAGAACAGCACAAACGCATAATCATCCCCCTCTCATCAACAGAATTGGTGAGGGGGCTTCTTTGGCAAGTGCGTCGAGAAATGTCGAACATTGTGCACAACCTTGTGCATAACAAAAGAAAACGGACGGTATCAGCAGACTTATCCATAGGATCGGGCAAAAAATGCTGATTCTGTGAATTCTGTGTGCATAACGGACGAGAAACTCCCAAAGGATACAGGATGATGCAGGAAAAATTCAGCTGGATTGCATGGCTGCCGCATGAAATCCACGACTTATCCACATCAATCCACAAGGTTATCCACATAAATCACAGGCGGTTGGGGAAAAGTCAGCGGAAAACATTCGCCTTTTCCGGCGAAAACGCAAAAAAAACGGACGATTCATTGCTGAATCGTCCGCGTTGGTCGGTCGGGTTTGTCAGCCAAAGAACGAGATTCCGTGTAGTCGGTCGGGGAAATTCCGAAAGTGCGTCGGTCGGATTCAGTTCCAAATGTCGAACAAATTCTGTCCTATGAAACGAATGATCGGTCGAGTTGGTTCCGAAATGTTCATCGAGTCCAGCACCGAAGAAACGAAATGTCGGTCGCTCTGTATGGAGGGAAGCGGGAGAGGAGAGGAAGAAATCAGTCCTCGTCATCCGCCTGTTCGTCATCATTGAGCTTCAATGTGGCAATTTCCATCAGTTTGGCTTCCAGCTTCTGATCCTCCACGGGAACGAACTCTTCCAGCTCTTCGCCGGATTCATCCGTCGTGGGCACGATCTTCATCACGTAGCAGTCCACGCGGTCTGCGCCGGTCGTGTCCTCGTCGATGGAGTCGGTCAGAATGGCGTACTCGTCGCCGTTATAGAAGAAATAGTCCAGAATCTTGAAGAGGGTCGTGTTGCCTTCCTCGTCGGTCATTTCGATCATGTCATCCGCCATGTCGTCGATGCTGTCCGCATCCGCTGCCGGAGAAAAATCCTTCTGCATGTCGTCCATATCCGTGTACCCATCCTTACGGCGCTCTCACTCAGGGGCGCATCAGTCAAAGAGGACTGTCACTCATGATGCGGTGCGGAAACAGGAAGACACTTCCATGACCGTCTGACGCAACACGCCCGACGACTGCTGTTCATCCTGGTTCATTGGAAACGCCTCCTTTCCTGTTCCGGCGGTCGCGCTCACCGCGATGCCTTGTGCTGCCGCCTGCCAGCGGCTCTTCTCTCTCTTTGCACCTTCATTATACACGAAAAGTGCCGGAAATACAAGGGGTCGGCGAAAAGTTTTGTTGTTGACTTTCGCCGACCGAGTGTGGTATAATTATTTTGTTGGGGTCTTTTTCTGTAATTTCGTTTTCGTACCGTCCGGGCGCTGGACGTATGTGTTTTCCAGCACCTGACGCATATTTTCGCGGAATCCGGCGATGTATTCCTGACGCAGGGCAGCGTGTTCAGCCGCTTCCTCGTCGGTCAGACCGTCGGACTTTTTTTTGCGCGCCAATTCGTTGATTCGGTCAATCTTGTGCTTTTCCATTGCAGAATCCTTCCTTTCAGACCTTGTTTGCCATCCGGCGGAAGCGCAGCCCGCACCACGCGATGAGTACCAGCGCCAGCGCCATCAGCCCATAGGAGAGCAGCGGTTCGCCCAGCCGGTCTACGGCGAACTCCATGCCGATGCCCAGGCCGATGCTGATGATTATCAGCGCCCAGAGCAGCCCTGCTTTCTTGCCCGTGCAGGTTTTCCCGCGAACTGCCGTCACCGACCAGCGGATGATGACCGCGACCGCCAGCACCAGTGCCCCCACCTGATTGACGCGGACGAAGTGAATCAGGAGCATGTGCGAATCGTTGCGGAGCGATTCCAGCACGACCTGCACGCAGCCGTAGAGCAGCAGGAACAGTGCCATCGTGTCGCCGTCGGGGTGATTTTTGCGCTGGGCAAGCAGCACGACCGCGAACAGCACGACCATCGCGACCGCCTCATAGAGGAACACCGGATGATTGCCGTCGGTCAGATTGCCGAGGAACGCCAGCCATTCCGTCTCAATGCCTTTGCCCATGCCCATGATTTCGTCGAAGCACCCTTCGCCGATGCGCTCCACCGCAATTGCCAGCGGCGCGCCGAACGCAATCGCGTCCATCAGCCGCCCGACGGATTCGCGGCGGATTCGCCCCGTCAGCCAGCCCGTCAGCCAGCCCGCCAGCAGCACGCCAAGCAATGCGCCCAGCAGCGACGCGCCGCCGTCCCAGAACCGCAGCATCAGCAGGGGATTGCTGAGTGTGTTGACGTAGAGGGGGATGTTCGACAGCGCGAACGTCAGCCGCGAAAGCAGGAATGCCAGCGGCAGCGACAATGCGCCGAAGGTGATGAACGTGCGGTAGGGGATGCCTTTCCTGCGGCAGGAGAGTCCCGTCAGCAGCAGCAGGAGCAGCATCGCGCCCGCCGCCGTCAGCCCATAGGGAGTCAGCATGTTATTCCTCCGTATTCGCGGCGTCAATTGCCGTGGCGAAATAGATGATGTCGGAGACGGAGCGCTCCGCCTTGACGGTTTTCTCGGAGTAATTTTCGCCGCCGAACCACATCAGCGCGCTGTTGCCGCCGTCGAGGTTGTATGCCATCGTGCAGCCCTGCTTCGCCATGAAATCCGCCAGTTCCGCGCAGGTGCAGCCGTCGGAATCCTTGCGGCGGCCGTCGACGACCACCAGCAGATACTCCAATTCGCCGAGTTGCCCGATGGCGCAGCGCGGTTCATCCGCAAAAACGTTGTACTTGTTCTTGTAGTAGTCCGGGATTTCGCAGACATTGCCGTCGACGACCAGCGCCGGACCGAAGTTGAATACGTTCGGGAACGTCAGCGTGTCAGAGGAAAGCAGCGCCTTCAGTTCGTCCGCGTCGGACTGGAGGATGATGTGGAAGTCGCCATTGCTATCCACCAGCAGCATATCGCGCTGCTTCGACGGCTTCTTGCGGAACACCTCGTTCATGCGCACAACGTAGCCGTAGTCATCCTTGCCAAAGTAGTCGCCGCCAATCGCCACGACAGCGTTGTGCTTTTCGGCAATCGCGGAAATCTTGTTGTCCGTCCGCGCCTTGGGGTGATTCAGCCCCGTGCGGAACTGCGACGGGTCGGCAATCTTCACGCGCGCGACGTTGTAGGTCGCGTCCCCGACGGTTTCCCGCCAGAGCGTGACGGTGATGGAATCATCCTGATAGCCTTGCAGCACGCCGTTTTCCTCGTCCGCCGCGATAAAGGCGTTCGGGTCGGGCGTGTAGCCAGTGTCGGTCAAGCCCATCGGCAGGGGCGTAATGACGGTTTCTTCCGCCAGCGCCGGGGTGAACATCAGCAGAGACAGCAGCAGCGCCAAAACTTTGCGCATAGAAATTCCTCCTCGTTTCTCAGATAAACACGCGGGCATAGCATGAGAGCGTCACCAACTCAATCGCGCGAAAGGGTCAAGGGACGAAGTCCCTTGCGGAGTCCAGAGGCAGCGCCCCTTGGGTTCCCCCAATCAACACGCGGAAGTTGTATGAAAAAGTCACCAACTCAATCGCGCGAAAGGGTCAAGGGACGAAGTCCCTTGCGGAGTCCAGAGGCAGCGCCCCTTGGGTTCCCCCAATCAACACGCGGAAGTTGTATGAAAAAGTCACCAACTCAATCGCGCGAAAGGGTCAAGGGACGAAGTCCCTTGCGGGGTCAAGGGGCAGCGCCCCTTGGGTCACTCAAATAGGAAGTCGTAGTCATCGTCTGCAGCCGCGCCGTCGTTCATGTAGGCTTCGAGCGCATCGTCCGTAATCGCGGGATGCGGAACGGCGAAAGCAAAGCCGACGAGCAGCGCGACCGTCAAGAGCGTCAGCAGAATTTCGGATAAGTGCTTGCGCATGTCAGCCCTCCTGATTTTCGGCGGATTTGGCGAAAATCCACTTGTTCTGGATGCGGTAGTTCACCAGATACAGCAGCGTGTCCATCAAAATTTTCGGGATGAACGCGAAACCGCCGATGAAAATATGCAGGTGATCCAGCAGCGACACGCCAAGGTTGGAAAGCGTAATGGTGACGATGCAAAGCAGGGCGTATTTGAGCGCCGTTTTGCCCGTGTCCTGCTTGAACTTGAAGACGAAATTGCGGTTCAGGACGAAATTCAGCGGCGAGGACACCAGACGCGCCAGATAGCCGGAAATCTGAATCGCCGTGTCGCCCCTCAGCCCCAGCAGGGGCAGCAGCGCGAATCGCAGCAGGTTCGCCACGCCGTTGTCCACCAAAAAGCAGATCACCGACGAGCTGGCATAGAGCAGGAAGTTTCCGAGAATCACCTTGTAAATGCGGTAGCTGTCGCGAATCGGGTGGAAGTGCGTTCCGGCGTTCTCGTTCTCGTACACCGTTTCGATTTCAATCGGAATCATCGGCAGCTTCGCGCGCGCGCAGGCAATCAGCACCTGCATCTCGTACTCAAAGCGCTCGCCCGGCACGTCCAGCATGAACGGCAAATCCGCCATGCGGAAGGCGCGAAGCCCCGTCTGCGTGTCCGGCAGATATACGCCGTAGAGCAGGCGGAAAACCGCGCTCGTGATTTTGTTGCCGTGGCGCGATTTTGGCGGAACGTGGTCGAGGTTGAAGTTGCGGCTGCCCAGGTACAGGGCGCGCTTGCCCTCCGTCAGCACCTCTGCCAGATGCCAGCAGTCTTCGACTGTGTGCTGACCGTCTGCATCGGCGGTGATGACGCCGCTCGCCGCCGGGAAATGCGCCTGAATGTACGCATAACCAGTCTTGAGCGCGCAGCCCTTGCCGCGGTTTAACTCGTGGTGCGTGACGGACACGCCGTCCATCGCGTCCAGTTCGGCAAAAATCGGCTGATAGGCGGCGCTGCTGCCGTCATCAACAATCACAACATGCTGGAAACCCTTGTCCAGCAGGCGGCGGACGTATGCGGGCAGGCGGTCATCCGGCTCAAGGGAGGGTATAAGCATCACAGCGTCTTGGGGACGCAAAGGCGGCTGTGCCATGGAAAAAATCAACATCCTTTCGGAGTATCAATGCGCGTGATGGGGCAGAATACCCCTTGCACAAGAAAATCAACTTCCTTATTATACACCATTTCCCGTCAAGAAACAATGATTTCCGGGCGCGGAAGTTGTAAAATTCATCATCTTGTCAGCTGAACGTCACTTTAGCCCCGGCACAGGTCGGCGAACTTCGCTTTTGTGCAGGCGACGAGCGCGTCCACCGCCAGAATCACCTGACACCCGCGCACGCCCGCGCTGACGCTGACACGCTCCAAATGCTGCGCCGCGCTGTCCACGAAGGTGGGGAACGCCTTCTTCATGCCGATGGGGCTGCATCCGCCGCGCAGGTAGCCGGTCAGCGGCAGCAAATCCTTCTGCGGCAGCATGTGGACGCTCTTGCACCCGGCGGCGCGTGCGACGGCCTTCAGGTCGAGTTCCAGTTCCACGGGGATGACGCAGACGAGGTGCGGCAAGGTGTCGCCGACCAGCACGAGCGTCTTGTAAATCATTTCTGCGGGCAAATCGACCTTCTCGGCGACGAGCTTGCCGTCGAAATTGTCGTCATCGACGGTATACTCGCGGGTTTCGTAGGGGATTTTCAGCGCGTCCAGGTGACGCAGCACGTTTGTCTTGATGGCTTTTGCCATAAAATCGCATCCTTTTATCTGTATGGCGAGGAAGCTCCAAGCCATCGTGTATCATAGCACATTCAATGGAATTTGACAAGGCGGGTATTTTCCTTGCATTTTCTGCCCGAAATCGGCAAAATCCCCCGCTGGAAATTTGACAGAACTGGGAAAGCGTTGTAAAATAGACGCGTGAACCGAAATTACCGCAACACCGACGGCATTTGCGTCGGAGAGCGAGGAGGAAAACAACATGGCATCGGAATCCCGTAATCTGGCGCAGCAGCGCCGGGAAAAAGACGGTATCGTATATTTTGAGCGCGGCATCCTGACGGGCAGGGACGGCCGCCGTTACCAGCGCTATGCCATCCAGACGCACTTCGTCGAGGTGGGGGAAAGCGCGGCGGAGCTGGTGAAGAAGTATGTGCTGCCGCTGGCACAGCCGGGCGACGTGCTTTCCATCACTGCGAAGGTGATGGCGATGTGCACCGGCAATGTCCGCCGCATGGAGGACATGAAGCTCGGCTTCTTCGCCAAGCATATGGCGAAATTCGCGGGCATTAACTCCACCGGCGTGGGGATGCACGAGCCGTACAAGCTGCAACTCGTCATTGACATGGTGGGTCTGCCGCGCGTGCTGCTGGCGGGCTTCGTCAGCGCCGTTACGCGCCCGTTCGGGGTCAAGGGCTTGTTCTATAAAATCTGCGGTCATGGCGTCGCGGGTATCGACGGCTTCTACTTCCGCTCCAGCTTCGACCGCTACAAGACCCTCGCGCTGATTAACCCCGAACACCCCGTCGAGCTGTCCAACGAAATCGAGAAGGAATGCGGCATCCCGATTGTCATCATGGACGCGAATGATATTGACCAGAATCAGCTGGGCAAGTGCGATGATTTCCCGCTGACGGACGACCAGATTCAGGACGCGATGAAGGATAACCCCTCCGGGCAGGGCGGCGAACTGACCCCCCTCATCCTCATCCGCCCGCTGGCATAAAGATCGCGGCGATGAAGAAACAACTGCTGGCGGCACTTTTGCTGCTGACATTGCTGCTGCCCTTTGCCTCGGCGGAGGAAAAGACGGAAGCGGAGCAGACATTGCCCATGCTGGAGCTGCATCAGGTCAATCTTGGCTGCGCCGACGGCTATTTGATTCGCTTCGGAAACACAACCGTGCTGATTGACGGCGGCGAGGCGTGGCCGAACAAGCCGGAGCGCCTGTTCCCGCAGTATCTGGAAGCGGTGGGCGTGACGCATGTGGATGCGTACATCGTCACGCACTGGCATCTTGACCACTGCATGAACGTCAACCATATTTTGGAACGCTGGGGGGTGGATCGACCGTAGTATATGGCGCGTCAGCGGAGGTGAATCCGGACTACGCGCCCTTGGCGAACGGCGCAATCTACCAGCAGATGAAGGACGGCGATGAGCTGACCATTGGCGGATGGCTGACGGTGAACTGCGTCGGGCCGGAAACGGTGAAGAACAACGGCAATCAGAACATGGATTCGCTGAATTTTGTGCTGATTTATGGGCAGAAGCGGATGCTGTTTACTGGCGATTACGCCGCCAGCGGCAACATCAACCGCAAGTACCAAGACCTCGTTCGCAACATAGATGTGCTGAAATTTCCCCATCATGGGATTCTGGATGATAAAACAAACACCTATGAGATCGGCGTGGTGCTGATGAGGGTGCTTTCGCCGACTTATGTGCTGATTCCCGGCGCAGCGTCGGTGTGGGAAATATGGAACTTTATTGCGGCGTACAGCGCAGAACAGAATCTGACCCGCGACCATGTGTACAACAACCGCTTCGGCAACGTCGTCCTGCTGACTGACGGCGAGACGATTGAAGTGTGCACAAACGTTGATCCGGCGGATTTCAACCCGTATCAGCCTGAATAGCAAAACCCGCTCCCTGCAAACGAGGGGGCGGGTTTTTTGTGATAAAAGACTCGCTGGAAAGCACTTATTCCGCATTCCGAATTGTTATCAGCGCCCCGTCCGGCAGAAATCCACCAGCTGCCGGGTCAAGTCCGCCACGCTTTCGGCGCGGAGGGACGCCTGATTGTACTCCGCGTCGTTCCCGTAGCCGTAGCACGCCGCAATCGTCGGCAGACCGTTCTCCTGACCCGCGCGGATGTCGCCCAGCCGGTCGCCCACCATCATGGCGCGTTTCGGGCGCAGGTCGTCCAGCAGCGCGCGGAGATTTTCGCCCTTCGTGCGCCCCGGCATGGATGTTGCCGTGCGGACAAACACGTCCGTCAGCCCGAACACTTGCAGACACAGCGCGATATAGTCATGCTCGCCGTTGCTGACGATGCACAAATCCGCATATTCCCGGAGCGTTTGGAGCATCTCGCGCACGCCGGGGAACAGGCGGTTGACCGTCGGCACGAGGGCTAATTCGGCGTTCAGGCGCGTGGTCATGTACTCCTGCGCGCGGTCATGGGGGATGTGCAGAATGTCCAGCGACTGCTCGAACGTCGGGCCGTTGCACTGGCGGAGGACGTCGTCAGGGAGGTCAGGGAGGCGCATGGTGATAAGGGCTTGGCGGATTTCGGCGACGCAGAGGTTCATGCTGTCGGCGAGGGTTCCGTCCCAATCGAAGAAAATTACTGGTTTCATGGGGGATTTGGTTCTCCTTGATGGTTGAATGATTCGCAGGGGATTTCGCCTCTGCGGAGGCGGCCAAAGGGCAATGCAAACAGACGAAGTCTGCGATCGCCCTTTGGAAACCTTCGGCGCCGTCACTCTTAGAGTTTCATGTCTCTTGGTTTATGCCGTAAGTTTGCACAGAGCATCTAATCCGAACCGTAGGTTCGCCGGATAAACACGCGGACACTGTATGAGAGTGTCACCAACTCAATCGCGAGATGGGTGTCGAGAGGGTCGAAGACCCTTCGCGGGTGCAGGGCAGAGCCCTGCCGGAGTCCAGAGGCAGAGCCTCTGGCGTCGTCACTTTTGCTTCAATATCAGCCGCTTTGTGAAGTAGTTCCAGAGCATCACCAGCAGGGTCGCAATCGCCTTGTTCAGGTGGTAGACTTTCAGCTGGATGCCGAAGAGCGTCAGCAGAATGCCGTCCTGCCCGAAAAGCGCGGTCAGGAGCGCCATGATGCCCCAGTTCAGGAAGAAACCGATGCCGCTTGTGAGCACAAAGCCCGCTTTCGTTTTGCCGCCGCTGCCGTCCGCGCCGGGGAATACCCACTTGACGCACAGCAGATAGTTCGCCACCACCGACACCAAGAACGCAATCGGCGTGCCGATATTTACATCCAGCCCGAAAATCTCCTTGAGCAGCGACAAAACTGCCTGCTCAATCAGAAAGCACACGCCGCCCGTCACGACGAAGCGAATCACCTCGCCAAGACGCCCCTTTTTCTGCTGTTCACTCATGCAATCACCTGCTTTCCAACAATTTCACATTCTCCGCACCCAGCAGCGCGTTCAGCCGATTCAAACACCCGTCACTTGCGTCGCACCAGCCGGTTTTCGGCGCAAGAAGCGTCATCTTCTCCGCTGGCAGGTGCAGATACACCGGCACAGAACCCGGATACAGCGACAAAGTCGATGACACCGCGTCCATCTGCGGGCGGTTCAGGCGCAGGTACAGCTTCCGGGGGGCTTTCGCCGCTGCCTGCGCGTCGGTCAGCTTCGGCGCTTCGGATGTGTGGCGCTTCGGCGGCGGCACGGGGCGCGCGGTGCTCGGCCCCATCGGCGCGGCAGGGGCGGATTCCTCCGGATGCCACGCCTCCAGCGGAATCAGCTTCTCCACCAGCAGCTTCGGCGCTTCCTCCTCGCGGATGGACAGCCGCCCGTGCAGCACCACCAAATCATCCACCGCCATCATGCCCTGATAGCGCTCGTACACCTTCGGGAACACAAGGCACTCAATCTGCCCCGTCAGGTCTTCCAGCGTGATGAAGCCCATGTACGCGCCTTTTTTCGTCGCCTTGCCCTTCACTTCGGTCAGAATGCCGCCCATGTCGACAATCTGTCCGTCGAGGGACAAGCCACGGTCCTCGCGCTCCTCCAGCCCATCCAAATCGGCGGTAGAGAACGGCAGCTTGCCCAGCACGTCGCGGTAATCATCCAGCGGATGTCCGGTGATGTACACCCCCGCAATCTCCTTCTCCAGCGCCAGCCGCTGCCGCAGGGGATAATCCGGCAGATTCGGCAGCGTGTGATTCTCCTGAACCAGCGGCGCACCGCCGAACGCCATGTCGAACAGGCTGATTTGCCCGTCTACCGTCTGCTTGCGCAGGGACGAGTTCGCATCCATGGCGGATTCAAACACCGCCAGCAACTGCGGACGATTGCCGCCCATGCCGTCGAACGCGCCCGCCTTGATGAGGCTCTCGACGACGCGCTTGTTGCATTCGCTCGTGTCGATGCGGCGGCAGAAGTCGAAGATGTCGCGGTACGCGCCGTGCTTGCGCTCGCGGATAATCGCGTCCACCGCACCCTGACCGACCGTCTTGACCGCGCCTAAGCCGAAGAGAATCCCCAGCTGTCCGTCCGGGGCTTTCGCGACGGTGAATTTCCACTGCGAACGGTTCACGTCCGGCGGCAGAATCGCAATGCCGCGCGAACGGCAGTACTGGATGTATGCCGCGATTTTCGCCGGATTGCCGTATACGCTGTTGAGAATTGCCGCCATAAACGGCACGGGATGATAGCGCTTGAGCCACGCCGTCTCGATGCAGACGACGGCATACGCGGCGGCATGGGATTTGTTGAAAGCGTAGGACGCGAACGCGGTCATCTCGTCGTAAAGGTGTGACGCGACTTCCTCCGGCACGCCGTTGCGCACGCAGCCCGGCACGTCAATTGTCCCGTCGTCGTTCAGCTTGCCGTGGATGAAGTATTCGCGCTCCTGCGCCATCACCTTGTGCTTCTTTTTCGCCATCGCGCGGCGGACAAGGTCGCTTCGGCCGTAGCTGTACCCTGCCAAATCGCGCACAATCTGCATCACCTGCTCCTGATAGACCATGCAGCCGTAGGTGACGTCCAGAATCGGGCGCAGCTTCTCCGTCTCGTAGTGGATGCTTGACGGGTTCTGCTTGCCCTGAATGTAGCGCGGGATGGACTCCATCGGGCCGGGGCGGTAGAGTGAAATCGCGGCGATAATGTCCTCAAAGCAGGTGGGCTTCATGTTCGTCAGGAAGGTGCGCATTCCGCCGCCTTCGAGCTGGAACACGCCGTCCGTGTCGCCGGCGGAAATCATTTCGTACACCGCCGGGTCGTCGCGCGGAATGTCCTCCGGCTTCATGTCGATGCCCTGCGCACGCAGCATATCCAGCGTATCGCGGATGACGGTCAGCGTCCGCAAGCCCAGAAAGTCCATCTTCAGCAAGCCGAGGCGCTCAATCGTCCCCATCGGGTACTGCGTCGTGATGACCTCGTCGTTGCGCTGCAAGGGGACGTACTCCATCACCGGCTTGCCCGTAATCAGCACACCTGCCGCGTGGGTGGAGGCGTGGCGCGGCATACCCTCCAGCGTCATGGCAGTGTCAATCAGCCGATGCACTTCCGGCTGTTCGTCGTACATGGTTTTGAGAAGCGGCGAGAGCGTCAGCGCTTTTTCCAGCGTCATGCCTAGGTCGAAGGGAATCGCTTTCGCGACTGCGTCCGTGTCCTGATAGCTCATGCCTAAGACACGCCCTACGTCGCGGATGCAGCCTTTCGCTTGCAAGGTGCCGAAGGTGATAATCTGGCTCACATGGTCTGCACCGTACTTGCGCGCCACATAGTCAATGACCTCCTGCCGGCGCTCGTAGCAGAAGTCCACGTCAATATCAGGCATGGTGACGCGCTCTGGGTTCAGGAAGCGTTCAAACAGCAGCTGGTATTTGAGCGGATCCAGCATCGTGATGCCCAGCGAGTACGCGACGATCGACCCTGCGCCGCTGCCGCGCCCCGGCCCGACCATGATGCCCTGACTCTTGGCATAGCGGATGAAGTCCCAGACGATCAGGAAGTAATCGACGTAGCCCATCGACGAGATGACGTTCAGCTCATAATTCAACCGCTGCCACGGCTCATCGGTCTCCTTTGCGTCGGGATAGCGTTCGCGCAAGCCCTCATGCGTCAGGCGCGTGAGCATCGACAGCGCGGTTTCGCCCTCCGGCACGGGATAATGCGGTAGACGCGTCACGCCGAACTCGAATTCCACATTGCAGCGGTCGGCAATCTCCTGCGTGCGGTCAACAGCATCCGGGCAGGCGGCGAACAGCGTGCGCATTTCATCTTCGCTCTTAACATAGAGCTGGCGCGTGTCCATGCGCATCCGGTTCGCGTCATCAAGCGTCTTGCCCGTCTGGATGCACAGCAGCACTTCCTGCGCGTCTGCGTCCTTTTCCTCCAAGTAGTGGCAGTCGTTCGTCGCCACCAGCGGCACATTCATCTCGCGGGCAAGCGAAATCAGGCGCGGCATGACGATTTTCTCCTCGCGGATGCCGTGATCCATGATTTCAACATAGAAGTTCTTTTCACCGAAAATATCCTGCATTTCGCGCACATACGCTTCCGCGTCGTCGTAGCGCCCTTGCAGCAGCAGCTTCGGCAGGTCGCCGGACAGGCACGCGGAGAGGCAAATCAGCCCTTGGCTGTGCTGGCGAATCAGGTTGTAGTCAATGCGCGGGCGATAATAATAGCCGGTCAGGAAGCCCTCGCTGACCAGTTTCATCAGGTTCTGATAGCCGGTGTTGTTTTCGCACAGGAGGATGAGGTGGCTGTACTCGCGGTTCGCGGCGGATTTGTCCAGCCGGTCGCGGCAGACGTAGACCTCGCAGCCGATGATGGGCTTGATGCCTGCATCCTTCATGGCGGAATAGAAGTCGATGCAGCCGTACATCACGCCGTGGTCGGTGATGGCACAGGAGGTCATGCCAAGCGCCTTGATGCGCTCGACGAGCTTTGGAATGCGGCACGCGCCGTCCAGCAGGGAATATTCCGTGTGCAGATGCAGGTGGGTGAAACTCATGGCACATCCTCCGACAAAAATCAACTTCCTTTCTATTATACCACCGTTTTTCCAGCTTGACAAGTGCGCCGAAAAATGGTATTCTGATAAACAGCAACGCGCAAAGGAGGCTGATCCGCATATGCGTCTGTGATTTCTGCACCTGTTGACTGAGCAGGGAAGCAATGAACCGCAAGCAAGCGGTTTGTTCGTGATGGCAGAAATCACCGCATAGCGGGTCAGCTTTTCTTGTGCTTATTTTGAATTACCTAAAAGCGTAAAACCGTACTTACGCCCACGCTCAACGCCAGTAGTGGAAGCCGAAGGGGTCAAGGGGCGAGCGCAGACTTCGTCTGTTTTCATGCCCCCTTGTCGCGTCCGCAGACGCGAAACCCTCTGCGACACAAGAAAAATAGCAAGAAAGACAAAACCAGCCTGCCTATGCAGAGAAAATTCTACCCTCCCTGCTGACCAAAGCGGAGGAAGTTCATTTTGCAGCTGAAAATTGAACATCTGTCATTCACCTACGACGGCGCGCCCGAAGCCGTCTTTGCGGATTTGTCCCTGTCCCTCGACACGGCGTGGCGCACGGGGCTTATCGCCCGCAACGGACGCGGAAAAACCACCCTCCTGCGCCTGCTGTCCGGCGATTTGCAGGGCAAAGGGAAAATCGACTGCCCGCTGATGCCTGTGCTGTTCCCGTACCCCGTCGCGGATGGCACGCAGACCGCATGGCAAATTGCCCAAACCGCCGCGCCAACGTGCGAGGACTGGCGCTTGATGCGCGAATTATCCCTTCTCAACGTGCCGGAAGAGGCGCTCAACCGCCCGTTTGACACGCTCTCCGGCGGCGAACAGACCCGCGTGATGCTCTCGGCGCTATTCGCCCGCGAGGACGCCTATCCGCTCATCGACGAACCCACCAATTCCCTCGACGCACCCGGTCGTGCCATGCTCGCGGACTACCTGCGCCGCAAAGACGGCTTTCTGCTCGTCAGCCACGACCGCGCTTTCCTCAACCGCGCGATTGACCATGTGGTCTGCCTGAACAAGGCGAACACCTACGTCATGCAGGGAAATTACGACACATTTGAAGCGCGACTAAACGGCGAGAACGAAGCTGAAGCCGCCCGAAACGAGACGCTCCGCAAAGAAATCAAGCAGCTGGAAGCCGCCGCGCGCAAAACGGCGGAATGGAGCAATCGCGCGGAGGAAAACAAGCGCCACGCGGATAAGTCCTTTTATGGGAAAGTAGACCGCGGCTTTCTCGGCGCGGCGTCGGAGCGGATGATGAAACGCTCGAAAGCATCGCAGGTGCGGCAGGAACGCGCCATCGAGGAAAAGCAGACGCTGCTGAAAAACGTTGAGCAGGTCGGTACGCTGCGCATGACGACGCTGCCGCATCCGAAAGACGTGCTGATTTCGGTGGAAAACGGCGCGGTTCGCTACGGGAATCGGACAGTCTGCGAAAACGTGCGGTTTACGCTGCGTCAGGGCGAACGGCTGGCGCTTATCGGCGCGAACGGGTGCGGAAAGTCCAGCATCCTCAAAGGGATTCTGGGCGAAAGCGACGCGCTGACGGGGAGTATCCGCATTGCGTCGGGCGTGACGTTCTCGTCCGTGCGGCAGCGGGTGGATGATTTGCGCGGCAGTTTGCGCGACTTCATCCGCGACGCGCAGGTGGACGAAACGCTCTTCAAGGCGATTCTGCGGAACATGGACTGCCCACGCGAACTGTTTGACCACGACTTGCAGGAAATGAGCCAAGGGCAGCGGAAGAAAATCCTGCTGGCGCGGTCGCTGTGCGAGCCGGCGCATGTGTTTGTGTGGGATGAGCCGCTGAACTACATCGATGTGTTCAGCCGGGTGCAGTTGGAGACGCTGATTCGGCAGTATCAGCCGACGATGCTGCTGGTGGAACACGACAAGGTTTTTGTGGAGCGGGTCGCCACGGGGGTGGTGGAGGTATAATACTATTTCCAGATTCACCTGCGCCATCTGCTTGCGCCTTTTCCCTTCTGGCGTCCGTTCATTCCACTTAGCGTAGCGCTGCTACGCTGCGTTTCATTCACGTTAGCCAGAATGAAAAATTCGCGGCGCATCTTGGCGCATTTTCATCTGGAAATAGTATAAGAAAGGGGCGGCGCTGCGTGAGAAGCGTCGCCCTTGATTGTGCGGATGGTTGTTTTTCTAAGCGGATTGCGCGATTGTGTTGCAGGGGTTTCGCCTCTGCGGAGGCAACAAGGGGGCAATGAAAACAGACGAAGTCTGCGATCGCCCCCTTGACCCCTTCGGGTCGTCCCCAACTCCATACTTTTGGGGTATTGTTACTTAATGAACCGTAGGTTCATTGGATAAACACGCGGGCACAGCCTGATAGCGTCACCAACTCAATCGCGCGAAAGGGTCAAGGGACGAAGTCCCTTGTGGAGTCCAGAGGCAACGCCTCTGGTGGGGTCAAGGGGCAACGCCCCTTGGGTCTCCTTACCGATATGGATTCTCCTCCGTCCCGTCGCCAGCCGTAAAGACGTACCCCGTCAGGTCAAGCAGCGCTAAGGGGCGGATGCCGGGAACTTCGGTGTCGGCAGGGAGGGTCAATGCACCCGTTTCGCTGATGACGGGGTGGATGCCGCTTTCCAGCGTATCGCGAAGCCAGTAGACGGCGGAAGCGCCCTGCGCGGCGGCGTAGGGGGTCGCGGCGCAGGTCAGGTCGGTCAGCGTCGCTAAGTCCGCGGCGGACGGCAGGGAAATCTCCGCGGCGTCTGGGGTGTCCGCCATCGGCAGGTCGCTTGTCGTCGCGACGCTCGATGCGTCAATCACCGAGCAGCACAGCAGCACCAATTGGTTGCCATCCACGCGCAGCACCTGCCACAGCACGTCGCTCTCCGCGCCGCTTTCGCCCATCGGGTACGTCCCCAGCAGCACATACGGATGTTCGCTCCGCGCCGCACGCAGCAGGGAGAGGTTCACGCCGAATTTCTCCGCCAGCGCCTGCCGAATTTCCGCAAACGCCGCGTCCGCCGAAAGCGATTCGAGCTGTTCATCCAGCGCATCCGCCGTTTCCAGCGTCACCGCCTGAAACGCTTCTTCCGCCTGCTTCAGCAGCAGTGAGCGGCATTCCTCCGCCCGGTGCGCCGCATCCAGCGTGTCGCCCATGGCGGCGAAGGCATTCATCGCGCCCAGATAGTCGCCAGCGCCCAGCAAATCCTCCGCCGCCAAGTACGCCTTGCGCGCTATCGCCGCTGTGCAGGCATCCGAAAGTGCGCGGGACTGCCCGTAGCCGTTCAGCGAGAGAAACAGGTCGCGCGCGCCCTCGTAGTCGCCTTGGCTCATCAGCTGCCGCCCCTGCCGGATGGCTTGCTCCGGAATCGCGGCTTCCAGCGTCTGCGCCCGTTCTGCGCAGTCCTCAAAGCTGCCCAGCGAGACGTAGATGTCCAGCGCGGAATCGAGTTCGCCTTCGTTTTCCGCGTCCAGCGCATCCAGATAGCGCAGATACCGGTCGGCACTCTTGAATGGCGCGATTTCCAGCAGATTCGCCCGCGCCAATTCGATTTTGCCGCGTTGCAGGGCATCCAGCGCCGCGGCGTACAGCGCGTACTCCGCCGAATCCTCGTATTCGCCCAGCTGATGGAACAGCTCCGCCGCCTCCGCGTACTCGCCGCTGCCCATCATCAGCTGCGCCCGCTCGTAGTACCGCTGATTGCTGTACGCCGAGCAGCCCGCCGCTCCAATGCTTACGCACACGAGCAGCAGCATCGTCAGGAATTTCTTGCACTTTGCGTTCATGGTCATCCCTCCAGTCGTTGTGCTGGAAACAGGATGCACCGAACGCGGAAAATTTATGAGGGAAACGGCGGATTTATTTTCTCCGCATCAGGCGGAAAATGTCGCTGCGCTTTGCCAATTTCCAGTATGTCAGGCACAGCGCGTCATACACTGCCGCGCCGCCTGTTACCTGAACCGCGAGTTTCCCCCAGCCGTGCAGCGGGAGAACGTGCCCCAGCAGAACGACCGCGCCCGCCATCACCAGCCCGAACAGGCAGTAAACGCCCGTCGTTTTCAGGTACTGCGCATACGGCAGTTCCTTGCGCAGATACACAAATTGCACCGCGGGCACGGAAAACTCCGCCAGCACCGTCGCCGCCGCCGCGCCCATTGCCCCGAACGGCGGAATCAGCACAAAATTTGCAATCAGGTTGATGACCGCGCCCGTCAGCACACTGTGGACGAAAATCGTGTCGCGCCCCTGCGGCAGTACCCACTGCGTGCGGATGACGTTCGCAAAGCCAATTGACAGGAGCGTGAAGGAGAGGGGAATCATCAGCGTGCCGGAATATGCGAAATCGTCCCCGTAGAACAGGGGCGCGAAGTTCACCGCCACCGCCGCCAGCCCAAACGCCATTGCGCACACCATGCACATCACCAGTTCCATGCTGAGCCGGATGTGGCGCTGAACGGCGTCCATCTGCTTCATCCGCGTCATGCGGCTGACCTTGGGCAGCATCACCGTGCCGATGGCGGAAATGAAACCGGACAGGCAGAGGATGATTTTCTCCGCGTTCTCGTACAGCCCGGTTTGCGCCATGTCCGCCAGCGCGCCGATCATCACCTTGTCCATCTGCCGGTAGACGCTCACGGCGATGACCGAAATCGACAAAAGCGCGCACGGGGCAAGATGCTTCAGGGCTTCCTTCCATGTCACCTTCACCGGCGTGACTTTCCCGCGCAGGCTGAACATGCAGCTAAGGCAGCCAAGCAGTGTCGAAAGCGACCACACGAAGGCGTACACCCACAAATCCTCCGGCTTGCGCACGAAGAGGAACACCGCCGCTGCCGCAAGCAGCTTGACCGCCGTGTTGCGCAGGGCAATGGGCTTGAACTCATCCAGCCCCATTAAGCACCAGTCGAGGTTGACCAGGCAGCTGACGCTCATCATCGTCAGGTTCAGGGAGATGATTTTCTCCTCGCCCGCGATGAAAAAGACGTACACCAGCCAGACGAGCAGCGTCACCCCGGCGACAAGGCGCTGCATCTTCCAGATGGCGGAGAAAGTCCGGTTGAGGGCGTCGCGGTCGTCGCGGACGCGGGCGATTTCGCGCGGGCCGTAGTTTTCCAGCCCCAGCAGGCCAATCAGCACAAACACATAGCTGATCGCCCAAGAATAGCCGTACAGCCCGACGCCCTCCGTACCGACGACGCGCGAGAGGTACGGCGCGGTCACCAGCGGCAGCAGCATCGAAAAGACGCGGTAAGCAACATTATAGAGCGTATTTTTGCGCGTATTCATGGCAAGTCCTTTCCTGCCGAAAAACGGCATCACAAGACAATTCGCCATCGGACGGCAAAATCCTGCGTGATTGTGAAAACTGCCCCTCCAAGCGTGCAAATTTTTGTCGAAAAAACCGCCCTTCACAAGCAATCCTTTCCGTGCTATCATCATGACAGTGAATTTCGCAAAGGAGCTTGCACCCATGTCCCGCCTGACCTATCGCCATACCATCGCCGCCAGCTATCTGGGCTACATCACGCAGGCGATTGTCAATAACCTCGCGCCGCTGCTGTTCGTCACATTCATGTCCGAATTTTCGCTGACGCTGGAACAGATAACGATGATGACGACGGTGAATTTCGCCGTGCAGCTGCTCGTTGACCTGCTCAGCGCCAAGATCGTTGACCGCATCGGCTACCGCGTCAGCATCGTTGCGGCGCATGTGCTGGCGGTATTGGGCTTGTCGGGCATGGCGATTCTGCCGGGCATTCTGCCGCCCATGACGGGGCTGATGATTGCGGTTGTGCTGTACGCCATCGGCGGCGGGATGACTGAGGTGCTGATCAGCCCGATTGTCGAGGCTTGCCCGACGGAGGGCAAGAGCGCCGCCATGAGCTTGCTGCACTCCTTCTACTGCTGGGGGCATGTGGCGCTGGTGCTGCTTTCGACGCTGTTCTTCGCCGCGTTCGGCACCGCCAACTGGCGCGTGCTGACGCTTCTGTGGATGATTGTGCCGATTGCGAACGCGGTGTACTTCTCTTTCGTGCCGCTGTACCCGATTGTGCCGGAAGAAGCGCAGCAGATGCCGATGAAGCGGATGCTGACGAGCCGGGTGTTCTGGCTGCTGATGGTGATGATGGTCTGCGCGGGCGCGTCGGAGCAGGCAATGTCGCAGTGGGCGAGTACATTCGCGGAGGACGGCCTGCACATCACCAAGACGATGGGCGATTTGCTCGGTCCGTGCGCGTTCGCCGTCACGATGGGTACGGCGCGCGCCCTGTATGGCAAGTTTGCGGATAAACTGCCGCTGAAAACTGCCATGATTGCGTCCAGCATCCTGTGCATTGTGTGCTACATTGTGGCGTCGCAGAGCGGCAATGCGCTGGCGGCACTGCTGGGCTGTGCGCTGTGCGGCTTCTCGGTGGGCATCTTCTGGCCGGGCACGTTCTCGCTGGCGGCGCTTGCGCTTCCGGGCGCGGGTACGGCCATGTACGCGCTGATGGCGCTCGCCGGCGACCTCGGCTGTTCCGCCGGCCCGACGACGGTTGGTCTGTTTTCCGGCGCGCTCGGCGGTCTGCAATCCGGCTTAACCGTTGGCATGATTTTCCCGATTGCGATGCTGGTGTTGTGTGTGTTCTTGAAGACGGAGAAGAAGTAGGGGTGACGCCAGAGGCTCTGCCTCTGGACTCCGCAAGGGGCGTTGCCCCTTGACCCCACCAGAGGCGTTGCCTCTGGACTCCACAAGGGACTTCGTCCCTTGACCCTTTCGCGCGATTGAGTTGGTGACGCTATCATGCTGTGCCCGCGTGTTTATCTGATGAACCTTCGGTTTATAAAAAACAATACCCCAAAAGTATGGAAGTGGCGACCCGAAGGGGTCAAGGGGGCGATCGGAAAGCCCCCTTGTCGCGCCCGCAGGCGCGAAATCCCCTGCGCAAGGAGGAAATCAATCATGTATTGCGATACAATCAATCTCCCACACTGTCAGATGACAGTCTACATCCCCGATTTGGTCGCTGACCCCGCCGTCCGCCGCCCGACCATCGTCATTGCCCCCGGCGGCGGATACACCCACCTTTCCACCCGCGAGAGCGAACCCATTGCATTGACCTTCGCCGCGATGGGCATGAATGCCGTCGTCGTCCGTTACCGCGTTGCCCCGGCGGTTTTCCCCGCGCCGATGCAGGACATCGCCAGCGCCGTCGCCGCCATCCGCCAAAACGCCGATAACTGGCACGCAGACCCGAATCAAATCGCCCTCTGTGGTTTTTCGGCGGGCGCTCATGCCGCCGGACTGCTCGGTGTGCATTGGCAGGAAGCGCATTGGTGGCAGGAAATGCACCTCACCCCCGCCGACGTTCGCCCGAACGCCCTGATTCTCTCGTACCCCGTCATCACGGCAGGGGAGTTCGCGCACCGCGGCAGTTTCCGCAGCCTCACGGGGACGGACGACATTGCCGCCCATCAGCCGCATTCGCTGGAGAACCTCGTCACGCCTGACACACCGTCGACGTTCCTCTGGCACACATGGACAGACGGCGCAGTGCCCGTGGAAAACACGCTCCTGATGGCAATGGCGCTGCACAAAGCGGGTATTCCGGCGGAAGTCCACGTCTTCCCGCGCGGTGGACACGGGGTGGCGCTGGGCAATCAGGTGACGAACATCCCCAGCGAAGAGGCGCGCAAAATCGTGCCGGAAGTGACGGTATGGCCGGAATTAGCGGCGCGGTTCATCCAGCAGATATTTACGAAATCATAATAAAAAATCCATGCTTCTAAACAGCCTGAAGCATGGATTTTCTTTATTTCCCGCGCAGCTCTTCCAGCACTTCATCCAGTGGACGATAGTCCTCCTCGTCCTCCGGCAGCGTCGTCTGCGGCGGAATCACGTCGGTTTCGATGGCGGTTTTGCGCGGTTTCTTCTCCTGCACGCGCTGCGGCGGCAGCTGATGCCCCCAGTCCTCCGGCAGCTCCACCGCCTTCTTCTTGCCTAACTTTTCGTCCACCATCGTCAGCACGTCGTTCCACTTTGCCAGCAGAATCGGCACGGACAGCTTCATCCACCAGCGCGGCGAATACAGCAGCATCAGCCGCTTGTCCGTCCATAGCTGCACGCGGGCAATGTCCTTCCACGCGAGGTCTTTTTCGCTGAGGATGACGCGCCCGTTTGTGTCCGCTGTGTCCATCAAAGCGGCGGATTTGCCGTGCATCCACAGCTTCACGCGATTTGCCCCCGGCAGCGCCGTCCGCACATGGAAGCCGCGGCTGTCCACCACGCAGTACACCTCGTCCGCCCCGCCGAGCGCGAAGACGAGGAGCGTGACCGCCGCGACAAAGAGGAGCAGCATCCCCATCACCCACAAAAATCCGCTGTTCAATAATTGCCGAACGCCCGCGCCGCCGCCGAGCAGCAGCTCCAGCACCAGCCCCAGCGCAGTCGCCGCGGCCAGCACCGGTACGGCAATGCGCATCACAGCGTTCCAGCTCATCCAGTCCAGTGCGCGCTGCCGGGCGTACATCCACGCGACGCGCATGGAGCTGGCGGGCGGCGTTTTGCCGCACACGGGACACGCTTCGCCCTCCGGCACGTCCATGTTGCACTTCTTGCAATACAGTGTTTTCGCCAAGTCGTTCACCTCGCGTCTATTGTACCACACGGGCGCGGGGGACGCAAGCGAACACGCCAAAAGTCATCCTTCTTCGAAAATCTTCCCGCCTTGCAGGGTAAGCCGACGTTCAGCGCGCGCGGCGACGGTCGGGTTGTGGGTGATGAGCAGAATTGTCTGCCCGGCGCGGTGCAGATCCTCCAGCAGGGAAAGGATTTCCTGCGTCGCGTCGGGGTCAAGGCTGCCGGTCGGTTCGTCGGCGAGGATGAGCGCGGGACGGCGGATGAGTGCGCGGGCGATGGCGACGCGCTGCTGCTGGCCGCCGGAGAGCGCCGCGGGCAGGTGGTGCATCCGCGAATGCAGCCCAACCCGCAGGAGCAGCTGCTCCGCACGGGTGCGGCGTTCCGGCTCGCTAACGCCTTGCAGCATCAGCGGAAGCATTACGTTTTCGATGGCTGTCAACCGCGGAATCAGCTGAAAACCCTGAAACACGAACCCGATTTCCTCGCCGCGCACCTTCGCCAATTCGTCAGGCGGCAAAGACGAAACGTCCCGCCCGTGCAGACGATATACCCCAGAGGTTGGACGATCAAGGCAGCCAAGGATGTTCATCAGTGTCGATTTTCCTGACCCGCTCGCCCCAACCATGGCAGCATACTGCCCCGGCGGAATGCGCAGCGTAATGTCGGACAGCACGGGCAGCGGCGGCGATTTTCGCTCTTGCGCGGGGAAAGTGCGGGTGATGCGGCGCAGGTCAATCATGCGAATGTTCCTCCATGGGGGGACAAAAAAGCCCCTGCACGGGTAGGATGCCCGGACAGGGGAGAATTTATACGATTTCCAAATGAAAAGGCGCAAGCAGATGGTGCAGGTGAATTTGAAAATAGTATTATGAGGGGCAAGGGGATTCCGCGTCTGCGGACGCGGGAGTTAGTGCGCAGGGACGCTTCGCTGCCTGCGACTAAGGGGGCATACTTGAGCGCGTTTGGCATAGCGGGCGGCACGAGCGGGAGTTGGGGCGTTGCCCCAAGCCCCAGCAGGGACGCTGTCCCTGCACCCTGCAAGG
>ERZ827043.617-NODE-617-length-43679-cov-3.119269_pt1 | contig 43679 bp, 35 predicted proteins | sample MGYA00519923_ERZ827043 | MGnify/ENA primary metagenome ERZ827043 (study PRJEB31778, sample SAMEA3449251) | human gut metagenome | biome: human gut; feature: human-associated habitat; material: faeces | place: United Kingdom | collected 2010/2012 ... | reverse complement strand
GCAGATTCTTAGGACTGTTCACGCGAGCAATGCAACGCGGTACATCAAATACGCGCGAGGCAATTTCGCACGCAGCCAGGTTGTCTTCATCCTGGCCGGTTGCCGCCACGAACACATCGGCCGACTGCATAGCCGCATCTTCCTGAACGGAAGCCGAGCAACCATCACCACTGATAACCAGGCAAGAACCATCGATGGTTTCCGCCAGGCGACGCGCCTGGGCATCGCATTTTTCAATCAAGGCAACCTGGTTGTCTTCACGCAGAAGGGTACCTGCAAGATAAGCGCCGAGCTTGCCGCCGCCAACGATAACGATGTACACCGCAACCCCCCCCCCTAATCCTGTGCGTACTTTGCGATAGCGGGAAGCATCGCATGCGAAACCACGGCGAGCACCGCATCTCCGTGATACAAAATGCTTGAAGGTGAAGGAATGGAGCTTACCGTACCATCGGCGCGCTCGAAGGCGCATACGCGAATGCCGTGGCGGCTTTCCAAGTCGGCAACCTTGATGGACTTCTGCCCCACTTCGGAAAGGTTGAGGGCGAACTGAAGCACCTCGAAATCACCGAAGGTGGCAATATGGTCGCCAATACCCGATATGGCCTTCGAGAATATTTCCTCGGCAACCAGCGTGGTGCCACAAACATAGTCGATACCCAACTGCAGATAGGTTCGCTCATGGCTACTGTCGTACAAACGTGCTACAGCATGGGGCACGTCGTACAAGCGGCGGGCGATTTCCACCACCATGAGGTTAGCGTTGTCGCTCTGGGTTACCGCAGCCACAAAGTCGCATTCCTCGATGCCGGCGTTCACCAAGATCTCTTCGTCATAGCCCACGCCTACAAAGGTTGAGCCATTGAAGTCGCGGCCCAATGCGGCGAAAGCCGAAGGATCGCGGTCGATAACGCATACGTTGTTGTCATGCTCAGAGAGCATGAGGGCCAAACGCGAACCAACACGGCCGCAGCCCACAATAATAATGTCGCTCACATCTATCGCGACGCATCACACGCGCCGCGCCTCCATCTTAATCGCAGTGAAACCGAGCGAACCCCTCGCGGTGAACAGGCGCATGCTCCTTGGGCCGATTCATTGCTCAGCCACCCGGGCCTGTCTGCCCACCCAGAAGCGGATGGTGCGCACAGCTATTGCTAATTTCAGTTGTCCTTATTGCTTGGGGCAAGCGCTTGCCAGCGTGTACGTCAGCACACGGAAGACAGCGACCCCCGTTAGAATGGCGCACTGCGAAAACAACCGCTCCCGCTGTCACCGCTTCTGCTGGATAGTTTAGAAGATCAGAGAGCCCAACTCAAAGCCCACGCATTACAACGATCGAAAACATGCCCTGAGGAAATAAAAAAAGCCGACCCGAAGGCCGGCATTGAACATTAAATGAATCGGTAATACACGTTTCGCGTGCCCCAATCGGTATAGCTGTTAGCACCGAAGGCTTTGTAGACACCTGGCGCCAGGTCGAGTGCGCGACCGTACTTAGCAAAACCACCAGTATCGGTAACCGTAGCTATAACAACCTTGCCGTTATAGCAAATCTCGCAAATGCTACCGACCAGATAAGCCTTGTCTTCAGGAACGGCAACCGTAACGCTCTGATGCGTGAGCGCAATGCCCGAAGCAGTGTTGGTTACACCGAAGTTGCCTTGACCATCATCGTTGGTTTCGATGGAATAAGCCGAGGCAATGCCACTCTGCCAAGTGCCATCGTTAACGTCAGGCGCAACGCGGGGCGCAGTAGGAAGCGGATCGAGCGTGCAAACTTCGTTCGCCTTCTGCTTTGCCAAGGCGTTGGTTTCATCTACCGCAATAGGCACCACAACCGGGTCGGGATCTTTAACCGTGATAGAGCGCTGGGTTGCTTCCGTAGCATCTGCTGCTTCAGTGACGGTTACCCCGTCAACGCTGGAAGAAGCATCGGCCACGCCGGAAGCGCGCTGAGCCGAAGAAAGCTGCTGGGTATCAGCGGCCTGCGCACGGGAAGAGCCCAAGCCAAGAGTGGAAGAATCTTCCTGCTTGGAACCCTGTGCCTGGACGACAGAGCAAAAAGCAACCACCGTCATAGCCATGATGAGCACGAAGCAAACCATGAAAAACGGCGCGACCCTTCTTTTGGTATGTACGCTGGCTTTAGCCAAAAAACTCCAATGCCGAAGCTTCGCCGTTGCCCTTTGGGAAGCAAAGAGCGCGGGCCTTCTTGTTTGCAGAACCACCGAGATTAGAACCAGCAGACTGCAATGAGCACACAAAAGCGCAAGGCCTATTATACCTGCCTACGCTAAAGGCTCCAAATTTTGCTATCGGCAAACGGGCGTAAAAGTCCTGGGGTTACCCTGTTGTAAAGGCTCTGAACTTGTTCCAAATCAGCTTCTGAGCAGCGATAATGCATTATTATGGTGGGAATATGATGAAAACGCCACTAAGCGGTCAAACACACCCATATCGAGGTACGAAACCACCAAAGCAACCGCAACAAGACCAACGCCCAGAGCCAGGAAATCAATACGGTCAAAGGCACAAGCGATAACGAAACAGGCTGCCACCGAAAGCCATATCAGTGCCGACAAATCAGTGATCCGCTCCAGGCTATGGGGCGGACAAATACCGAGGGTGAAGGGCAGCAAGGCAATGCAGAGCTCAATGCAAACAACCAAACCGCACAGGCGAAGACGCAATGGCGCCTTATCCGCGAAGCACACCAGAAGGGTTGTACCCGCGACAATCAGTAGGACCGGCCAGAAGCCCAAAAAACTTACTCCAGGGATGCGGGAAACCCAGTAGTTGGCAACAAAAACGAAGAATAGCGTGGTTAACGCCACCAGCGCCAAAACCACCGGTGCGCGCTTACGCGCTTTGTTGCCTTCACTAACCACCACGCTTTGCGTAGGCGCTGAAGGCATAGGACGAGAAACCCCCGAAGACGCAGGCGGCATAGGAGGTATATGGCCCGCATCGGCATGGATGCCATAATTTCGCAGCGCTTCCACCCTTGCCACCCCCGCTTCAACCACACGGTGATAGCGATCGGAGCATACGTCAAGCGGGCTGACGTTTAAGAGCTTGCCCTCCCCGCCCGAAGTGGGAAGAAATGCCGCAAAGGCAATATAGGGAACGGCAACCAAACCGAAGGTACAAACAAGCAACGCTACGGCCGTAACACGAACCAGCACCGCATCGGCATCGATGCGCTCGGCTATGCCCGAACAGACGCCAGCAATAATTCGGTCTTCGCCGCGCGTTAGCGCCGGCCGAGACTTTGGCTGGCCAAACAGGGAATACCCCTTTTTTTCGTCCTTTGCCACACTGCTCCTTCCAACACTCCCCATTTAACAGCACCCTGAGCCAAGGTAACTACTTCGTCAGGAAAATGTTAAAGGCGGCGATTACAAAACGAATAGGCAGATAGAAAGGAACTGGCACACTGAACCAGCAAGGATCCACACATGGAAGATGGAATGCATATAGGGGACCTTCTTCAGAACGTAGAAGATGCATCCAATGGAATAGCAGAGTCCACCCGCAAGCAGAAGCCAGAAGCCCGGTGCGGGAAGCAGCGCCCACAGCTGCGGGATAAACCATACAACCGACCAGCCCAAGCACAGGTACAGCACCGCCGAGATCCAGCGGGGACGGAACACCCAGAACGATTCGGCAATTACGCCGATAATGGCAACCGCCCAAACAAACGCAAACAGGACAACACCGTGGCAATCAACCAGGGTAACCAAGCAATACGGGCTATATGAAGCCGCAATAAACAGGTATATGAAGCTGTGGTCAAGCACCTTGAACACGCGTTTTGCCTTTTCAGCCGCTATAGCGTGATACAGCGTCGACATCACATATTCCAACAGCATGAAGATGCTGTACACCAGTGCAGCAAGCAAATGCAGGCCGCCGCCCGAACGAACAGCCGCAACAACGCAGAGCGGGATGGCGGCGATGGCCAGCAACGCACCAACGCCGTGGGTTATTGAGTTGGCAATCTCTTCTCCCAGCGAATAGGCGCGAATGGCCTTGCGGGAATTGCGCACGCCAGCGCCATCCTTCTTCTTTTCATGCTTGGAGCGTTTCGGGTTCCCCGAATCACGCTTCTTGAACTGGCGGGGTGTCCATTCCCTTGAGGGAGCCTGCGATTGTGCCATTGTTATCCCTTCAAATGCCCTATCGGGGCGTTATATTCACTGCAACCCAGAAGCGAAACATGTTCACATGCTTAATGTTGCGATTATACTGCGCGGCTACCTTCCGGTTGAGCCCAGTCGAACCAGGCGGATGCTTCTGCAATCGGAACGTCAATCAGACGCTCATCGCAGCCGCGAACGCCTGCTGCGGTACGCACCAAGACGGTTGCAACGCCAGCGTGGCGCTGCAAAGGATTTGCACGAAGGCAGGCGTACTGCATTTTCCTCCGAGGCACAATTACCGTATCGGTGGAGTAACCGCCGTTTACCACGATAGTTCCCGAGTTGTCGAAACCGAACGCAGAACGACAGTGCCAAAGAAACGCACCCACCACTTCGATAGCCGCAATGGCAACGCACAGCAAAAGGCCTGGTATCAGCGTCGCTGCGGCAAAGTCCCCGAGCCAGGCATGCCCCTGAACAGCTGTTGCATCAGCAGCGAAAGCAGCGGCACACAACAGAAGTAGGGCTACGGCGAGCCAGAACCCAACACCCTTCAACACCGCCCTTCGGGTAATGGCACGACGCAGGGCCACTTTCGGCAGAGGAGTGCTTGCCACGGGAGCATGAGCGTATTCGGGGGTCAAACCTTGAACGACACCCCAAGCTTCAGCGATGGGCAAAAACGGATGCACAACCAGTCTGTCCGTCTCTAACTGAGAAGAGGAACCAGACGATTCTTCGCCAGTGGCTACCCCCACCCTGCCATACGAAACTGAGCAGCAACGCATAAGGCGTTGGAAAAAAGTTTGATGAATGTGCACCGATTGGATTCGGTCCACATCGATGCCGTTGAACACATGCGTTATAAGACCCCGCTCAACCTCAATGCGGCCACCACGACGGCGCGCTTGGAAACCGCCATAGGAAAGGCACACGCCAACCAGATAGATGACCCATGTCATAGTCAAGCAAAGCAGCAACAAGAAGCCCGTCAGCCCACATACGAGCATAAGATCGCTCTTAGGCACGCCCGTCGCTGCAAAAAATGTTGTGCCATCGGCCAAAACCGCGAGGATGGCCAAGGTTGCCATAACGACAAGCGCAGCCATCACTGTTGCAAGAGCCAAGCCAAACGATGCCCTTCCGCATAGGGCGGAAAGCAGCAGTTCCTTGTTGCCAAGACGGTATTCGCAAGCAACAACACCTGTATTCACTGCATCCTTGGCGAATACGCCACGAATATCGTCAATAGCGGCAGCAGCACCATCAAGTACGTTGCCCCGACCGGCAAGAGAACCTGGAGCAACCGCTGCAACACGCCCCTCTTCGCCTTCGATGTGCTTGCGGCGGAAAAGTTCACGACGCAGATATTCTGCCGCGCTTCGCTCCACGTACGAAATTACCAGCGCCTTGTTGCCGGCACCGCCCGCAGTGTCGATGTTCACTGTGCGCACGCCCGCCAGGCGCTGCAGAAGAGAAGCGCGTTCGTTTACCGACTGGATCTTCGAGTAGGGCACGTGAGTGCACCGCTTGTTCAATATCCCCGAGTAGAAGCTGAATTCCGTTTCGTCAAATTCGTACCAGATGTAACGATACGTCCATGCACGGGCACCCATCACAACTCCGCAAACAAGCACCGTGGCGGCCAGGAGCAAAAGTACCGCAACGAAAAACGCATCTACCGAAACGAAACCAAGGGCTTCAGCTAATTTCATAAGCCCCGACAATGAGGAAAGCCCGCATATGAAGATGATTGGCGCAGCGCGCAGCGCACCCAGCCAGATATAGCAATGATGCAGCGAATGGTGCACGCCCGTTTGCTCGGGCTCGTAAGCCGAAGCGCCGGATGGCGCAGGGTTCATGTTGGGAGGAATCGAACCGTTGGAGCTCATAGCTACACGTCCTCGCGGGCAAGGCGAGCAAATTCGGCAGCGCGATCACGGACGCTGTCTGCCTCTTCGGTTAGCAGACCAGGGATTTCCATCGATCCCGCAGCAGTTGAAACCGTCACACTTGCCAGGCCAAATGCGCGCAAAATGGGACCCTGCTTCGTGTCGGTATTCTGCACACGGATGAAAGGAACCACGATGTGCTTACGCCAAATGATGCCGTACTTCAGTTCCAAGAAATCGGGGCGAAGCTCATAATGCCAGCGAATGTAGCGCAGCGGCGTTACCGCAAACAGGAATACAACCAGCAAAACCGCGTACAGAACGGTAAACGCCAGCACATAGGGCTCCGCCCAGTATGCTTCCGATGCGTCGACGAGCAACGCGATGGTTCCCGGCAACGCCAGAATCAGCCATGCCGCAGTAAGCATCAACGTATCGCTGATGCGCCACACTGCCTTGATGCGTGGATTCAGCTTTTCCCGAGGTTCTGCGCGCATAAGGCTTCCATCTCCTAGTTAATCATCGGTTTTGGCATTATTGTAGCATAATGCACGCTGCGCCGAAGTGTCCAATGCATGCGCGAATAAGACCCGATCCGTGCTTTTGACAGCATTCCAGCAAAAAAATAAGCAAAACCGCCTGGCAGATCGGAGAAAGAAAAAACATTTCTCCGTTGCACAGGCGGATTTTCATAAATATATTTGCAAACAGCACCATCGCAGATGCCGCCAGCGAAACCGCTACAGATACCTAAAGTAAGCAGCACAGGATCCTTCGGAGGAAACCATGCATGGACCTACAGGGTTTTCAGGCGTGCACACCTTACGGAACAAGGGGCACTCGTTTGGAGCCATCATGCCGCGCAACACATCACCGCAGCGACAACCCTTCGGTTCCTGCGTAGGCTCAACGGCGGGCTCGAAGCGCTGGAATGCATCGAACTCGGCAAATTCGGGGCGAATGGCATAGCCCGAACCGGGAATAACACCCAAACCGCGCCATGTTGCATCTACGGTATGGAACACCTCGTTGATGGCAGCAACGGCGACCTGATTGCCTTCGGGCGAAACGCCACGTGTGTAGGCAATCTCTATTTCGGCGCGGCCTTCATGGAGTTGGCGCATGATCATGGCAACGCCCTGAAGCACATCCACCGCTTCGAAACCGGTGATAACGCCGGGAATGCCGTACTTCTTCGCCAGGAACTCATAAGGTTTCATGCCAATAATAGTGCTTACATGACCAGGCAAAATAAGTGCATCAATCCGCAACGAAGGATCAGAAACGATGGTTTCCAGCGCACCAGGCATGTTTTTATGCGCCACGAACACGCTGAAGTTCTTAAGGCCCAGTGCCTTGGCACGTTTAATCGCCATGGCGACTAAGGGGGTGGTGGTTTCAAAGCCCACACCAACGAACACAATTTGCTGGTCGGGGTTTTCCTGAGCAAGTTTCAGCGCATCAAGCGGAGAGTACACGATGCTTACGGAACGTCCTTCCGCCTGCTCTTTAAGTAGGCTGGAAGTCGAGCCCGGTACACGCGTCATATCACCAAAGGTAGCAATGGTCACGCCAGGGACGCGCGAAAGCGCAATTACCGTGTCGATGTCTTTGTTGCTGGTAACGCACACCGGGCAACCAGGACCCGATGCCAAACGAACGCCTTCGGGCATCATGGTGCGCAGGCCGTTACGGGCAATAGCAACCGTATGGGTGCCGCACACCTCCATCAGGGTTGCATGCTCAGGTGCCCATTTCTCTATCGAATGGATTAAGCCACGAGCAAGCTCTGGATCTTTGAAAGAAGACAAGTCCATTGAAATCGTCCGCCTATAATCCCTCGACGTCGGCAAGTTCAGGAATTTGCTTGATCAGGTCGAGCGTTTCTTGAGCATCTTCTTCGCTTACCACTTCAATGGCGAAGCCGGCGTGAACCAGAACGAAATCGCCCACCTGGGCGGAAGGGGTAAGGTCGAGCGCCACTTCGCGGGTAACGCCCAGAATATCCACTACCGCCAAATTATTTTCGTTGATGGTACGGACTTGGGCGGGAATAGCTAAACACATATTGCATCACTCCTCATGTTGCGCCTGCAATCCTAGCACAGCCTGTCCATAGGAAATCGAAGCATCGTTAGGTGGCAGTTCTTTATTCAGCGCCACCGTAAAGCCGCGCTCCTGCAGGCGCGCAAGCGTGCGCTCCATTAGGTAGCGGTTCATGAACACACCACCAGCAAGCGCCATAATCTCGATGCCGTAGGTGGCTCGCACCAATTCAGCAACATTCACGATGGCATCAACGAAGGCGCTGTGGAAGCGCGCGGCAATAACGGGGGTGGGGACCGATGCATGTATATCGTCGAGCATGGCAGCAAATACCGGCGCCACGTCCATCAGCAAAACCGAAGTGTCGGCAGCCGTGCTGTTTTCCGTTGCTGTGTTCTTGATAAACCCAATACGATAACGCTCATCTTCCGCAGGCAAGCCCGCAGCTTCTGCTTGGGCCTTATGAGCCGCCGCTTCCAAAAGAATGGCCGCTTCACCCTCATAGCAAGGGTGAGTGCACACGCCTAACAGAGCCGACGCCGCATCGAAGATGCGGCCCACCGAAGACGTTTCGGGAGTATTCAGGCCCTTTTCGATCATCTGCTCAAACACTTCGGCATTCGGAACGCATTCGGATACGAACTTCTTAGCCTGCTCGTGTTCCAGCAGATCAAACGACCATAGAGCGCCATAGGCAATACGCGCAGGGTCTTTGATGGCAGCCGCACCACCTGGCAGCGGGATATAGGCGAAGTTCACAAAGCGCTCGTATGCCTGAAGGTTCGAAAGCAGAACTTCACCACCCCAAATAGCCCCATCGAGCCCGTAACCTGTGCCGTCGAACGCGAAACCGCACACGGGGCCTTCCAGATTGTTCTCGCCCATAACGGAAAGAATGTGTGCATGGTGATGCTGCGCACGCGTTATGGGCAGATTCTGGCTCAAAGCCCACTTGGTGGAAAGATATTCAGGATGATAGTCGCACACTATGCGCTTAGGCTCGAAATGCAGCAAGCTCGCATAGCGACGGCGCGTTTCGCTCCATGCGTCGAACACCGCAGCGCTTTCCAAATCTCCCACATGCTGAGAAACGAATGCCTTGCCAGCACGTGCGTAGGTTAATGTGCTTTTCTGCTCGGGGCCTACCGCCAAAAGCTCTTCACTTGTGCCTTCGGGGCACGGAGCCGAAATGGGAAGCGGGGCATAACCACGGGCGCGGCGGATAAACTGAACAATATCGCCCGCAGCACCGCCGTTAAGGATACGGATAACGGAATCGTCATAGCGCCCCACGATTTCACGGTTGTTCACCAGGAAGGCGTCGGCCACGCCAGCAAGCTGGGAAAAGGCCGTTTCTTCGTCGATAACGATGGGTTCATCGTGAATGTTGCCCGATGTCATAACAAGCATGCCGCCACATTCGTGAAGCAGCAAGTGCTGAACAGGCGTAGTGGGCAGCATTACGCCCAGTTCGGGCAGGTTGTCTGCCAGGCCCTTCGCAAACGTCGCATCGGGGCGCTTGCGAAGCAACACGATGGGGCGCGCAGGGCTCGTGAGCTGGCGCGCTTCGGCATCGTTTACTTCGCAAAGAGTGCGAGCCTCTTCCGCTGAAGCAACCATAACAGCAAACGCCTTGCCGGGGCGATGTTTGCGCTGGCGCAGTGTGGCAAGTGCCGCCTCGTTGGCAGCATCGCACACCAAGTGGTATCCGCCCAAACCCTTAACAGCAACGATGCCGCCTTCCGCAATAAGCTTTGCGGCACGGTGGAAAATCTCGTCGGATTCCTCGACGTTTTTCGCCCAGAAAATGCCTTCGGGCGAAAGGACGTCCGCGCAACCCGATTCAATCCAGCCAATTTCAGGGCCACACTCAAAGCACGCATCGGGTTGTGCATGAAAGCGCCTATCGGCGGGGTCGGAATATTCCTCCTGGCATGCTGGGCACATAGTAAATTGTGCCATTGATGTTTCGGGGCGGTCGTAAGGCAGCTTGCGCATGATGGTAAAGCGCGGACCGCAGTTGGTGCAGTTGATAAAGGGGTAATGGTACCGACGATTACTCGGGTCGAACAATTCTTCCACGCAAGCGTCGCACGTTGCCAGATCAGGCGAAACCAGCGTAGTTTCGCCCTGTTCCGCCGCATCGGAAAAACGAATCTCGAAGGCATCAAACCCCTGCACGGAAACTTCCGCAATTTCAATTTCGCTTACTTGCGCAGCGGCGGGCGCCTCTTCAGAAAGAGCCAGCACAAACCTGTCGAGCGGCAAGGTTTCACCTTCGGCATGCACCCTCACGCCCTCAACATCGTTCAAAACCCAACCGGTAATATCTCGTTTTTTTGCCTCACGATAGACAAAGGGGCGGAAACCCACCCCTTGTACTACGCCAGATATTTTCAGATCAAGCGCCTCACGCGTCATGCGTTGATTGCCTCCTTGAACGCCTTAACCAAGGCACGAATAGACACCGCGGAGTTGTCAGGCAAATGCACCTGAACGCAGCGGCGTCCACGATCGGAAAGAATCGCGAAGTCGCCCGAAGCCTGAGCCTTTGCAAGTTCGCCCAAGCTCTGTGCGCAGGAGTCTTCGATGGCGATATCCTTCGGCTCTTCTGCCGAGATAATCAGGAACACCCCTTCATTCGGGCCTCCCTTATGAAGCTGACCGGTGGAGTGCAGGTAGCGCGGTCCAATTTCCAGGCACGACGCTGCACCCAAACGGTCGGCAACCGAGTGGCGAATTTCCTCCAGCGCTTCACGACGACCTTCGCCCGTGAAGGGAAGGAATGCATTCAAGCTGAAGTAATCGCCAGACACAATGCTGCCAAACAGGGCGCGCAATGCGGAAACGAGTGATTCATCTTCAACGGATTCGCGAAGAGCTTCGGACACATGCACCTCAACGTCGCCGACAGGAATGCCGGCAAGGCCCTTTTCCACGAACTCAGGGCTGCGGGCACCATTGGCAAGAATGCTGAGCACTTCCTTCTTGGCAACCGCAACGTCGGGCTGATCGAAGGGGCACACCTTCATCAGATAGCCAACCATGGCAATGGCGTATTCCCACATAACGAAGTGGGCAGCCACTTCCTCCACGTTTAGAACCTTGAAGCTCATACGCGGAATGGCAGGGTCGATGAACTCGAGCGCATGGCTGAAGTTTTGGCGATCGTCCCACAGATCAGTTTTGGTGTTGTAGGTAATAACCGTGCGATCGTGCGGATCCTCGCGCAGAACCAGCGAGTCAACCTCGATGTTGGGTAGGATACCGAAGCCGTTCTTGCCCAAGCTTTCAGCTACCAGCTGTTCAATCCACAAACCAAGTACGCGGCCGCGCTTTGGCGTGAAAAACGAAAACTTGTCGCGCCCATTTTTATAGTTGTCGAACAGGAACGCTGCCAAGTTCGATGCAGGGTTGTCCAGGTCGTCGGCGGAACACAGCTCCTCGGCATTGCGCGCGCTTTCCATAACCTTTTTGATGTCGATGCCCACCAAAGCGGCAGGAACCAAACCGAAAACGGAAAGAGCGGAATAGCGACCGCCAACCGTGGGCTCACCAGAAAAAACCTTAGCCCAACCTTCTTCCTTGGCACGCGCCTCAAGCTCAGAGCCAGGATCGGTGATGGCAATCAGGTGAGAGGGGATTTCTTCCTCCGGCAAGGTTTCCGCCAAAATGGTGCGAACCGCTTTCATAACCAAGGTAGGCTCAATGGTGCCGCCCGACTTGGAAGATTGAATGATAAGCGTGGTTTTGGGGTCGCATTCAGCCAAGATGGTACGAACGCGCACCGCCGATACCGAATCGAGCGTCTTAAAGGTAACAAGCGACGAATCAGGCTTATTGTACTTGGTAAGCGTCATCGGAGCCTGGGTGGAGCCACCCTGGCCGATGAGGATTACCGTCTTCAAACCGCGAGAAATCATCTCGTCGGCAAAATCCTGGATCTCGTCGATAGGGCACGGCGGCTCACTTGCCAGCGTTGCCCATCCCATATATTCAGCGGCGCATTGCTGCGCTTCTTCGGAAAAGCCATAAAGAGAGCTGTCCTTGCATCTAACTCGACTGGCAACCTTGCCGTCGACCAGAGCCTGGAGTGAGGGAGGGTAGATCCCCTGAATGGCAAAATCGATCATTTGTCCTTCTTTCATAGGTCTTCCAATTTTACCAAATGGCAACACATATGCCACCTTCGCCCCGTTGCTGTATAGAAAGTGCCATTTAAGCGATCTTATTGCCGCTGGTCAGATGAATTTGCCTCAAAGAAAAACCCAACAACGGCACATGCTACGATCCAGGAAAACGAAGCACTTGGCGCAACCCCGTTCAAGGCAGGAGGAACAGAAATGTCCATCACGTACGATTTCTCAGGGAAAACGGCTGTCATTACTGGCTCGGCGCGCGGCATCGGGCGGCGCATTGCGGAACGATTCTACGAGGCAGGAGCCAATGTTGCCTTGTGCAGCATTTCGCCAAACGGCAAAGAAGAGCTGATGCAGGAAATCGCTGGTGACGACCGCAGCCGCATCGTTGCAAAGCCCGTCGATATGACGCAGGTCGACCAAATCAGGGCATTCTTCGAAGTGGTAGTGGAAAAGTTCGGCTCATTCGACATCCTGGTGAACAACGCAGGAATCTTTACAAATGAGACCATCGAAACCGTTACCGAAGCCGATTGGGAACGCGTAATGGACACGAACCTGAAGTCGATGGTCTTCGCCAGCCAATGGTTTGCAAGCTACAACCGGGAACACGGCACGGGCGGCAGCATCGTGAACATCGCCTCGGTTTCCAGCGTTACCTATATCCCGCACAACTTGCTATACAACATCAGCAAAGCAGGCGTGGTTACGCTCACCAAAACGCTCGCACGCGATCTGGGACCTTCAAACATCCGCGTAAACGCCGTGGGGCCAGGCAGTATTCCCACCGACTTGAATGCGGCACTCTATGCCGACAAGCAGCGCGAAATTGATTTGTGCAATAAGATCCCACTCGGCCGCCGCGGCACCAAAGACGATATCGCCAACTGCGTGCTGTTCTTGGCGGCTGATGAGTCCTCGTATCTGACAGGGCAGGTTATATTTGCCGAAGGTGGCTGGTTATTGGCTTAGGGCATCTCCTTTGGATGGGCAACACCCACTCGAATGTTGCCGAGCCTCTGCAGTACACATTAACTCCCTTTTCAGGGGCGTTTTGTTGCAACCGTGTTTACAACGTAAAAAAAGACCCGCCGAAGCGGGTCTTTGAATTGTGGTGGTCGGGGCGGGACTTGAACCCGCGACACGCGGATTTTCAATCCGCTGCTCTACCAGCTGAGCTACCCAACCGAAAGCATCATATCTGACGCGGGTTGTTATATTACCGATAGGTCTTCTTTACGTCAAGTCTTTTATGCAACAAATATTTCAAGCTTTAACCAAGACCCGCAACAACCCACAGATGGATTTCCAGACCATTCCATTTTCCCCGATAAACACGAGCAGGAAATTACAGCGCACACTAATGCGGGTAAAAATAATCGAGGCACCCACAATGTGTGCCTCGATTCAACAAATAGCTTATTCCCAAGCAGAGCGACCCTGCAGCGCACGGCGGCCGATATCGGAACGGTACTGAACACCTTCGAATTTGATGAGCTCGCATGCCTCATAGGCACGATTGCGCGCCTCTTCGAATGTATCGCCCAGAGCAACTACGTTCAAAACACGACCACCAGCCGTAATGAGCTCGCCATCAGGGTTCAAAGCCGTACCAGCATGGAAAACGATAACCCCATCGAGGTCCTGGGCCTCTTCCAGGCCAAGGATAACCTTGCCCTTTTCATAAGACCCCGGGTAGCCTTCGCTTGCCAAAACAACGCTCACTGCCCATTTATCGGACCAGGAAAGAACAATATCCTCGGGACGACCTTCTGCAACAGCAAGCATGATGTTCACCAGATCACCTTCAAGGCGAGGCAATACCACCTGAGTTTCAGGGTCGCCGAAGCGGGCATTGAACTCCAGCACTTTCGGGCCTTCGGGCGTAAGCATGACCCCGCCATACAGGCAGCCGCGATAGTCGTTTTCGAACGGATCCTTTGCCGTAGCGGCAGCGGACTGCTCCATGATGGAAACCATGGTTGCCATTTCTTCTTCAGTGACAATAGGCACCGGGGAATACACACCCATGCCGCCTGTGTTGGGACCAAGGTCACCATCGTAGGCGCGCTTATGGTCTTGCGCGGGAGCCATGCAAAATGCCTTGCCATTGGAAACGAAAGCCAGAAGCGAGCACTCGGGACCGGTCAGCATTTCCTCCACAACAACAGTCTGACCCGCATCGCCAAAGCTACCGTCAAAGCAAGCCTCAACGGCATCAAGCGCCATATCAAGCGTTTCGGCAACCACAACACCCTTGCCCGCGGCAAGGCCGTCAGCCTTAACAACCAATGGAGCGCCCAGCTCTTCGCAGTATGCGCGAGCAGAAGCAGCGTCGGCGAAGCTCTGGTAACGTGCCGTAGGAATACCGTTTGCATCCATGAAGCGCTTGGAATAAGTCTTGGAGCCTTCCAGCTGGGCGCCTTGCGCATCAGGGCCGAACACGGGAATGCCCGCTTCGCGGAGAACGTCAGCAACACCAGCCACGAGGGGGGCCTCAGGGCCGATTACAACCAATTCGATGTTGTGAGCCTGGGCAAATGCAAGTACCGCCTGAGCGTCTTCAGCATTGAGATCCTTAACGTTGCGAGCGATGTTTGCCGTACCACCATTACCGGGAGCCACGTACAGCTCGGTGCAACGAGGCGATTTCGCAAGCGCCCACGAAATAGCATGCTCACGGCCACCGCCGCCAAGAACCAGAATGTTCATGGTTCAAACCTTTCTTGTTTGATGCCAAAAAGCACCCCCACAGGTTATTCCGCGAAGGTGCTTTGCTTGTTTTGCTTTACTGGGTGAATCCCATATTGCTAGCGGCTCTCCCAGCCATTGAAGATAGTCTGGTTGCGGTCAGGGCCAACAGCGATGATGGACGCCTTTACGCCAGAAACCTCTTCAAGGTACTTAACGTAGCTCTGCGCATTTGCGGGCAGGTCTTCGAACTTCTTGCAATCGGAGATATCGACGCCCTCCCAGCCAGGAAGTTCTTCGTAAATAGGCGTTACGTTTTTCGGATAGATAACCGAATGCTGCATAGGGAAGTAGTCGTAACGCTGACCGTCCGCCTCATAAGCAACGCATACTTTGATGCGGGGAACGCAGGAAAGAACGTCGAGCTTGGTAAGAGCCACGTCCGTCATGGAGTTGACCTCTACCGCGTAGCGAGCCTGAACTGCATCGAACCAACCGCAGCGGCGCTTGCGACCAGTGGTTACACCGTATTCGCCGCCCGTCTTGCACAGAAGCTCGCCAGTTTCGTCATGAAGCTCTGTAGGGAACGGACCGGAGCCAACGCGCGTGATGTACGCCTTAGCAATGCCCAGGACCTTGCCGATTGCCTTCGGACCCACACCAGAACCGGTGGGCGCGCCGCCAGCGCAGCAGGAAGAAGAGGTTACGAAGGGATAGGTGCCATGGTCGACGTCGAGCATGGTGCCCTGAGCGCCTTCGAACAGCACGTTCTTGCCAGCACGGAGTTCCGCATTCAGCAGCTGCGTGGTTTCGGCCATATGATCGCGCATAACGTCGGCGTAGGGGAGATACATCTCGCAGATCTGATCAACCGTATAAGGTTCAAGATCATAGATCTTGGTAAGGATCTGGTTCTTTAGGAACAGGGCAGCTTCAACCTTCTCACGGAAGATCTTTTCATCGAGCAGGTCCTGAACACGGATGCCGCAACGGGAGATTTTATCTTCGTAAGCAGGGCCGATACCACGCTTAGTAGTGCCGATCTTGTGCTTGCCCAGATGGCGTTCAGACGCACCATCGAGATCGATGTGGTACGGCATGATGATGTGAGCGTCACAGGAAATGCGCAGACGATCGCAGGAGAAGCCTTCGCCCTGCAGCATGTCCATCTCTTCAACGAGAACCTTCGGGTCGATAACGCAACCGTTGCCGATAACAGGCGTGATGTGATCGTACATAACGCCAGAAGGAATCAGATGAAGCGCCAGCTTGGTATCGCCGTGAATAACCGTGTGGCCTGCGTTGTTTCCGCCCTGATAACGAACAACGTAATCGTAGTCGCTCGAAATAAGGTCAGTGATCTTGCCTTTGCCCTCGTCGCCCCACTGAGCGCCAAGGAGAACCGTGCTTGGCATGAAAGGTCCTTTCGATGTTTTAATAATTAGCCAGGTGCAACGCACCAAAGCGCGCAACAAGCCCTAGCAACCAAAATCATACTACAGTTGAATCAAATTGCTTCGCGGATCAACAGTTCCCATCAAGGCTGCAACGTCTGAATGGCATGTAAACAAAATTACCTGCCGATACCGTGCCAATTCCGCCAAAGCATGGGCAGCTTGCGCGCGCCGCTCGTCGTCGAAATTGACCAATATGTCATCGCACAGCACAGGAAGCCCACGGCCAACATTTACAGCCGAAAGAAGAAGGGCAATGCGCAGGCTCAAATACAACTGCTGACGCGTACCCAGCGAAAGCAGATGAGGTGGGCGCACGGTTTTAACCGCATCAATCACTTCTAGTTCACCCTGGGCGTTCATGCGCACCTGCCGCCAGGCACCATCGGTCATCTGCGAGAGCAAGCGCGAAGCGGTGCGGTATACCTCAGGTTGGCTTTTGCGCTCCCATTCGGCAATTGCCGCTTCAAGGGACCGTTTGGCAATGAACAGCACCGAGAGCCTTCGGTACGTTTCCCGCAGGCGCGCCTCCACCTCTTCGCATTTGAACTTCGCCTCGTCGAAATCGGTTGAGCTGCGAGCAGCAGCCAAACGTTCCGACAGCTCTCCATGCTGGCGATCTGTTTCGGCCGCTGCAGCCGCCGTCTTAGCACGGTCCTGCTCTTTGCGCTCGATGGCTTGGGATATCGCCTCCAGCGATGCGCCATCGTCGAAGCCTGCCTTGCGGCACAGCTCCACGCGTTGGTTTTTGCATTCGGCTAGCTCCTTGCGAATACTTGCACACTGAAGGGATCGTGCCTGATGGTTCAGGTTTTCTGTTGCGCAAGAAGTGCGGTAATCGTCAAGCTGATCCAGCAATCGGCGAGCACGACGAAGAGAACCAGCAGCAGCCTTCAGGCCGTTCGCCTCCAAGAAACTTACGACTTGGACGTCGAAATCGCGGAGAGACCGCTCGCAAGCTTCCACTGTTTTCTTATCCTGCTGAACCACCCAGTCGCGCTTCTTTAGCTCCTCGTCGAGCTCGTCTTCGCCAGGAATCGGCTTCAACGCTATCGAAACACCTGCCGCACCGATCACCAGGGCAAACGCAACCAGGGCCACTCCGGCAATCAAGTAAGAGACACCGCCATGATCAGGGGAGCTGCACAAAACAAACGAACCGGCGAACGCCATAAGCAGCGTTAACGCCAAAGCCAATCCGAGTTTCACTTTGCGCTGCGAAGCAAACTGGATCTTGCTGTCGGCGGCCTTTGCCCGCTCGGCAAACACTTCGTAATCCGACTGAGAGCGAACAGCATCCATGCGTGCAGCATCTAGAGAATGCTCCAATTTTGCGCGACGGCGCTCGAAATCTTCAAGGCTATCTGCAAGCTGATACTGATCTTCCCTGCTCAAGCCGACCAGTTCGGCGAGCTCATGCGGCGGCTCTCCCTCATGCATGGAGGCTTCATCCTCCAAACGCAACGCCTCATGGAGCGATGTGCGCGATTCTTCGATAGAACGATCAATTTCCTCCACACGAGCGCGGAGTGTTTTCAGGCCTTCTATTTCCGCATTAAGCTGCTGCTGCGTTTGCGCAAGCAAATCTCTCCGCGGACCCCACGAGGCAAGCATTTTCTCCTGTGCGCGCAGCGCATCTGCCTCTTCACGCCCTTGATGAACCAACTCGCGCAAACGAAGCCGCTCTTCCGTTAAGTTGGGCACCGAATTCGGATTCTTAGCGGAGCGGGAAAGCTCCTGCTTGATACGTTCGTTCACTTCGTCAAGCGCATGAGCAGGGGAAGACCCTGTACCAGAACCAGCGGTAAGCAAATGAGCCGTTACTTCATTATGGCGATCGAGACGCAAAAGCTCATCGCTCGTTAACGCGAAAATGGTGTTATAGGTTTCCTGGTCAATGTCGGCAAGCAGCCCTGTAGGAACGGTTATCCCTTCGCTGTTCTTGGCGCGCTTGACCTCGGACACTTCGCCATTCGAGCTGTCGCGGAAGAAGAGGCTCCCTACACGCTCTGCCGATTCGGGACGATACGAATTGCCCTGACCCCTAGAGCTCGGCCAACCGAACAAAACGCCCTTCACCAATTCATTGAGCGTGGTTTTGCCAGCTTCATTGGGGCCGTATACCACATTCAAACCAGGAGAAAACGGGCCTACAATAATGTTCGAGAATTTCCCGAAACTCGACATCTTCACATGCTCAAGAAATAAGGGGCTGATGCGTGCCTCGCCACTGGTATTTTTCTTTTTGCCCATTAAGCCTCACGCCCCAACAGATCGAGCACAAGCGTTTCAGCCTCATCGCACAAAGAGGGCATTGCGCGACCAAGGGTTTTAGGCAAAGGAAGGTCTCGGCTGCAGAATTCGTCTTCCACACCCTGAAGCGCCGCCGCATCACCTTTGCGATACTCATCGAGCGCACCAAGGTATGCCGCAGGGAACAGACCCTCGGTACGAAGAGCCTCTTTGTTGAAAGGAACCGAAGTGCGGCCCCAGATATCGTCGATAAAGAAAAACGGATACGAGTCGTTCACCGCCTGACGAAGATCATCAAGCACACGAGCGTCAAGGCGAGAGTGGAGGCTCGTCTTGCCAGTAAGGATCACACGGAATATCATGCGCTGACAGCACGCATCGGCATTGGCGGCGAACTGTGCAGAAACAATGCGCTCCTGAACATCGGCAACCGTTGGGCACTCAGACACATCCACCTCCAACCGGCACCATTCAACTTGCGCCATGGGAAGGAAGTCTGCCTGAACGGGGGATCCCTGCGAAAGCGCAACCTGGTACACCCCATGAGGGCCGGTTTCCACCACACTCCTGCCCTGAGGGCACCCAGAAAAGGCAATGCGCGGGCATTGAGAAGTGGGCAGCAGGCGCGGCTGATGGACATGACCGCACGCCCAATAATCAACATCTCGCGAAAGCAAGATTTTAGGTTGCACTGGCGAGCGTGTGGGATCAATATCGAGGCCTGTATGCAGAACGCCAACCATAAAAGGTGCCTGAACTCCCAGCTCACGCTGGGCAGTTTCACGTGAAACCCCTTCAGAGATATCAACACCAGCAGGCCAAGATTGGCTGAAGTACCCGCGTCCGCCAATCAATGCAAGGGGTTCGCCTTCACGTTCGTACAACGCAAAGCTGGGCTTGCCCGCGCCCAGCAAATGGGCGTTTTCCGGCAAGGCAGAAAAGCTGTTATCCCACGATGTAAAGGGATCATGATTGCCCGTTACAAAGTACACGGGAATGCCCGCATCGTTGAGCCTTTCCAAACCCGATACAAACAGAGAAAAATCGGCATACGAAGGGCGCGAATCGTCGAAGATGTCGCCCGCAACCACCACAAAATCGACCTGCTTTTCTATGGCGGTGTCGACAATGCGCCGATACGCATCTGGGATTGCCTTCAGCAGCACGTCGGCCCACAAGGGCGAGCTTGCGCGGAGCCCCTTGAACGGCGCCCCCAAATGCAAGTCGGCTGCATGTATGAACGTAATCGTGCTCAACCCAGCCTGCCTCTCGTAAGACTAGTAACGCGAATCGTCGAAATGATTGGTGAACTTGGTGAATTCAGGGATGAATGTAAGCGGAATATCGCGCGTCGGGCCACTACGATTCTTCGCCACAATAAGCTCTGCCATGCCCCAGTCAGGGCGGCTGTCCGATTCGGCCTCAGCTTCTGTGGTGCTTCGGTCGATGAACATAACAATGTCGGCGTCCTGTTCGATGGAGCCCGATTCGCGAAGGTCGGAAAGCATCGGGCGCTTGTCGGTACGCGACTCAACACCACGGGAAAGCTGCGAAAGCGAAATAATGGGCACTTCAAGTTCCTTTGCCAGAACTTTCAGACCACGTGAGATTTCGGCAACCTCAACGGCGCGGTTGTTGGGATGGGGGATTACCGGCTGCATAAGCTGCAGATAGTCAACAATGATCAAGCCGTTCTTCTTGTTGCGCATCATACGGCGTGCCTTGGTGCGCAGCTCGACAATAGAAAGACCGGCTGAGTCGTCAACGTACAACTCGCAATTGGAAAGGTCGCTGGAAGCCTGGATAAGCTGGCTCCAATCCCCTTCGGTAAGCTGACCGTTGCGCATGCGCGAAAGAGCAAGGCCCGCTTCCGCCGCCAAAAGCCTCTGCGTGATTTCGTTGGAACTCATTTCCAAGCTGAAGAACGCCACAGGTGCGCCAGACTTAGCGGCATTGGCCGCAAGGTTCATGGCGAACGACGTTTTGCCAACAGCAGGACGGGCAGCCAGAATGATAAGGTTACCCGGGCGCAAACCGCAGAAGAGCTTATCCACATCGATGAAGCCGGTGGGCACACCTTGGAGCATGCCTTCACGGTTGCCCATTTCGGCAATTTCCTCATTCGCTTCTACCAGCAATTCCTGAATGCCCTTAAAACTGGAATTTACCGTTTGCTCGGTAACGCCGAACAACGCCGCTTCCGACTGAGAAATAAGTTCCTTCGGATCGGCAGGAGAATCGTAGGCAAGCGACGTGATTTGAGCCGCGCTCATAAGGAGTTCACGACGAATGGCGTCGCGGCTTACAATTTCAGCATGATGCTGCCAGCTGGTGAATGCAAACGTGTTGTCAGCAAGCTCCAGCAGATACTGCTGGCCACCAACTGCTTCCAGCTGTCCCGCTGCCTTCAGGTTGTCGGAAACGGAAATAACATCGATAGGGATGGAGCGCGCGTTCATTTCGCGCATTGCCTCGAAGATCATCTTGTGAGCTGGACGGAAAAAGCTTTCGGGCTTCAGTTTCAAGGACACTTCCTCAAACACGCCCGTCGACAAAAGGCATGCCGCTAAAACCGTTTGCTCAGCCTCAATGTTCTGAGGCAATGACTTGCGCGCTTCAGAAGCTGGCTGATTGTTTTCAGGCATGGGGGGTCTGCTCCTTGGTGGTTCGATGGTTTGCACCCTCATAATACCTGCTTTGTTGTTCAGTCCCTATAGAGGACCCAGCAACAACACCAAATAGCAAGACCCTGTCGAGGAAATGTCCTCGACAGGGCCGCAATCAGGCTCCACTCAACTTGGCAATTAGTACAGTGGCGGGGAAGTTTTGTAGGAGTCCAAGTCGGGGAGCACTTCTTTATATTGGTTGAGGCGTGCGCGGATGATGGGTCGGATATTGGACAGCTGCCTGCCCGTTACTGTTTCCTTTTCCGCATAAGGCCGCAAAGCTTCGGCGAGGTCGGTATCACCCACGGTGTCCCGTATCCAACCCGCGTAGTACTCAACCCCAATCAGGTTAACTTCCCCATGCACCTGATAAGCGACATACGGGCTTATAGGCTTCAGGAACTCAACACTATCAGGAAAGCTACGCAGATGCTTTGGCTGTGCGCCGCCGCAGCGGGAAAACAAAACGCCAACAGCGGACTCATCGAGCGGCAGAAAACGGCTCCAATGACGAACCTGATCCTCGCTGGGAAGAGGAAGGGCATTGACGTTTCTCACCTTCTCCTGCTCAATCTCTTCTTGCATCAGCTGGCTTTTGATGGGGTTCAGCGCCTCTTTCCCCCAGGAACGAGCGTCAACCGAATCGCTACCGGGCTTCTTTTCGCCGTCCATCTAGCATCACTCATCCTCTTCCTGGCCAAGCACGCCGTGAGCCTCGAGTTCATCGGCTACGTACCCAAGACCCTCAGCTTCCAAGGCCGAACGCTTCAACCAGCCGTGGGCAACGTCACAACCTTCCAGGCGATAGAAATGGCTTTTCAGTTCTTCAGTCTTTTCCCTGTCGAGCTGACGTCCCGAAACATCCTTGTAGGCCCATTCATGCGTTTCCTCGTTGTAGGTTGGCAGACAGTAGGCAATCTCGTATGAGGTTTGGGGCACCTTCGGGTTCTGAGGCTGGTCATAGACATAATCCGAGAATATCTCCACCTCACGTGTGCGCCCCTGAAGCTGCCAAATTGCGCGATCGAGGTCGTAGACTTTCTTCCCCAACCAAATGACGTCTTCGAAGCTCTTGTTCCACCCCGTGCAAGCGTTGAGGAATTTCGGCTCCCCGTCAGGCGTCATTCCCTCGAAGTCCTTGCCATACGGATTCACCAGGTCAGTCCACGCCCAGTCGCACAAACCGACCGTGTTTTTCCATGAACGGTTGTAGTAAATAGTCCAGGCTACCGCCTTTGCGCACGGCTTCTTGTAAATTCCTTCATCCGAATAGTCGATCATTTCGGGATCGCAAAACGGCACCAGCTTCTTGCCCATGATTTCCGCCAGACGAGCAGCCGATACATCGGGCTCTCTACCCTGAGCGTAGTTCTGGGAGGGAGTCCAATAGCAGGGGAAGTCCAAATCGTGGCTGTTGATATCGCGATCGGTAAGGATTGAAGCGAAACCCCAGTCAGCCGAAGTGCGCGGATCGTAATGATGCCCATAGCTGTACTGAAGAACAGGCAGCATGCCAGTAGACGAATCTTCTTCCCAGCGTCCCCATTTTTCAGCACATGGCTGTAGGCCCAATGCAAGATCGGCGCCGATATCGGCCAAATTAACGATCGATGAGATGAGGGCGTTGGCAAATTCAATGGTGCCCATCTTTTCGAATGGCAAGTTTGATTCGATTTCCTTGCCTGGTCCGATCAGCCCCTTTTCATAGAGCCTCATCAGCCAAAAGGTGATGGGCATAAACGAATTGGCGTTCATGCCAACACGGTTAAGCAAGGTTGCTGCCTTGGCGGTGTTTTCCGTGATGACCCCATCATGTGCTGCCTTGTCCTGCGGAGTAAACCAGTGGAAGCCGATACACATCGCTTCGTTTCCGTAATAGTTTGAGGTTCTACCCCGGCATGCACGGACACAACCTACGCAGCCATAGGGCCTACTTGACACTCCCGCTCCGTAAAAGCGAGTCGAATTACCCGGAGGTGATGAAATATCCTGCATGCCTATGTATTTGTTTGGATTATCGGCATGACCGCCCCAGGTATATTGCTGAGCCCACAGACGCGCGTCCATCATCGCCTGAGGATCGGCAATCTCGATGCTCTTCGTGCCCAAAAATCCTATTGCCTTCAGGTTCTTAGCTGCCCATACGCCGCCAAAACCACCTTGGCCAATAACATGAGCCATATCGGAAACCAACGAGGAAAGCGGACCATAATTCTCCGGATTCGGACCCGTGGTAAGAATTGCAGGGCGCTGAGTGGTTTTCCCCGCATCGCGCCATCCAGACGCGATGGTGTTCCAATCGCCCGCATGGTAATCGTGGACCATCTGAGGCATCAGGGCTTCCTGTGTTTCCTGAGTATCAAGGCCCCAGAGCGACTCAGCGTCATTGAAGGTTACTCGGTCGTTGACAACGCTGATCCACACCTTACGCTTGGCCTGCCCCAAAAGGACAAAAGCATCATATCCAGCATGCTTCATCATCGGTCCAAAACGTCCGCCCATGTTCGAGCGCGTAAACCAGGGGGTAGGATACCCCTGCATACCAACTGCCACCATTTCGGCACGGCCGCCACCCGAGGGGGTTGGCGTGCCCGCAATAGGGGACGTTGCCAGAGCGCACACGTTCTTTGGGTCAGCAGGGTCGGTGATAGTTTTATCCTCGCAATAATCCCAGAACAACGCGGCAGCCATTCCGTGGCCGCCGATCCATTCTTCATACTTAGACGTCGGGACGGTTTCGTACGTTTCCTTGTCGAGGTGCAAGATCAAGATCTTGCCCGCAAATCCATTTGCCATTTGTTTTCACCTACCCTTATTTCTTCGCAGAGCTGCCTTCACTACCAGGATTGCCGGTAGCGCCAACGGCATACGTCATCATCGATGGCCAACTTGTTCCCGTTCGCAGATCCACGTCATATTGGGATCCGCCGGTTTCCTTGGGGAGTTCTTTAACGAATTTAATGGCGCGTTCAGGGCATACCGATTCACAGGCGCGGACGCCATCGGGTCCGACCTCGTGTTCCCAAAACGGCGTATTAGTGCAGAGGTCGCATTTCTGAGAATGCTTATCTTCGTTGTTCCACTGCAATCGAGAGGGAGAGTTAGGGCACGCGGAAATACACTGCATGCATCCAATGCACTTGTCTGGGTCAACCACGCGCACGTTATCGTTTTCTTCGTCGATGTGGCAAGCTCCCGTAGGGCACACCGAAACGCACTTAGGCTCTGCGCATTGATGACATTGGAAAATGGTCATGTCATAGGGGAAATGCTGGAATGAATCGCCCACAATCTGGATTCGCGCAAGACCAGGGTTTGTTACCCCGTAATGGGTCATTGCGCACGCCATCATGCAATTCTGACATCCGCAGCATCTCATGCTATCTACGATGAGATATCCACCTGAAACAGGAAACGCCACATCGATATTGTTATTACGCGCGAATGCCATGATGCCGCTCGTACCCAACGTTGTAGCAGCCAGCAATGTACCAGCCAACGCAACAAACTTACGGCGTGTTACCCCTTCGGGTTTTTGGTTCTCTGACGCTTCGGACGTCAGATTCTCTTCGTTGTTCTCCGACGTACTGCAAGGGGGATCTTTCTGCAGCTCGGAGTCTTCATACTGCTTTGACATTATGCCTGCCCTTTCGTTTCGAGCAATTCCCTTGGGGGAAGGGAATCTCAAAATCTATTACGAGCAGACCGCCATACCGACATACCCATGCAAGGCAAAATATATGGGTCTAACGTTTGGGATCTATGGGTTAGCTATTGAATGGCGGATACTGCTCGGCGAATAGGGAACTGTTCTCGATAAAGGCGAATTGTTGTCACTTAATCGCCTAAAGCATTACTTTGCTTTTTGCTCTTCGGAAACAATGTCCTCATACCAACCAGGGTGTTCCTTCTTCGCTTCCTCTTCTGGCATCCAGCCATGGATCATAGAGGGAAAGGTCTTCCACGACCAAGGAACCAGAACCGCAAAGAACACATGGGCAAGAAGGAACAGGAGCATGGCAACCGTGCCGATATCGTGCAACAGCGTTGCAGCCGAAACCACAAATCCAGGAAGATCGATAGAATGCTGGATCGACTTGATAATGCCCGTGAAAGCCATTAGAGCGCCCACGAAAATCGCAAAGACATAGGCCATGTTTTCGCTCTGGAAGTATTTCTTTTCTTTTGGATACTTTGCTCTTTTGAATCCCAACTGAGCGCCATAGTGGTTCAGCGTCGAAGAGATTGCGTCCTTGTTAGGAAGATGTTCTTTCATGCGCGCCGGCTCGGAAATGGCATTGCCGATGTAATAAAACGTCCCGAACAGAAATGCGCATGCCGCTACGAAATGGACGTTCAGGGCAATTACAGCTTCTTCACTGGTTGAAACAAAGCTGATAAAGAAGCTCAATCCCATGATAATGCCCGAGATCAGTAGAAACAGCGTGCCTAAAGCATGAGGCCAGTGTTCCACGCGAGCCGCAACGTCGTGGCGATAGATCTTTCCATTCTTGCGATAGGGCTTCGTTCTCTTGGTGAAGTAGGTGAGTATCAGCCCTAAGCAAGGCATAAGAAGAAGCAGCCACAAACAATGGTCGAACAGAAGGGAGCTTGATACGCTCATAACGATCTCCTTTCGCTATAAATCGCTTTGCATGGGATGCGATATGGAGATCTGTTTTTAATCAGGCTAGCACCGCAAGCAACATACCTGAAATAAAGCCTGCTACTGGTCTTATTAACTATATGAACATGTTATAAATCTTTTTTAAGAACCATTTTTTAATGATTCGGCGCGACGTACTGCAAACCACCATCTCGATGCCACTCGATAAACGACCCATGACCAGCTTGCACATGTCAAAATTCGAGCACAGTCACACATTGCAAAGCGCGGTTTGCTATTGCCTTTCACCTAGAAACAAAGAAAGGCCACCCTTTCGGGTGGCCTTTCAAAAAAGCAGATAAGAAACTACTCAGCAGCTTCTTCAGTTGCCTCTTCTGCCTCTACTGCTTCTTCAGCAGCTTCCTCAGCAGGGGCAGCGAAGGTTGCCTCGTCGCCTACGAGCAGGACGAGGTTAGCCTTGATGTCGCGATAGAGAGACACAACAACGGTGTGCTCGCCAGCGGACTTGATGGCATTCTTGATCTCAACGCGACGGCGGTCAATGTCGAGGTCAGCCTGAGCCTTAACAGCGTCAGCTACCATCTGAGCGGTTACGGAGCCAAAGAGAACGCCCTCTTCGCCTACGCGAACCTCAACCTTAACGGTAAGAGCCTCGAGCTGAGCCTTCATCTTGTTGGCATCAGCAATGCGGTTCTCTTCGCGAGCAGCGATGTTGTGTTTGCGCTGCTCGAGCTGCTTCAGGTTGCCCTTGGTTGCCAGAACGGCCATACCCTGGGGAAGCAGGTAGTTGTTAGCAAAGCCGGGAGCTACGTCTACAACGTCGCCTTCGCCGCCCTTGTTCTTAACTTCGGTAAGAAGGATAACTTTCATTTCATCCTCCTCTTTAGCGATTACGGCGATCGCCGCGGCCGCTTACAGCAGGCACAGCGTAGGGCATGAGAGCCATTTCGCGTGCGCGCTTAACAGCATTGGCAATATCGCGCTGGTGCTGGGTGCAAGCGCCCGTAACACGGCGGGGCTTGATCTTCCCACGGTCAGTAACATACTTGCGCAGCATCTGAGTGTCTTTGTAGTCGACGTATTCCGCATGATCCTTGCAGAACTGGCAATACTTTCGACGAGGCTGCTTGGTGTAGTCAGACATGTTAACCTCTTTCGAATGATTAGAACGGAATGTCGTCGTCGTAAACGGAAGCATCTACAACTGGTGCGGCCATTGGAGCTGCCGCCATCGGTGCCTGAGCCATAGGCGCTGCCATGGGTGCCGCGGCGCGAGGAGCACCATCGTTGCGGCTAGTCATGAACTCGATCTCATCAACAATGACTTCGATCTTGCTACGCTTCTGGCCATCGCGTTCCCACTGGCTCCAACGAAGCTTTCCTTCGATGGCCACCTTGCTACCCTTGGAAAGGAAGCGGGAAACGCTCTGTGCGCGAGCACCAAACATAGTGCAATCAATAAAGTTGGGGTAATCTTCCCATTCACCCGTCTGCTGGTTCTTGCGGCGGTCGTTGACTGCGACGCCGAAGCCCAGAACAGGCATGCCACTTGCGGTGGAACGCAAATCGGGATCACGGGTAAGGTTTCCGCTGATTACAACTCGATTGATACTCATATCGATACCTCTTTCACAACGTGGACTAGTCCGTCCACCTTTTGATTTCCTTGAAAATTAATCGCGATCGGTGCGAGCAACGATCATGTGACGTACAACAGCATCGGAGATGCGGAGTACGCGGTCGAGTTCAGCAATGTTGCTGGGCTCTGCATGGAAATCGATAAGGGTGTAATCACCGTCGGTCAGACCGTTGATTTCGTAAGCGAGCTTGCGCTTACCCCAGTTATCAACATTATCAACGACACCGTTACCTTCTGCGAGGGCGGTCTCGATACGCTTCATAACAGCGAGACAAGATTCTTCGTCGATAGACGGAGCTACAAAATACAAGAGTTCATAAGCCTTCATCAGTTCACCTCCTCTGGACTTACGGCTTCGGGTTTAAAGGCTACCCCGAAGCAGGAAATTAGCCTTGTTAGGTTACCAAACAAGGAAAGGAAGAACTAATGACTTTACGAGAACTCACGGTTTGCACACATTAGCCTTACAGATTTCCTGAAACCATCCTATTCCCCTTATCTGAAATTGGTGCGAAAAGCATGCGAAACTCCTGCGAAAGCTTGGCGGCGGCCCGGTTTCCGCATAAGTCTCATACCTTGTTTCCGAATAACGGATTCAGCGCGCAAAAAACGAGAGCCGGCATCGCTGCCGGCTCCCTCGACCGAGTTTTCTATTCCTCGGTTGCTTTTTCCTGTTCTTTAGGATCGAGGGTTCCCTCCACCTCAAGCTCAAGCTTGAGGTTTTCCATAAAGTTGGGAGCAGGACCGATGTAGACAACCTCACGTTCAATGCCGTCCTCATCATAAAGGTAACCAAATGCGTACCCCTGCTCTTCGCCAGGCAAACCACCTTCGGCGATAAGCGCGTCCTTCTGGCCTTCATCGGTGTCAACATAACCGTCGTAGCAGAAAGCGTATGCCGTAGCGCCGCGAGCGCCCTGGACCTCTTTACGGGCAGCCAGGAAGCACTCCTCGGCATCGTCGCCCGGATGCGTTTCAATGAAGAGGTTTTCCTTTACCGCAAGACCAGTGAAGGGGATAACGTCTTTGCCCTCTTCCATCTTGTCGGCAGCTTCGTCCAAAACAGCGACGATAACGGCCTTCAGCACGTCATCAACGTCTTCTACGGGGATATCATTTTCGGGATCTACCACACGATCTACCATGGTCGTCCTTTCCCTTTTCTTCTAAACCAATGCAGCCCAGTGTACTCTCGCGAGCAAAAAAGCCCAACCCAAACTCCGCCAGCGAGCACAACCCATCCATGAAGGTTAGGAATATAGGGGCAGGTCCATATTCCCAGATATGCAGCTTTGGCTGTCTATACGAAAAAAGGCCCGCCAAAGGCAGACCTTAAAACACTGGCGGAAGGGGAGGGATTTGAACCCTCGTTACCGGGAGTACCGGTAAAACGGTTTTCGAGACCGCCGCATTCAGCCGCTCTGCCACCCTTCCAAAATATGTATCAGCCACCAAAGGAGCTGGTGAAAAAGAAAGCGCCCAAAACAGGCGCTTTCGAAAAATCACTGGCGGAGAGATGGGGATTCGAACCCCAGATACGCTTTTGGCGTATACACGATTTCCAATCGTGCTCCTTAAGCCAGACTCGGACATCTCTCCAGCTGCAGCGCTTCCCGCGCATGCAAGGATGTACTTTACACCATCTTAGTACCGGCTGACAAGAGAAAAATAGCCATCTTCTGACAAGATTTTTAAAGGAACTTCAAAAAGGTCGGAGACACACTCGGTAGTAAGGGCTTCCTCCTTGGATTTGTCTCCATAAAGCTTGCCTTCTTTGATCATTACCACACGCTTGATTTCAGGAATAATGTCTTCGGGATAGTGCGTAACCAAAATAATCGACTTGCCAGCAGCAACTAGATCACGCATTGCCTTGCGAACGAAATACATCCCCTCGGGATCAAGCGCCGTAGTTGGCTCGTCGAACACCAATACTTCAGGGTCATGGACAAGCGCACGGGCAATAAGCACGCGACGAGCCTGGCCAGAAGACATCGTCATGATGTCTCGATCGGCGTGCTCTTTCATTCCCAGGAATTCCAAAGCACGCAAGGCCTTTTCCTTACCTGCTTCGGTCATGTTGTGGCGGCGGGGAACACCAAGAACGCCAAACAACCCGCCATACACCACATCAAGAGCTGGGAGATGAACGGTTATCTGATCTTGCATCGTTGAAGAGACAATACCTAAGCATTGCTTAACCTCTTCGAGCGTGACCAACGACTTTCCTTTGAACAGTACCGGGGGCTCATCGCGATGAAGAGGAAACACTTCGCGGGTTATGAGGTGGATAAAGGTCGATTTTCCAGCGCCATTAGGGCCGATAAGGGCAATGCTTTCGCCTTGCTGCAGGGTGAAGTCCCCTACATTCAAAATCTCTTTTCCCTTACGACGAACTACGGCGTCATGAAGCTCAATAAGAGGCGGCTTCGTTTCCATTGCTTGCCTTTCTAGATAAACCAAGGCCACCTCATGCGAGGTGGCCTTGGGAAAGCCTGATTAATTGGTTTTTACTGACCGGAATTCTCGGAATCTGAGCTCTGCTCATTGGAAGATTCCGACGAGCCCTCCGTAGCCGACGCATCAGCATTGGTATCAGCGGAAGCCCCATTGCTAGAGCCATCGGAGTTATCGCTCGACGAATCGTTGTTGTCGTATTTGGTCATATCAAGGTTGTAGGGGACATTCTCGGGCATATCGTTGTTCTGGATGTCCGCCTGAGCCTTGTAGTCGTTGAACCAATTGGAATATGCCGTGGACCTGCTCTGATCCTTCACAATGTTCGAAATGTAGTCAACGAACTCCTGAGGGTATGCAGAAAGGCTGGTTGCCTTGCCGTCGCAGGTGAACTCATCGGTGCACTTGATGATGTGAATGCCGTAATCGCTCGTTACCAAACCAGATACCTGGCCAACGGAAAGGCCATCAAGGGCGTCGGTGTAGTCGGTTACAAAGGAATTGATAGCGTCCCAACCAACATTGCCACCGTCGGCCGCAGAGGCCGTATCGGTGGAGTACTGCTTGGCAGCTTCGGCGAAGTCAAGCGTTCCCGCGTTGATCTGATCGAGCACTTCCTGAGCCTTTTCGGTGTCACCCGAAGCGAACAAGATATGAGAAGATTTCTTAGCACCGTTAAACATGGTGTAATACGTGTTCAGCATATCTAGAACTTTAGAATCATCAGCGGTGGCTGCATCTCCAGCAACCGCGTCCTCCAAGGCCTTATCAAGCAAGCCAGCTTCGACGGACTCGCGATACTGATCCTCGGTCAAACCAGCAGAGGATAGAGCCTGCTTCCAAGCATCATCGCTGTCGTAGTTGGCCTTCATGTTGTTGATCTCATCGTCAACCTGAGACTGTTCAACCGTGATGCCCTTTTCGTCGCACGCCTGTTTCTTCAGCTCGTTTTCGACGTAGTAATCGATTACCCGATCGCGAACGGTGGCAGGGTCAAAGGAATTCTCCTTCATCCAATTGCCCCAGTCGTCGTCGCTGGTGAGGTCTGAGCTAGTGCGGAAGTCCTGAATGTACTTAGTGATGGTGTCTTCCTGAATCTCAGCGCCATTTACCGTTGCTGCAACGCCGCCGGTATAGCCGTAATTCGTGCCACCACAACCAACCAAGGCAATGCAGCAGGCAGCGGATACGCCGACAACAGAAATCTTGCGAAGAAGAGCTCCGTGCTTCATGTATGTTCCTTTTTCCTACGGTACGAAACGAGGTCGCACCCGATGAACAGGTGCAACGCATGCTATTTTTGCACAACGTCAATTTCGTGATTTCGTTCGCACAATTTGCCCACGTATCACCGCTGTTTAATCACACCCCCTCCATAAAAGGAGATCCTTCTATTAAAGTCGGCGAACAGCGACAGCCCTGGCGCTCGAAATTTCCGATCAGCGTGCCAACCGCTCCAAAAAACCCGATTCGGACGCAGCGTCCTGTTTCACGTGAAACGAAATATCTTGCACTCCACCCAGATAATCCACTTTTTTGTTGCATGACCACACAACTCCTCGTTGTGAAAACAAAAATCTCGGCTTTCTTGCAGCTTTTTTGCGATTGCGGACTCCTTTCCCTCATCTGTAAAGAGGAAGGGGGCTGCTCCACAACTGATTTGCTGCGATTCTGGGCCACAATTTACGCCTTTGCGCCCTGCGACAATCCGTAATCGCAAAAAGGTTGCAGTTCGGGCCATATTTTTGTTTTCAGACCCTTAGGACAGCCCCAGGATGGTGCTATAGGCGAAAAGCCCCAAGAATGGCAACTCGGAATAACCCTGTATCGCACCAGGAACAGAGCAGTCCGGACACGGCGCATCTTTATCTGTGCAGTTCTTATTGCAGGCGACACTTTAAACCAGAAAGGCTGGACGATACATCGTCCAGCCTTTTAGTTAGTCAGTCTTCTTGATTTGTTTCTTTCCAGACAACCCTCTGCGTAGGGAGAAGCCGGGTTGAAAGAAACTGATCTATTTATTCTTTGCTTCCTTGCGACGCTGAGTAGCGGAAAGGGTGCGTTTGCGGAGACGAATAGACTGAGGCGTTACCTCTACCAGCTCGTCGTCTTCAATGTATTCAAGCGCTTCTTCGAGCGTAAACGTGATGGGGGGCGTAAGGGAGATAGCCTTATCGGCACCAGAAGAGCGCTGGTTGCCCAGTTGCTTAGCCTTGGCAACGTTTACAACCATGTCGCCTTCCTTAGCGGATTCGCCAACGATCATGCCCTCATAGCAATCCTCGCCCGGACCAACGAACAGCTTGCCACGCTCCTGCAACGTATCAAGAGCATATGCAACCGACTTCTCCGTTGCCATAGCAATCATGCAACCGTTCTTACGGCCGATCATCTCTCCGGAATAAGGACCATATTCGCGGAAATGGTGGAACAACACCGCTTCGCCGTGGCTTACATTCAGGATCTTGGTCTTCAGACCCATGGTGCCGCGAGAAGGAATAGCAAACGTAAGATGCGTCATGGTTTCGTCGGACACCATGTCCTCCATGATGCCGCCTGCCGTACCCATGACCTCAATCGCCTTGCCAGAGTAGTCATTGGGAACGTCGATGGTAGCTTCCTCGATGGGCTCAAGCTTATTACCGGCCTCATCTTCCTTATAAACAACCTGAGGACGGCCAACCTGGAATTCGAAGCCTTCACGGCGCATGGTTTCCATAAGAACAGAAAGATGAAGAACGCCACGACCGGCAACGCGAACGCCCGACTTGTCTTCGGTTTCCTCAATGCGCATGGAGATGTTGCTCTCCTTTTCGCGCATCAGGCGCTCCTTCAGCTGACGAGCGCCAACGATATCGCCCTCTCGACCAACCAAGGGACTCGTGGAAGCCTCAAACACAACAGCCATGGTGGGCTCTTCAACGGCCAAAGGCTCCATCTCGACAGGATTCTCGGGGTCAGTGATAACATCGCCGATGTCAGTCTGCTCCACGCCGATAACAGCCACAATATCGCCTGCGCTGGCCTCAGGAACCTCGGCTTTGCCAAGATTCTCAAAGGTATACACCTTGCGGATCTGCGCGTTGTAGCGGTTGCCATCGGGCTGGATTACCAGAACCTGCTCTTTTTCGTGAATGGTACCGCTCTGCAGGCGGCCAATACCAATACGTCCCTCGTAGCTGCTGTGGTCAACCGTGCAAACCTGAAGGGCAACAGGGCCGTCTACGTCTACATCAGGGCAGGGGATTTCCTTCAGAATGGTATCCAGCAAGGGAACCATGTCCATGTTGCCGTCATTAACGTCGTAGCGTGCGTAGCCATTAACTGCAGAGGCATAAACAACAGGGAAATCAAGCTGCTCGTCGCTTGCACCCAACTCAACCATCAAGTCGAATACCTTGTCGACAGCAGCATCGGGGTTAGCATTGGGGCGATCGATCTTGTTGACCACAACAACGATGCGTAAACCACGCTCAAGGGCATGCGAAAGAACGAAACGGGTCTGGGGCTTGGGGCCTTCATAAGCATCAACAATGAGCAATGCGCCATCTGCCATGTTGAGAACGCGCTCCACCTCGCCACCAAAGTCGGCATGACCGGGGGTGTCGATAACGTTGATCTTAGTGTCCTTGTAATGGATGGAGATGTTCTTAGAGAGAATGGTAATGCCGCGCTCGCGCTCCTGATCATTCGAGTCGAGTACGCGTTCAGCGACTTCCTGGTTTTCGCGGAATACATGCGAGGACCAGAGCAGGCGGTCAACCAGGGTGGTTTTACCATGGTCAACGTGCGCAATGATTGCCACATTGCGGATGTTTTCCTGTTTCATCTACTTCTTCCTTCTTAAAGACGTTGTCTTGTTAACCCATAAGCGGTAAAAGCTTACCAGCGCGAAAGAGCCCAAACAGGGCAGATCAGTCGCTTTACACAAAAAAGAAGCCGTCCATTCGGACGGCTTCGAAAATTCGTGGTGGAGCATAGGGGGATCGAACCCCTGACCTCAGGCTTGCAAAGCCCGCGCTCTCCCAGCTGAGCTAATGCCCCACGTAGGTTATGTGCGATTTCGTTATCAATAAACGCTCCACCGGCAAACTCGGCTCACGGTGGAGCGTTTATCAGTAAAAAATGGTGGGCCCAAGCAGATTTGAACTGCTGACCTCACGCTTATCAGGCGTGCGCTCTAACCAACTGAGCTATGGGCCCGAAATCGCGCTCAATTAATATACTTCCTACCCCCATACGGGTCAAGAAGAATTTTGCATTTTCTTAAAAAAGTTTTTGCTGGGGTTCCGCTTGACTGCTTTCTATTTGAATAATACCAGTTCAGAACAATGTTTTTCATTTATACAGCAAGATATATTTTTTCGAAAACAGATGGCAATGCCGCTCCTTTAGAAGAAAATCGCCCTCTTCCTTGATAATTCCTTGTCTAAAATTAGTAATAAATTTTTTGAAAAAAAAAAGTTGGGACCCAGAAAATCTGGGTCCCAACTTCGGAAAGTATCAGTGTCTACTACTACTACTCTTCATCGAGCAGACTGGTCTGGTCCTTATGGGTGGCAGGTGCCGTCTTAGAGGATTTTTTTTCGGTGGTAGTGGAAGTGGCCACAGCAGAAACCTTGTCCTTGCCCGCAACATTCATCACATGAACGCCCTGAGTGGAGCGTCCCAGCTGCGACACGCCGGAAACCGGTGTGCGAACAACTACGCCCTCTTCGGTGATAATCATGATCTCGTCGTTCTCTTCAACGATTTTCATGGCCGAGAGCAAGCCCTTCTTGGCTGTCATGGTAATGGTGTATACGCCTTGGCCTCCGCGATGATGAGAAGGATACTCCTCTACCGGCGTGCGTTTGCCATAGCCGAGCTCAGTGATAACCAAGAGTTCGGTTCCTGGACGCGCTATTTCCATACCGAGCACGCGAGCATCGGCGTTAACCGTCATGCCGCGTACGCCCATGGTGTCGCGACCCATAGCCCGAACCTCGGACTCATCCCACATAATGGCCTTGCCTGCAGAGGAAACCATCATGACCTTTTCGCCTTCAGCAACGCGCTGGACACTAATAAGCGTGTCGTTTTCCTTCAGGTTGATCGCAATCAAACCATCTCGGCGCGTGCGGTCGTAGAGCTTCATGGAGGTTTTCTTAACCATGCCAGACGAAGTTGCAAACATCAGGTACTCGTCTTCGGGGAAATCCTTGGTAGCGATAACCGCAGCAATGGTTTCACCCTTCTCCAAGGGCAGAACATTCACGATTGCGGTTCCACGAGCATGACGAGATGCCTCAGGAATCTCGTAGGCCTTCAGACGGTACACCCGTCCGCGCGAAGAAAAGAACAGCAGATAAGCATGGGTTGAGGAAATGAAGAGATGCTCGACGAAGTCGGCTTCTTTCAAATTCACCCCTTGCATGCCCTTGCCGCCACGCTTCTGCTGGCGATACGTAGCCACGGGAAGGCGTTTCACATAACCAGCCTTGGTTACGGTAATGGCAACTTCTTCTTCAGCAATAAGATCCTCTACATCGAGGTCCTTCGCTTCGTCGGTAATCTTGGTAATACGAGCAGAACTGAACTTTTCCTTGATTTCGGTAAGTTCTTCCTTGATTACCTGCTTCACCAGGTCTTTATCGGAAAGCAAACGCTTGTAGTAGTCGATCTTCTCGCGCAGCTCCTTCAATTCGGCTTCGATCTTCTCTCGCTCCAAGCCGGTCAGGCGACGCAGCTTCATTTCGAGGATAGCTTCGCTCTGCTTTTCGGAAAGCTTAAAGCGCTCCATCAACACGTCTTTCGCTTCGCGATCGGTGTTGGACGAGCGGATGATCTGGATCACCTCATCGATGTTGTCGAGGGCAATCACAAAACCTTCCAGAATATGCGCACGGGCCTCAGCTTTGGCCAAATCGTAGCGCGTGCGGCGCTCCACAACCTCTTCCTGATGCAAAATGTAGTAGCGGAGGATCTCCTTCAGGGACAATACGCGAGGGACGCCGTTGACCAGCGCCAGCATATTGCAGCCGAAACCAACCTGCAGCTGGGTATGCTTATACAACTTGTTCAGTACGACCTGAGGGATAGCATTCTGCTTCAGCTCGATAATGATGTCGATGCCGTGGCGGTCGGCGCCGTCATGAACGTTTGAAATCTCGGGAAGCTTCTTGTCGCGAATCAGATCGGCGATCTTCTTCAGGAGATTGGTACGGTTTACCTGATAGGGAATCTCGGAAACAACAATGGAATGCTTACCGTTCTTACCCTCTTCAATGCGGCACTTTGAGCGAATGGTAAGGCTTCCCTTTCCCGTTTCGTAGGCATCGCGGATGCCCTTGCGGCCCATGATGATGCCGCCCGTCGGGAAGTCAGGGCCGGGAAGAACCTTCATCAAATCGTCTACCGTGCAATCAGGATTGTCGATCATCATGCAGGTTGCGTCGATTGCCTCGCCGAGGTTATGCGGGGGGATGTTTGTTGCCATGCCAACGGCAATACCCGAAGAGCCGTTTACCAACAGGTTCGGGAAGCGCGAAGGCAAGACAACGGGCTCCTGCAAGCTCTCGTCGTAGTTAGGCTGAAAATCCACCGTTTCCTTGTCAAGGTCACGCAGCAATTCCATTGCGGGCTTGTCCAAGCGAGCCTCGGTGTAACGCATTGCAGCTGCCGAGTCGCCGTCGATCGAACCAAAGTTACCGTGGCCGTCAACCAGCGGAACACGCATGGAGAATGGCTGCGCCAAACGAACCATAGTGTCGTACACCGCAGAGTCGCCATGCGGGTGATACTTACCGATTACGTCACCAACGGTACGAGCGGACTTAGCATGGGGGCGCTTTGGGGTGATGCCGCTTTCATTCATCGCATACAAAATGCGGCGATGAACAGGCTTCAAGCCGTCGCGAACATCGGGAAGCGCGCGCGAAACAATAACGCTCATCGAATACTCGAGGAACGACGTGCGCATCTCTTTGCTGAGCTCAGCGGGAAGAACGTTTGCTGCAGCGGCCTGCTGCTCGTCCTTCTTGCCTGTCTCGTTCTTATCTTCTGCCACGAAGACTCCTTCTGTCTTGTTGCTTGAATGTTTTACGTGAAACACTTTGCCGGGTTCCTACCCGGCAACCCTCTTAGAAGTCGAGGAAGCGCACGTCATGGGCGTGCTTCTGGATGAATTCCTTACGGGGCTCAACCTGATCCCCCATAAGTTCGCTTACCACACGCTCAGCTTCAGCTGCATCTTCAATGCTTACCTGGAGCATGGTGCGGGTAGAAGGCTCCATGGTGGTTTCCCAGAGCTGCTCGGGATCCATTTCACCCAAACCCTTGTAACGCTGCAGCGAAATGCTGTCTCGATCGGGAATCTCTGCTAAGCGGGCGGCTAGAGCGTCATCATTGAAGATGTACTCCAACTTCTTGCTGCCCTTCTTCTTCAGGCCGTACAGCGGAGGCTGGGCGATGTAGATATAACCACGTGTAATAAGCTCGGGCATGTAGCGATAGAAGAACGTGAGCAGCAGGATGCGAATGTGAGCACCGTCAACATCAGCATCGGTCATGATGATGATGCGGTGGTAGCGGGCAGCATCCGCGTTGAAATCCTCACCAATATTCGTACCGATAGCGGTAATGAGCGAAGAAATGGTGTCGGAAGAAAGCGAGCGGTGCAAGCCAGCGCGCTCGACGTTCAGAATCTTACCGCGCAGGGGCATGATGGCCTGATACTTGCGGTCGCGAGCTTGTTTAGCAGACCCACCTGCGGAATCGCCCTCAACAATAAAGATTTCGGAATCGGCAGGATTCTTGCTCGAACAGTCAGCCAACTTTCCCGGCAAGCTGAAAGAATCAAGAACACCCTTACGGCGCGTCATCTCGCGCGCTCTACGAGCAGCCTCACGGGCCTTCAATGCCTGAGAGGCCTTGTTGATGATGCGCTTAGCAGGCGTGGGGTTCTCTTCAAGATACTCAGCCAAGCCCTTAGTTACGGCAGTCTGAACCAAGCCACGAATTTCCGTATTGCCCAGCTTGCCCTTGGTCTGACCCTCAAACTGCGGGTCGCGGAGTTTAACTGAGACAACAGCCGAAAGACCTTCTCGGGTGTCGTCACCAGAAAGGTTGCTGTCCTTTTCTTTCAAGATTCCCTTGCTGCGAGCGTAATCGTTGATGGTACGCGTAACACCCTGCTTGAAGCCGTCGAGATGAGTACCACCGTCGATGGTGTGGATGTTGTTCGCAAACGAGAGCACGCCATTAGAAGAATAGGAAGAGGACCACTGCATTGCCACTTCCACCATGCCGTCTTCGTTTTCAGCCTCGAAGTAGATGGGCTTGTTCAGCGTTTCCTTGCCCTCATTGAGGAATTTAACGAAGTCCTGAAGACCGCCAAGCGCCTGAAACACCTCGGTACGGGGCTTGCCGTCTTCGCCGGGGGTGCGCTCATCGGCTAGGGTGATCTTCAAACCCTTGTTAAGGAACGACATTTCACGGAAACGGGTTTTCAGCGTTTCGTAATCGAAGATGGTGGTTTCTTTGAAAATCTCAGGGTCGGGCCAGAAGGTTACCGTAGTACCGCTGGTTTTGGAGGTTCCTATCTCATGGAGCTTTTCTTTGGTTTTGCCATGGTCGAAAGAAATCTCATATTCCTTGCCATCGCGACGCACGCGCACAATAACCTGAGTGGAAAGCGCATTCACAACAGAAACGCCTACACCGTGCAAGCCGCCGGAAACCTTATAACCTTCGCCGCCGAATTTACCACCTGCATGGAGGATGGTGAGTACAACCTCGACGGTTGGGATTTTTTCCTTGGGGTGCTTGTCTACGGGAATGCCGCGGCCATTGTCGACAACGGTGATGGAGTTGTCCTCATGGATGGTAACCTCAATGTGGTCACAATAGCCAGCAAGAGCTTCATCTACTGCGTTGTCTACAACCTCGTACACCAGATGGTGAAGGCCGCGCGGACCGGTAGAACCGATATACATACCAGGGCGCTTGCGCACTGCTTCAAGGCCTTCCAAGATCTGAATGTCTTGGCCGCTGTAGTGGGATTCGTCTGAAGCCACGTATTTCCTCCTCTTTCTGCTATCTGATACGCCTAAAGCGACGTATCGAGGGGATTTAGAACCTTATTATTATAGCAGAGTAGGCAAGATACCTTGCTATCTATCAGCGTCAGAGGGCATTCAGAGCGCTTCTGCGGGTATAAAAGCCATCGTGTTGGGCATTTTTTATGAAGAAGACTTATTTCGACGCTTCTGAGCCGTCATAGCGCGTTGAAACGAAGCCCTTAAACGAGGATCCTCGATAGCCGACGTCATCTCTTCTATTCGCGCCGTTTCTTCTTCGCTGAGACTTCGTTCTTTAGGCTGAGTATCTGAGCTAAGGGACTTGGCAAAGGGGTGCTTGTCCCTATACGGACCCCTCGAAATACGAATCTCAAACACGTCTATGGTCGTATTAAAGCGATCGAGGTATTCAAAGCGGAGCAACTCCCTGCGGGCATTCAGCTCAGCGGCACACGTTGAGTTGTCCAGATACACCACCAGATCGTACGCTCAACCGCCTGGCTTTTGAGCAGATACACCGAATTGGTGTGTTTGAGGATAAAAGGATCCACCAGCTCAGCAAACTGGGCATGGGTCTTTTCTATCTTGCGCTGCACAAGAACGCGCTTCTTAACTTCTTCGGGCATCGACGAAGCTAAAGAGGAAAGCGAAGACGAAACGGGGCGGAGGGAATTATTCCGCTCATTCACCACGGCGATATAACGGCGAGGATCGCGTGACGACCCCCAATCGCTATCGAATTCAACCATACCTATTCGCCGCCAATCTGCACCACACGCGCCAACGAGGAAAGCGCCGGGCTTACTTTTTCCGCATTGGTAGCAGTCACAAACGTCTGCACCTCGCCGGAGATCAGAGAAAGCAGCGCATCGCGGCGCGCCGCATCAAGCTCGCTCATCACATCGTCGAGCAGCAAAACAGGGTTCTGACCCAATCGTTCCGCGATAAGCTCAACCTGTGCCATTTTAAACGCCAGAACCAAACTTCGCTGCTGCCCCTGCGATGCAAACTGCTGAGCATTGAGCCCATCAAGGTAGAACTCTACCAGATCGAGCTGGGGGCCATAAAGGGATATGCGTCGCTCGTGCTCCCTATGAGCATCCTCTTCCATTGCGCTAATGAGTCGCTCCTGAGCGGCGGTCCTGTCAATCGCCTCAACCGAAGGAATGCGGTCGAGATCGAACGACTTGCGGAGCCACGAGGGAACGTACGCTAGTTCGACCGATTCGCGTCCGCCCGAAATCTCTCGATAACATTCCTTCAGATAAGGCGAAAGCGCCGCAATCATCTCGCAACGCAAGCGGTACAGCTGCGAGCCGACCGTAGCAACAACCTCGTTGATGCTCTGAAGGAATAGAGGCGAAACGCTCTCCTTCAGATAGCGATTCTTCTGCCGAAGGATCTTTTCATAGTCCTTCCGTACCGCATGGTAATTCGTACTCAGTTGAGCACCCATCTGATCAACCTGCGCGCGCTTAAACGATTGGGAGCCTTTCACCAGCTCCAAATCTTCAGGAGAGAACAACACAGAAGGCAACGTGCCCCGGATATCGCGGGGGCGTTTTTTCTTTCCATTGACAATATACTCGCGTGTTTCACGTGAAACACGCAATTCCATGTCAAGATATCGGCCATCGCCGCGTATTGCCGCAGAGAACATGCCCGCATCTTGACCGGCACGAACCAAGTGGCCAGGCGCTGAACCGCGAAACGACGAGCAAGCCGTGACAAGTTGGATACCCTCAAGAAGGTTTGTCTTGCCCACCGCATTCGGCCCGACGATCAGGGTTAGCCCCCCGATGTCATCAAGCTCGAACTGCTCATACGACCTGAAATTACGGCACGCGATGTTTTCGATAGTGAGCCCCATGGAGCCAGAAACCCGCAATCTACACGCGTACGGGCATGATGAGGTAAAGGAAGTTCTCGCCCTCCGCGGCGCGCAGAATGCCAGGCTTCATGGGCCCGAACAAATCAAGATGAACCGCATCGGTGTCAATGGAATTCAGACCATCGAGCATAAAGGTGAAGTTGAATGCAATATCAACCGATTCGCCATCAACCTCACAAATAAGATTTTCCTGAGCATTGCCAATGTCTTGAGAGTTGGTGAGCAGGGTTACCACGCCGGATTCGGCATCGACGCGAACCTGTACAGGGGAAACCTTATTGCTGAGTAGAGAAACACGACGAACTGCATCAGTAAGCGCATGAGCTGAAAGCGTCGCGCGGGTGGAATGACCCTCGGCAATAAGCTGTTTGTAATTCGGGAAGGTGCCCTCGATGCGACGGTTGATAAAAGTGGTATCACGGTAGGTAACCACGATTTGGTTGTCGTTAAGCGCAATCGTAATAGGATCTTCTGACTGAGGAAGCGAAGCAATGTCCTGAAGGAAAGAACCGGCAATAACCGCTTCGAACTCTTCAGGGCATGGCGAATCGAGCTCAGTTTCGGAAACAGCCAGGCGATAGGAGTCGGTCGCCACCATTTTCAAAGTGGAACCTACGCAAGAAACAAGTACGCCCGTAAGCACAATACGCGTTTCGTCGTGAGAAACGACCTTAGCCGTGCGCTTGACCATCGAAGAAAACGCATTGAAGGGGAACGAGGCTTCCTGATCGGCTTCGATTTCGGGGAAAGCGGGGAAGTCAAGAGGATTGAGCGCTTTCAATGAGAACGTGGTGCTATCGCAGAATACCGTTGCGGTGGTTTCGTCTGCCTCAACACGAACTGCCATATCGGGAAGGTTCTTGATGATGTCACCGAAGAGTTTTGCTGGCACTACCGTTTCTCCGGGCTCTTCCACCATAGCGAAGCACGTTACCTTAATGGAGAGCTCCAGATTGGTGGTTTGAAGGGTGATTCTTCCCTCTTCTGCCTTGATATACACACCAGCAAGAATTGAAAGCGTAGAACGGGTGGAGGATCCTTTAACTACAACCGCTAGGGCGTTTTGAAGCTCCGATTGGTTAACGCTGAATTTCATTGCTGCTCCTGTCTTCTGTTCCTCTTGGCTATGATACCTGTTCTAGCCAAGCTGATTCTCGATTGGCAATTGAGTTGCACAATCGAGTTTTCCTCCCCATTAATTCCTTCTCTATTCTTTAATAAAAAACTAATAGTAGAAATAGTAACCAGGGTGGATATGTTGATAACTTCTCTTTTGCCTGATGAGCACGGAAAAATACCTGTCGGGAACTCTGTGGAAAAGCACCTTGGTTATCCACAGGGAAAACGTGGGGAAAACTTCTTCCACAAAGGTATGGGGTAATCCCCATGCTTTGTCACCATTTATCAACAGGTTTTAATACTGCTGGATGCGGATTTTTTCGCGCACTGCTTCCAGCTCTTCTCGTAGGTTTCGGTCTTCTTGCATCTGACTTGAAATGAGCTCGCACGAGTGGAGCACCGTAGTGTGATCGCGGTTGAAGGCCTTGCCGATATTGCTCAGCGTGGTTTCCGACAGGTCTCGGCACAGATAGATTGCAACCTGCCGCGGCCGAACAATGCTTCTTGCCCTGCCGCGCCCCACGATGTCTTTGTGTGAAACGCCGTAAAAATCTTCAACGGCGGCTTGGATCATCTCTATCGTGATGCGTTTCTTGCCTCCGCCGATAAAGTGATTGCCCAGAAGCTCCTTGACCTGGCTTTCCGAAAGCGTGTGGTCCTTGTTCATCTTCATGGCGAATATCACGTTGGTGATAGCACTCTTCAGTTCGCGAATGTTTGAGCTGGAGTTGTCCACGATGTAGTCGAGGATTTCGTCTGTGATAACAAACGATGTGTTTTCTCGGCTCTGGTAGTGGCGAATAAGGCTCTTGATGATGTTGCGCTTCGTCTCGTCGTCGGGTGGTTGAATATCTATCGTGGCTCCCGAGTTGAATCGGGACACGTAGCGTTCGTCGAGGTCGATGTTCTTCGGCGCTCGGTCTGCGGAGAATACAAACTGCTTGCCCTTCGGGATCATCGAATTGAAGATGCGGAACAACGCGTTGAGCGTGCCGGGTTTGCTCTGGAGCCCCTGGATATCGTCGATGAGCAGTACATCCGCCTGCTGGAAATAGCCCTCAAAGTTCTTGAAGCTTTGCTTATCGACGCTCTTTTCTATTGCGGCGTCTGAGTAGCGGTTTACCAGTTCCATCGAATCGATGTAGCACACGTTGAGCTCTGGGCGGGTTTCCTTGATGTAGTTCTGAATCGCGCACATAAGGTGCGTTTTTCCCACACCAGATCGCCCATATATAAAGAGTGGGTTCAACTCGGACGAACCGGGGCGGTCCGCTACCTCCACTGCCATGTTGTAGGCCATGCGGTTCGACTCCCCGATAACGAAGGAATCGAAGGTGAGCGCTGCTTCCCCTGTTGCCTCGTTGTCGTTGCCGTTCGTCTCTGTTTTCTGCGATTGCGGCTCAGATGCTTCTGCCTGCGCTACCGAATGGGTGGGCTGGGGTGCGCCGGCGTTAGCGGGCTGGACGGCTGGAACAGGCGCGTTCTGTGCGCTTGCTACTGCGGGCATCGGTTGCGGCTGGGTCGCTTGTGGTGTGACAGCAGGGGCCGAAGGGGTCGCTGCGGGTGCGGGCTGAGCTGCAGGTACCGGTGCCGCTGCGGTG
>ERZ827043.605-NODE-605-length-44387-cov-54.416607_pt1 | contig 44387 bp, 39 predicted proteins | sample MGYA00519923_ERZ827043 | MGnify/ENA primary metagenome ERZ827043 (study PRJEB31778, sample SAMEA3449251) | human gut metagenome | biome: human gut; feature: human-associated habitat; material: faeces | place: United Kingdom | collected 2010/2012 ... | reverse complement strand
CGGCTCTCCGAGTCATTTCAACAGACGGATGATAAAGACACAAGAGGCCGAAGAGCTTTTTGTCGTGTCAAGAATATTTCTTATTTTTAGATCACGTTGAAACTGTACGGATGTGCACGGCTTCAGCGTCATCCCAGACTTGTCGTTCGGTCTTGCAAGGATATGATGTCTTCTTCGGGCCCAAGCTAAACAATCCCCTATATTTATCGGGTGAGCCGAAAGAGTCTGGAAAGGGGAGGAGGGCGTGGATGGGCAAAAAAAATCGGACCACCGTCTTCTTGAGAAAGACGATGGTCCGAGAAATTCTTATCGGCCCTTGCCCCAGAGGCAAGGCCTTGTATGATGGAGAACTGCTCTATCAGTACTTTACCGACCGGATTAGTCGATCAGACCACGGTTGGTCAGAGTAGCATTGATGAGCATGTTGTACTTACGATACTGATCGCGATCGAGGACGTAGCGCAGTCTTGCCAGCTCTTTCTGAGTGGCCTTGCGTACCATCTCCTTCTTCTCTGCCTCGGGAGCCTTGGCAGCTGCATTCATAGCCTTGATATAGTCGCCGTGAATGAGCTTAACGCTCTCTATCTGGTCACCATCGAGGTTGAGGGCTACAGCAAGACGGTTGTAATTAACTGTCATGTCGTAGTTGGCTGCATTGGCATTGTTGGCGGTAGTAGTCTTGGGAGTGTCAGCTAAAGCTGCAGTCATTACCATGGATGCAATGAGGGTGAATACAATCTTTTTCATAATTCAGTCCTTTCTTAATTTTTTGGAGCCCTTTTCATCGTTGTGTTTGTGTATCCTTTATAACTCTGAGTACGGACTCCTGTTTAACTTGTTGTTATCCTTAATGTGGAGAATCATTTATTTCTGATTTCCGAGTGCAAAGTTAATGCTTATTTCTGTTTGCGCAAACAAAAATACAGATTGCTATTAAAAATCCCCTATAATTTTGATATACGTCAAAAAGTCGGGCATTTTATATCAAGTTAAGAAATGGATAATATATTTTTGCAAACCAAAATGTCAGCCAGGGCTGTCGGGATAAAACAATACACCCCGGCATACAGTATCGCTACTCGTGCCGGGGTTCTTTACCTTTAAAAAACTAACCTTAACCTATTGAAATGAATTTACGGCACAAAGATAGACTATTTTTTTATAAGGTGTATTCTTTATAAATAATATTTCTTTATTTTTAAATGGTTTTCTAATTTATTAGCAATATAGAACATAAACAGGATGGATTTATGGCCGTTTATGGTAGGTGAGCTTTACAAATTGACAGATAGAGGATGGTTTTTCGGTAAACGCCCCTTTTGGCACAATATTTGCTATTTGCAGAATGTCGATTATAATAACACTACAATAATGCAACAAGGAAATATCGGGGTTACTACCGAGAACATCTTCCCCGTCATCAAAAAGTTTCTCTATTCAGATCATGAGATTTTCCTGCGTGAGATGGTCAGCAATGCCGTCGATGCAACGCAGAAGTTGAAGACACTGGCACAGAAAGGTGACTTCAAGGGTGATTTAGGCGACCTCACCATCCATGTGAGTGTGGATAAGGACAACAAGACCATCACGATCAGTGACCGCGGTCTGGGTATGACGGCTGAGGAGATTGACAAGTACATCAATCAGATCGCCTTCTCGGGTGTGACCGACTTCCTCGACAAATATAAGGACGAGGCCAACGCCATCATCGGACACTTCGGCCTCGGATTCTATTCCTCGTTCATGGTGTCGGACAAGGTGGAGATCGTCACGAAGAGCTATCAGGACGGCAGCAAGGCCGTGCGCTGGAGCTGCGACGGCACACCCCAGTTCACCATTGACGACGCAGAGAAGGAGGACCGTGGATCGGATGTCATCCTGCATATCTCTGACGACTGCGCCGAATACCTCGACAAGGTGAAGATCGGCGAGCTGCTCAACAAGTACTGCAAGTTCCTTCCCGTGCCCGTGGCTTTCGGCAAGAAGACCGAATGGAAAGACGGCAAGGAAGTGGAGACTGCCGAGGATAATATCATCAACAGCGTGGAGCCGCTCTGGACAAAGAGCCCGTCGTCGCTCAAGGATGAGGACTACAAGAAGTTCTACCGCACGCTCTATCCCATGCAGGAGGAGCCGATGTTCTGGATCCATCTGAACGTGGACTTCCCGTTCCACCTCACCGGTATCCTCTATTTCCCTCGAATCCACAGCAATATCGAACTGCAGCGCAACAAGATACAGCTCTATTGCAACCAGGTGTTCGTCACCGATCAGGTGGAGGGCATCGTTCCTGACTTCCTCACCCTGCTCCATGGCGTGATCGACTCTCCGGACATCCCTCTGAACGTGAGCCGCAGCTATCTGCAAAGCGATGCCAACGTGAAGAAGATCTCCACCTATATTACCAAGAAGGTGGCCGACCGTCTGCAGCAGACCTTCAAGGACAACCGTCAGGACTATGAGAAGAAATGGGACGACCTGAAGCTCTTCATCCATTACGGCATGCTCTCGCAGGAGGACTTCTACGAGCGTGCCAAGGACTTCGCCCTGATGAAGGATGTCGAGGGCAAGCATTTCACCTATGAGGAGTACAAGACGCTCATCAAGGACAACCAGACCGACAAGGATGGCCAGCTCGTGTACCTCTATGCCACGAACAAGGACGACCAGTACAGCTACATCAAGGCAGCCCATGACAAGGGCTACTCCGTGCTGCTGCTGGACGGCCAGCTGGATGTGCCTATGGTGTCGATGCTGGAGCAGAAGCTGGAGAAGAGCCGCTTCGCACGTGTGGACGGTGACATCATCGACCGTCTGATCGTGAAGGAGGATCAGAAGAAGGTGGAGCTGGACAGCGATGACCGCGAGAACCTGACCGAGACCTTCCAGAGCCAGATGCCTGTGATGGACAAGGCACAGTTTGTCGTAGACGTGGAATCGCTCGGCGAGACGGGCAAGCCGGTTGTCATCACACAGAGCGAATATATGCGCCGTATGAAGGAGATGAGCCAGTTCCAGCCCGGCATGTCGTTCTACAGCCAGATGCCCGACACCTACACCGTAGTGCTCAATGCCGACCATCCGCTCGTGAAGCGTGTGCTCGAGGACGAGAAGGTCAAGACGGCTGACGCCCTGAAGCCCGTCGTCAGCGAGCTGAAGGGACAGCAGGCACGCCTGGCAGCCCTGCACCAGAGCCAGAGCAATAAGAAGCCCGAGGAGCTCACACAGGAGGAGAAGGACGACCTGAAGAATACGGAGGCTGCCGTCAACACCCAGCGTGACAAGAAGAAGGAGATCATCGCCGGCTATGCCAAGGACAACAGCATCATACGCCAGCTGATCGATCTGGCCCTGCTCCAGAACGGTATGCTCAAGGGCGAAAGCCTTGAGAAGTTCCTCCAGCGCAGTGTGGACCTGATCAAGTAATATTCGGAAAAGATGAGGTACAGACCGTCGGGACGCACACGTCGCGTCCCGACGCGGCCACAGCACGGAACGGGAAGAGACGGATACCGTCTTGCCTTCCCGTCCGCGGAAGGGCCGGGGAGAGGGAGGCCATCAGGGTCGAATGTTCCCGCCGGGTGCCTGATGAAGAAATAGTTTATAACACAATGACCCGAAACGAACGGTATCAATTTATCACGGAGTATTTTCGGGCTCGCCAGCCGCACGTAACAACCGAACTGGAGTTTTCCACTCCCTTTCAGTTGTTATGTGCGACATTGCTTTCTGCCCAATGCACCGACAAGCGAGTCAACATGGTGACACCGGCGCTGTTTGCCCGCTATCCCTCCTCGAAAGAGATGGCGCAGGCCACACCGGATGATATCCTGGAGCTGATCCATTCTGTCAGCTACCCCAACAGCAAGGCCCGCCATCTGGTGGGCATGGCACAGAAGCTGGAAAGCGAGTTCGGAGGAGAGGTGCCCGACGACCCTAAGCAGTTGATGACGCTACCCGGCGTGGGACGGAAGACTGCCAACGTCGTGGAGGCTGTGTGGTTCGGTAAGGCTGTCATGCCTGTCGACACCCATGTCTATCGGGTGTCACACCGGCTCGGCCTAGTGCCGAAGACCTGCAACACGCCACTGAAGGTGGAGGAATATCTGGTGCGGAATTTTGCGAAGGAGGATGTTGCCAATGCCCATCACTGGCTGCTTCTGCACGGTCGCTATATATGCAAGAGTGCCCGTCCGCTGTGCGACAAATGTCCCTTTGACAGCTTCTGCCCGAAAGAACTGGAAGACAGCAAGCTCTGAGAGACAGGGATGTGACGGGCCGGAGGACACCGGCGCGCCAGTGGCGCAAGGATGGAACAAGACATTAGTCTTTCGTAGTTAATCTATTGTAATATAAAAGATTATGGATTCAGTAAGAATACTTAAATTTCTTAAGGAAGTGGCTGCCAACAACTGCAAGCCCTGGATGGATGCCCACCGTGACGAATATCTGGCTTGCAGGTCTGAGTTTGAGAAGGGCATTGCCGACGCCATTGCCGCCATCGCCCAATTTGACACCTCTGTGGCTCATCTCACACCGAAAGACTGCATATTCCGCTTCAACCGCGACACCCGTTTCTCGCAGGACAAGGCACCCTACAAACGCCACTTCGGCGCCTACATCTCCGCGCACGGCAGAAAAGGGCTGCACGCAGGCTACTACATACACCTGCAACCGGACAACTGCCTGCTTTCCGGTGGTGCCTATTGGCTGCCGACGCCTATCCTCACCGCAATGCGCAATGAGATCATGGGAAATATAGACGAGTGGCGGCAGGTGGTGGAGAACGGCAAGTTCGTGAACTATTTCGGCTATGTCGGAGAGGGAGAGTGGTCGGATGACGCTCCTTCGGCCAGAGGATTTGGTATCGCTCACCTGAAGACGGCACCAAAAGACTTTCCCCGCGACTACGAGTTTATCGACTATCTGCGCATGAAGGACTATTGCGTGTGGCACCGTGTGCCGGACGATTTTTTCAAGAGCAGCCAAAGGCTCACGGCCATGACGGATATCTTCCAGACGGCCAAACCGATGATGGACTTCACCAATAATGTCATTGATGACTATGAATAAGGTGATATAATAAAAATAGCGAAGAAATAGAGGCGGAAAAACTTTCTTTTTTCAATTAAATCGCTTATCTTTGCAAATAAATTGATAAGATACGCGTATGAGAAAACATATACTTGGAATAATTCTGTCGGCTGCTTGTCTTGCAGGAGGCGTCATGCCTGCTGTGGCAGGGCCTGCCGTGGAGATTGTCGAGAATGATCTTCAGGCCGTGTCCATCCGTCTTACGGGCAACGAACTGCGTATCACTGGAGCTGCAGGTGAGATGATGCAGATCTATAATGTCGCCGGAGTACGGGTGATGACCGTGAAGATAGACAGCTCAGACAAAACGTATAACCTCAATCTGCCTAAAGGCTGTTACATCGTCAAAGTAGGTAAGATCGTAAGAAAGATTTCTATCGGATAAGTCTTGAAGTCCCCAGCGCTTACTTTGTTTGTTCTGGTTCTTGTAGTGCTCAGCATGGGATCATGCTCGGACAAGGACACAAATCCCAATCGCCAGCTCTCCATAGACGCTTACGAGGAGATGGATTCGGCTGCTTTCCGTATCCATTCCAAGCGGATAAGGGAAGAAGTGGAACGGTTGGCATTGACGGATAATGACTCCACCTTAGCTGACTCATGGGTGAGAGGATATTATCTGGATAAGGGTAAGTTAGTGTGGATCAACCGCTTAGGCATAGACGGACGTGCCGATACGCTGTTGGAACGGCTGACAGAGGTCACACGGATGGGCTTCAGTCTTTCGAAGTTCTGCGTGCCTCAGATACAGCGCGATTTGCAGCGTCTGCGTACACTTGATTTTGATGACAGCACCAACACGATAAATTGTGTGGCAGCACGTCTGGAATACCATCTGTCGAAGGGATTCCTGCGTTATGCCGTGGGTCAGCGCTACGGATATGTCAATCCCCGTTTTCTCTTAAATCATCTGGATGTACTGAACCGCTCGAACGGACGGGTGTCCTACCGGACTCTTTTTGACCTGCCGATAGAACGTCCTACCCGTGCTTTCCTCTACCGTGCCTTAGACAGGGTGGGAGAGCACCGTCTGGAGGCTTTCCTCGATTCGATGCAGCCACATGACAAACTGCTGGCACAAATGCAGGAGGAACTGAACAAAGGCAGCGGGCGGCAATGGGACCGACGGCTCCTGTTGGTCAATATGGAGCGCCGCCGCTGGCGGATGGATGACACACCGCAGAAACATCAGAAATATATTCTTGTCAATCTGCCTTCCTATCATCTGGAAGCGGTTGACGGTGACAAGGTGCTGAGCATGCGGATAGGATGCGGCACGCTGAAGACCAAGACGCCCCTGCTGCAGAGCATGGTGGAACGGATGGACGTCAATCCGCAGTGGATCATCCCTATGAGCATAGTCAAGGAGAGTGTCGCCCCCCATGCTGGCAACCGCGGCTACTTTAGAAGCCGACACTATTTCATCCGCGAACGGGCGACCGGCAAGGTCGTTGATCCTGCACTCGTAGGAGCGGGAGCACTGATGAGCGGCGATTACAGGGTGATTCAGGAGGGTGGTGCACACAATTCTCTTGGAAGAATCATCTTCCGCTTTAAGAATAATTTCTCGGTCTACCTTCATGACACCTCGTCGCGGGAAGTGTTCTCACGTGAGGACCGGGGGGTGAGCCACGGCTGTGTGCGTGTGGAGCGCCCCTTCGACCTGGGAGTGTTCCTCCTGGGCGATTCCACATCGTTGACGGTGCAGAAAATACGCTATTCGATGATGGCGGACGTGTCACCGGTCGGTAAGAAATACGAGGAGCTGCCACCGGAGCAAAAAGCTGTGGCCGACACGCTGAAGCGAAAGATGCTCATCGGATCGGTTAAGGTAAATCCGCGCGTACCTATTTATATATATTACTACACGCTGTATCCTGACCATGAAGGTGTGATGCGTACCTATAATGATATCTATGGTTATGATGACGTGATCTATAGATACCTGCGCAACTATATGGGAAGCTAAGTGGCCGGCAGGACTGTCATCCGGCAGGCCGTGGCCGACGCTATATGAAAGAAGAAGAAGCAATACAGATGTTAGCTGATCCGCAGAAGAGGCGCAAAGCCTTTGAGTGGATGGTCGGCCAGTATAGCCAACAGCTCTACTGGAAGATCCGTCGTATCGTTCTCACGCATGACGACGCTGATGACGTGCTTCAAAACACCTTTATCAAGGCGTGGACCCATCTTGATGACTTTCGGCAAAAATCAAAATTGTCTACCTGGCTCTACCGCATCGCCGTGAACGAGGCACTCGATTTCCTGCGCAGACAGAAAACGATGGCTGGCACCATGACCGATGTACAGATGCCCGTTGACGACGGTGGGGAGCACAGCCCTTCAGTCTTTGACCGTCTGATGGCCGATGAATATTTTGACGGCGACCGGGCACAGGCGCTATTGCAAGAATCCATTGCCTTGTTGCCCGACGTGCAGCGTACGGTGTTCACGCTTCGCTATTTTGAAGAGATGCCGTACACAGAGATGAGCGCGATCCTTCATACCTCGGAAGGTGCGTTGAAGGCCAGCTACCATCTTGCCGTGAAGAAGGTGACTGAGTATATAAAGAAGCGGGAAGATTGAAAAAACACACATCGGGATTAAACCTATCCTCCTTTTTAACGTCCTATAATAGAAAAAGGACAATATCTATGAATAACGAAGATAATTACTTGGCTGATAAGTTCGGCCGGGAGAATCATTTCCATGTACCTGACGGTTACTTCGATCATTTCTCCAGCAGACTGATGGAGAGACTGGCGGAGCAGACGACAGAGGGTGATGGCATGAATCATCCTGAGGTGCAGCGTCCGGCTGCAAGAGAGCAGGCTGCCATGCGGCCGATGCCCGTACGTCCGCAACGCCGTAAGTGGTTGTGGGCTGTCGCAGCCGTGTTTGCCGGTCTCGTCGTCAGTACGATAACATGGCACGAGATGAACCGGGCGGGTAGCCAGACATCGATACAACAAGGAGAAGCGGACGAGATATCGGCCGGTCATGTGGCATCCAATGACGGATCGACTTCTTATTTTTCAGACAGTGACATGCAGGAAATGGTAGACTATACCATGCTCGACAACGAGGATATGTATGCCTATATTGCAGATAATTGATATGATGAGAAACGAAATAATACGGAGGCTGGGCATATTGCTGGTGCTTAGCCTATTGACTCTAGGAGCTGCTGCACAGGGAGAACATCCTTTTAATCCTCAGAAGTTTGAGGCTGAGATGGAGCAATACATTACCACCTATGCGGGGCTGACTCCTTCGGAGGCTTCCGTCTATTTTCCCCTGTTCCGGGAGATGCAGAAGAAACAACGTCTTCTCTTCCACAAGATGCGTCAATACCAGCATATCGACACCTCGGATGACGGGGTTTGCTATAATGCCATACAGAGGCAGGACGAGATAGATATAGAGATCAAGAAGATACAGCAACGCTATCATCAGCAGATGCTGAAAGTGTTACCGGCGGGGAAGGTGATGCTCACGATCAAGGCAGAAAGCAACTTTCATCGTCAGGCTTTCATGAAAGCTGTGGACAAGAAGAAGCATGGCCATAGAAAAAAGAAATGATAGGGGATAGTATTAAAGGAAAAGAGGAAGAATTGCAAATCACAATTCTTCCTCTTTTTCTGTTTTCAGCAGTACGGATGTCGCCCCGATGGTGAACAGGGTGCCATTGCCAATGATGCGGCGCTCGCGGTCGCCTAAGATCGTGTTGTCGACAAAGGTGCCTGTGTTTGACGGGCCATCACGGAGTATATATTTGAGATCGCCTTTCTTGTCGCGGCTCACATTGATGCAGCAGTGTGTGATGTCGATCGAGGGATCGTCCGTATGGATGGGACAATCGAGGGTGACACCCTTAGTGTAGCGTCCGATGGTATTGTCGCCCATGTGCAACGGAAGGATCTGCTTGTAGTGGAACACGTTCTCAATGACAAGGATCTCGCCGACAAAGGGCATGGCAGCGGTCTCCGTATCGTTCTGTGTGGCGGCATTGCCTATGCTGTTCGCAGAGATATTGGCAGCAGCCTTGTCGAAGTCGGGAAGATTTTTTGGTGCCTCTGTGCTCACATTGCTGGCATTGCCATCAGCAGGTGCTTTCTTTTTCAACCGGATGCCAAACCGCTTACTGCAATGAGGGCAGGTGAAGATCAAGGCCTTGCCAAAGGAGTATTTTTTTTCGTCGAAGGCAATGGGCGTGCCACATTCCGGACATTTCACTCGTTTCATTCTTCTGGAAAATTATATAAGAAAAGGTTATTCCTTTTCGGAGTTACACTTCATCATCCAGGCATCTTTAAATGCCTGGTTATCACTCAGTTCGTTTAAGCTGGCTTGAGCATCGCTCTTTGTGGCGTAATGGCCGTAGATAACCTTTACGCCATGGCCGTCGTGATAGACCTCAGCCTCTATTCCGTTGTTCTGAAGCTCGGCGGCATAGTTCTCCGCATTCTTCTTTGTAATGCGGGCAGCGAGGACAAGCGTGTACCGTCGGGCGGCGTTGAGACTGTCGCGGCGATGTGCGAGAGTAATGGAGTCGTGACGCTGTGCAGCTGCCTTCTTCACGGCAGTCTCGCCTGTCGTGACGTTCTTCGGCATGACACGGAGAAGGAGACTGGTATCGATACCGCTTTCTATGGGATATTGTTCCGGATCGTTCAGATGGGAAGGCAGGAACAGGAATGCCAGAATGGCGGCAGCGGCGATAACGACATTACGTATCCATGATACGCGCAGACGTATATAACGGGGCTCATTCTCCTCCTCGCAAGAATCGGAAGGCATCTCACCGACAGTTGCAGCGGCGGGAGCCATGACGGTGGCCGGAGATACCTTGTCGGGTGTGCTGACAGCTTGTGAAGAATGTTCCAGAGCGGCAAGCGGCTTGAGGCCGAATCCTGACAAGCCATAAAGCTCGGGAGTCAGTATACCTGCCTCGCAAGGCTCAAACTCCAGATGGCCATCGGCATTGAGACTCAGAACACCCAGGTCGTTGAATGTCACGCTGCCCTCCGTGTCGAGACGCTGGCGCAACTCGCGTACCTCATCCTCTATACGCTTCAATGCATCGGGATAGCTCAGGTCGTAGGCTTCCACATACGACTGGACGAGAAGGCTGTCATTGAGGGTTAGTTTCTGATTGAAACCGATAGAACGGAAAGGCGGGATGAAAGTGTCATCGCTTTCATCAAGGTGTGCCTGCTCATAGTGAGCCATAAACCCACCTAATCCCGGCACGATAACGCAATCGTTATCGAGCAACAGTATCTCTATATGTCTATCCATTTCAATCACGAATGCAAATTTAACGAATTAACCGCAAAGAAGCAAACGTTTAAGATAGAAATATCCGTAAACCGAAATTATTTGGGAGGAGTTGATTCTATGTCGGAAGAATTGTGTACTTTTGCGATTGGAATACCTGAATATGATTTCTGACCATGGAATATCAAGAAACAAAGATAAAAGGTGTATGGGTTCTTACCCCCCGTGTGTTCAATGATGCGCGGGGATATTTCTTTGAATCCTGGAAGCAGGAAGATTTCGATGCGCATATCGGCCGGCATGTAGAATTCATCCAGGACAACGAATCGAAATCGAGTTATGGTGTCCTCCGCGGACTCCATTATCAGAAGGGTGAATTCTCCCAAGCGAAGCTCGTGCGTGTCATCCGCGGCAAGGTGTTGGACGTGGCTGTCGATATACGGCGGTCGTCGCCTACCTTTGGCCAGTATGTAGCCGTGGAACTGAGTGAGGAGAATAAGCGACAGCTTTTTATTCCCCGTGGCTTTGCCCATGGCTTCCTTGTACTGAGCCAGGAGGCTGTCTTCACTTATAAAGTGGATAATGTATATGCTCCTCAACATGAAGCAAGTATCCGGTGGAACGATGAGACGATAGGTATAGACTGGCCCATCGATCCTAAGGATGTGCTTACCAGTGAGAAAGATCTGAAAGCCTGTACGCTTGCAGAGGCTGAGGTTTTTGAATAAGAATCTATGAAAAAAACTATATTGTGGATGATTGTCTTTCCCTTGATCTTGTTTTCCGCGTGTGGAAGCAAAAGCAAGGCGCCAAAGACAGAGCCTGAGGACAAGGCGGCAAAAAAGATGCTGCAAGGTATTTGGGTGAATGAGGATGAAGAATATGTGGCCTTCCGGGTGAAAGGCGATACGATCTTTTATCCTGACTCTACCTCTTTGCCGGTCTATTTCAAGATCATCCAGGATACGCTTGTGATGTACGGAGCAAACACAATGAAATATCCCATTGTGAAGCAGACACGGCATCTGTTTATCTTCAAGAACCGTAACGGTGATCTGATGCGGCTGGTACTGAGTACCGATCCCAGCAATGAGTCGTTGTTTAGTGCGAAGACAATCGTTCCGATCAATCAGAATCAACTTATTAAGCGAGATACCGTTGTGAGCTATGATTCAGAGCGATATCATTGCTATGTCCAGGTGAATCCTACGACTTATAAGGTGATTAAGGCTACTTATAATGATGAGGGTGCTGAGGTCGATAATGTCTATTATGACAACATTGTCAACCTTACCGTGTATCATGGTGCCACCCGACTTTTCTCGGGTGATTTCCGTAAGAAGCAGTTCTCTCATCTAGTGCCGGCCGACTTCCTCAACCAGGCTGTTCTAAGCGATATGAAGTTTGACGGCATCACAAAGGACGGTATCAGCTATATAGCCGTGCTCGTGATTCCCGACAGTCAAAGCAGTTATCAGGTGGAGCTTACGGTCAACTACAGCGGACGTCTGAAGATGCGTGCAAAGTAAGGTCGTACGTATCTTGTCAAAAGATAAACTTGGGAATCGCATACAACCCATTGCCCCCTAACAGGCTTAATGGCTGGTTGGGGCTCAATCCCTCTTATAGCTCCCGCATCATTATCTTCATCTTATACATTCTCGTGCCATTCACCTTATAAGTATCTGATAATCAATTAACATAATTTTCCCATATGCAATTTGCCTTGAATCAGCATAGAAGACGAATCTGTTTGGACTATTAGATAATGAGGGCTGAGACTTATCAATGATTTTTAAGTAAAAAAATCAGATGGGATTAAACCCAGGCCTTGGCTCTTACGTCTTATTCGTGTGAGCCGCAAGAAAAGGGCGGTATATGTTAAGTATAAAATTGATTTATAATATAATGAAAGGAATTGAATTATGAGAAAACTTATGATCTCGGCTCTTTTAACTATGGGCCTGATGAGCGTTGCGACAACGATGAATGCAAATGACGAGGTGACTCACCGCTTGCCACGCATGCATATGATGATGCAACAGCGTTGCGACAGCACGTGCAAGCAGACTACTCCGGAAGAGGTGACAGCCCGTATGACCGAAGCCTTGGGGCTGTCCAAGGATCAGGCAAAGAAGGTGTTGGAGCTGAATACTAAATACAAGGACATTGTCGGCCGTCCGATGGGCATGCGTGGCAAGGGTCGTCGTTTCCGTGGTAAGGAAAAAATGCAGCTGGGATGCCCCATGGCACAGAAAGACTCGACCAAGTGCTGCCGCCAGCGTCCTCAGTTGACAGAGTCACAGAAAGCAACGATAAAGGAGAAAATGACGCAACGACGTACCGCCATCGAGGCTTATCGTAAGGAGCTGAAGTCTATCCTGACTGATGAGCAGTTGCAGAAGATGAGACAGGCAAGACAGGAGGCCAAGGAGATGCGTCGTAACATCAAGCCCATAAACTAAATCAAAGCAAGAAAACAGATATTTTCTTGAATGAGAAATAGGGGACAGGAGTCGGAAGAAAGAGCTGACTCCTGTCTTCGTTTCTGCTGTCGGCCTATTTTTAGTTTCCTTATGTCACTTAACTGGCAGGCAGAGCAGTCGTCTCCCCTTGACTGCATACTTTTTCATGTCGTCTTATTGGCCAATCCAACGTTTTCCATCCTTGCCGACATTTATCCGTCACCTTGGCTCGACGTAGCCCGATGCGTCCTTGACAAAAATGGCAGACGACCCATTCGACAATGGAATGAAATCCTTCGAGCCTCCAATGGCCTTGCTTGGATTATAGATGGAGCCTTTTTCCATATTTTCCATAAAAGTAAAGGGCTAAACGTTAAAAAGGAGGGAAAGCCAAGGTAATTTTCACATTATTTACTAACTTTGCTCAGATTATAGTCTTCTTAGAACATGAGAAAAATATTTTTGACTTTATTATTGGCGTTGCCACTTATGGCGGAAGCTCAAAGTGAATGGGAGGTACCTGTCGATAATCAAACTAAGACAGTCGTCAAACAAGAGGTAAAAAAGAAAACGAAGCATGTGGAGAAGGTCGATTCTGCTGATCTGCCTTATCTAGAGGGTGCCGTTCCTGAGATTGACGGTAAGGTGGTGTTCACCCTTGACCGTGACGTGCCCGGCATGAATGCCGACAGCATATACAATCGCGTCTACGCATATATGGAAGCGCTCACCCGACAGCCGAACCAGCACGACATCAGCCGTATAGCCTTGGTGAACAAGTCACGCCATATCATCGCTGCCCGCATGAAAGAGGACCTCGTATTCTCGTCTAGTTTCCTATCCTTGGATCAGACGGTATTCAACTATATGCTCATTGCCACATGTACGGACCAGCATATTCACTTGACGATGGATCGTCTGAGCTATGAGTATGAGATGAACCGCAGCACAGGATTTAGTGATACGGCCGAGGAGCTCATTACGGACAAGAAGGCCCTTAACAAGAAGAGAACTAAGCTTGTGCGAGGATTGGCCAAGTTTCGCCGCAAGACAATCGACCGGAAGAACAGCATCTTTGAGGGAATCTGTAAATCGCTGGACATAAAATATTGATTATAAAGCAATAATACCACTTATATGGAAGGAAAAGAACGTGCCTCACGCCATTCTTATCGTGGGGAGAGTGTCTTGCCCAAAGCAAGATTTATAAAGGTGCGGAACGTACTTAATCTGATCTTTATGATCGGAGCAATCATCGGCATCATGATTTATTTCTTAAGCAACGAGACGATAGGAATCATCGTTATTCTTGCTGCTATGGTTTTTAAGCTGATAGAATGCGCACTGAGATTTATTCATTGAGAACATGTAGTAGAAGGGAGCGCGACGGCCAGTGGATGGGAATGACGAAAGGCGGCGAGAGATCCTGGATGTACGGTCGGGGGCTGACATTGCTGTTGTTGCTCTTTGCTTTCCTGCCGGCCGCTGCCCAGCTGGACATGAATCGGGTTGACCAGAATGGCTTCAACCAGATTGATCAGAACGGTAACCTGTCGACGCGCAACAGCCGTAAGTCGGCTGACTCTCTCGGTACGGATAAAGAGGTGCCCCACGGTATCTATGAATGGACCGTAGACGCATTTGGAGACCGCACACCGGCAAAGCTAGACACTGTGCCACACATGTTTATGAATTCGATCTTCACCTCAGGTTTGCGAAGTGAATACAATACGACGGGTAATAACGGTACACCGCGCATCAACCGTATTTATGCCGACCGGCCGACCCGTCAGGATTTCTTCTTTATAGAGCCTTACGACTTTTTTGTGAAGGATCCGACACAGTTTCATTTTACCAATACGCTGTCGCCATTTACCAATCTGAGTTATAACAGTTGCGGTAACCGTGTGAACGGTGAGGACCATTTTATAGCCAAGTTTGGTGTGAATGCCGGAAAGCGGTTGGGTGTAGGATTCAATGTCGACTATCTCTATGCCCGTGGCTACTATACCAGTCAGAGCACTTCTCATTTTAACTATACGATGTACGGCTCTTATCTCGGTGACCACTATCAAGCCCATATCCTCTTCTCGACCAATCACCAGAAGGTGGCAGAGAACGGAGGTATCACCGATGATAACTACATCACCCATCCGGAAATCTTCTCGGAGAGCTATGCGCTGGAAGAGATCCCGGTGATGATGTCGAAAAACTGGAACCGTAATGACAACCAGCATATATTTCTCACGCACCGCTACAATGTCGGTTTTCACCGGAAGGTGAAGATGACAGAGGAGGAGATCAAAGCCCGTAAGTTTGCCATAGAGGCTAAGAAAGACGCGGCCAAGCGGGCAGCAGAGAAAGAGAACGGTGATGATGATACGGCAAACGCACGACGCACGCCCAACGATGCGACGAATGTCGAGCCAAGGTTTACAGGGCGACCGGACAATGCGAGGATTGCCATGGGTAAGCGCGAGGAGACTGCCGATTCGACGAGCCAGCGCATCAGCGTAGCAGGTAAGGCAATGGCAGACAGCCTGCTTGCAGTCAGCGAGAAAGCCAAGGAAGACACGATGTGGATGAAGGATGAATATGTGCCTGTGACCAGCTTCATCCATACGATGACGCTCGACAACTACAAGCGCATCTATCAGGCTTATGAGACGCCTGAAAATTACTATGCTGACAACTTTGACGTGGAAGAACGCTTTGCGAACGATTCCATCTATGATAAGACACAGTTCTTGGATTTGAAGAACACGCTGGCCATCTCCATGCTGGAGGGATTCAACAAATGGGCCAAGGCCGGACTGAAAGTGTTTGCCCAGCATGAGCTTCGTCATTATTCCGTACCAAATACCACGGGTCGCCATTCGTGGAATAAGAACACCATCGATGTGGGTGGCCAGATCAGCAAGAAACAGGGCAAGCTGCTCCACTATGCCGTGACAGGCTCGGTGGGTGTTGCCGGAGATGATGCAGGACGAATCCGCATTGATGCCACGGCCGATTTGAATTTCCCATTGTTCGGAGATACCGTTACGTTGAAAGCCGACGGCTTCTATCATCATGACGCTCCTTCGGCTCTGTGGAGTACTTACCGCAGCCGCCATTTCTGGTGGGACAATGATCTCAGCATGACTGATCATCTGCGAGCCCAGGGGTCGCTTTCCTATCAGAAGACGCGTACCACCTTGCGTTTCGCATTTGATGAGCTTCGCAACTATGCCTATCTGGCCACTACCTATGATGTCACGGAGGCCGGGCGCGTGAACAATGCTGCCTATGTGGTACAGAGCGGATCGCCCATCACTGTATTGACTGCGCAGCTGGCACAGGATCTGACTTTCGGACCGCTTAACTGGGAGAGCGTGGTGACATGGCAGAAGTCGACCGACAATGACGCACTTCCGTTGCCGGCACTCAATATCTATACCAATCTCTATTTGAGATTTAAAATAGCGAAGGTGCTTAAGTGTGATTTCGGTGCCGACGCACGTTACTATACAAAGTATGACGCACCTGCTTATGTGCCTGGACTGGGTGCCTATGCCGTGCAGGGCAATGCTACAAAAGAGCAGACGGGAGGCTATCCACTTGTCAATGTGTATGCCAATTTCCATCTGAAGCATACCCGCTTCTTTGTGATGATGAGCCATATCAATGCAGGCTCAGGGAGTAAGGAGTATTTCTTCACACCTCACTATGCCCTGAACGGACGTGTGTTCCGTTTCGGACTAAGTTGGAATTTCTGGAACTAAGGGAACGGGAATCCTTCGTTGGAAAAGGCTTCTAAGGGGCGAGGAACCGTTGTCTTGAAAATAAGAATGTGCCAAAACTTATCTTCTGAAAGGGTGAGCTGATAATTTGAAATCTAAACATCCTAAAAGATTAAAGAAAGGGTCGTATCAAGCTCTGTATTGAGTAATGATACGACCCTTTCTTGTATTATAGTTACAATCTGCAACTTATAGGAGTCGTCATCTTGATCTTGACACACACACTCTCTTTATAGGTATGGCTTTCCGGTCCGTACTCTTGGAAATGGTACCTTATTGGCCGGTGGAAGGAAATAAGTCGGTTTGACACACATTTGTTGTATAAAAAGTGAAATTAAGGAAAGCGCGAAAGCGAAGAGGATCATGTATAAATTCTCTGCTTTGTAATCTATACATAGCAAAATTTGGGGAAATAGAAACAAATCGTTTAAATAATCGAAAATTGAAGCGAGTGAACGTTGCATCTCTCGCTTTCTTTTTGTACTTTTGCAAGTAGACAATATTGTGTGGGACAGGTTTTGAAGTCTGTCCGTAAATATGCACAGTTTTTTATAATTTTACTATAACACTATGATTTATTCTAAGGAAGTCGACAACATGTGCGTTGTCGCAAAAGGTCCCAACCACGGACCGGCTCCCATCCCTGAAGAGGGAAAATGGATCCAGGCTAAGGAGATCAAGGATATCTCCGGTTATACACACGGTGTGGGTTGGTGCGCTCCTCAGCAGGGTGCCTGCAAGCTCTCACTCAATATCAAGGAAGGCGTGATCCAGGAGTGTCTCGTAGAGACCATCGGTTGCACCGGTATGACTCACTCTGCCGCTATGGCCAGCGAGATTCTTCCCGGCAAGACGATCCTCGAGGCTCTGAACACCGACCTCGTTTGCGACGCTATCAACACAGCCATGCGCGAGCTCTTCCTTCAGATCGTTTACGGCCGCTCACAGAGCGCCTTCTCTGAGAACGGTCTGGTGATCGGCGCTGGTCTGGAAGACCTGGGCAAGGGTCTCCGCTCTCAGACCGGTACGCTCTATGGCACTGTAGCCAAGGGTACGCGTTACCTCGAGCTGACTGAGGGTTACATCACCAAGATGTTCCTCGACAAGGACAGCCAGGTTTGCGGTTATGAGTATGTTCACCTGGGCAAGATGATGGAAGCCATCAAGAATGGTATGGACGCTAACGAGGCTGTGAAGAAGTTCACAGGTCGCTATGGCCGTACCACCGCTGAGCAGGGTATTGTTAAATCTATTGATCCACGTAAAGAATAATAAGGAGATACACTATGATTAGAACTGTAAGTTATGAAAGCCAGGAGCGCCGCGAGAAGCAGGTGCTGGCTGCTCTCAATGCCAATGGCATCAAGAGCGTAGAGGAGGCTAATCAGATCTGCGAGGACGCAGGTGTTGATCCTTATCAGATGTGTGAGGACACACAGCGTATCTGCTTTGAGAATGCAAAGTGGGCTTACGTATGTGGTGCTGCCATCGCTATCAAGAAGGGTGTGAAGACAGCTGCTGACGCTGCCGAGGCTATCGGTATCGGTCTGCAGAGCTTCTGCATTCCCGGTTCTGTTGCTGACGATCGTAAGGTAGGTCTGGGTCATGGTAACCTGGCTGCCCGTCTGCTCCGCGAGGAGACTGAGTGCTTCGCCTTCCTGGCCGGCCACGAGTCTTTCGCTGCTGCTGAGGGTGCTATCAAGATCGCTGAGATGGCCAACAAGGTGCGTAAAAAGCCTTTGCGCGTGATCCTGAACGGTCTTGGCAAGGATGCAGCTCAGATCATCAGCCGTGTAAACGGTTTCACCTATGTTCAGACCAAGTTCGACTATTTCACCAGTGAGTTGAAGGTGGTTCGTGAAATCCCCTACAGCGACGGTCCCCGTGCTAAGGTGAAGTGCTATGGTGCTGACGATGTACGTGAGGGTGTAGCTATCCTGTGGAAGGAGAATGTAGACGTATCGATCACCGGTAACTCTACCAATCCTACCCGTTTCCAGCACCCCGTTGCCGGTACATACAAAAAGGAGCGCGTTGCTGCAGGCAAGCCTTACTTCTCTGTAGCCAGCGGTGGTGGTACCGGTCGTACACTGCATCCTGACAACATGGCTGCAGGTCCCGCTTCTTACGGTATGACTGATACTATGGGTCGTATGCACTCAGACGCTCAGTTCGCAGGTTCTTCTTCTGTTCCTGCACACGTAGAGATGATGGGCTTCCTCGGTATGGGTAACAACCCCATGGTAGGTGCTACTGTAGCTATTGCCGTGGCTGTTGATCTCGCTCTCAACGGAAAATAATTAATTGTGCCGGTATTGCCGCTAAACCGGTAGCCGTCACTTGATAATCTCAGGCCCCTGCCTCACTCCTTAAGGGAGTAGGGCAGGGGCCTTTTTTGTCGTTCGCCATAAGAAAATCCGTGTGCTTTTTGTATAACTCGCTGAAATTGATTAAATTTGCAGTGGTTTTTCGGACACTAAAAATAAAGCTTTATATATAATGAACATTTCTTATAAATGGCTCAAGGAATATGTTGACTTCGACCTTACGCCCCAGCAGACGGCTGATGCGCTGACATCCATTGGTTTGGAAGTGGACGACCTTGAGGAGGTTCAGGCAATCAAAGGCGGACTTAAAGGTCTGTTCGTGGGTAAGGTGTTGACTTGTGAGCCTCATCCAAACAGCGACCATCTGCATATTACAACCGTTGATCTGGGTAAGGGTGAGCCCCAGCAGATCGTATGTGGCGCACCCAATGTGGCTGCCGGTCAGAAGGTGATCGTGGCCGATCTGGGCTGTGTGCTTTATGATGGTGATAAGGAGTTTACCATTAAAAAATCGAAATTGCGTGGTGTGGAGAGTCTGGGTATGATCTGTGCCGAGGACGAAATCGGCGTAGGTACCGATCATGCCGGCATTATCGTGTTGCCTGACGATGCTGTCGTAGGTACTCCCGCTGCAGAATATTATCATCTGGAGAGTGACTGGGTGATCGAGATTGACATCACCGCAAACCGTTCCGATGCGTTGAGCCACTATGGCGTGGCCCGTGATCTCTATGCATGGCTTGTACAGAATGGATATAAGACCAGCCTGCATCGTCCTAATTGCGACGCGTTTACGGTGGATAACAATGATCTGCCTATTGATGTGGAGATCGAAAACACGGAGGCCTGTAAACGCTATGCCTGTGTGAGCATCACCGGTTGTGATGTAAAGGAAAGCCCCAAGTGGCTGCAGGATCATCTGCGTATGATAGGCCTGCGTCCTATCAATAATATTGTCGACATTACCAATTATATCATGATGGCCTATGGTCAGCCGATGCACTGCTTCGATGCGGACATGGTGAAGGGCCATAAGATCGTTGTGCGCACACAGCCTGAGGGTACAAAGTTTGTCACCCTTGACGGAGTAGAGCATACGCTGGGTGAGCATGATCTGAGCATCTGTAACGCTGAGGAGCCGATGTGCATTGCCGGTATCTTCGGTGGTAAGGGTAGTGGTACATACGAGACAACGAAGAATGTTGTTCTGGAGGCTGCTTACTTCCATCCCACCTGGATCCGCAAGAGTGCCCGCCGTCATGGCCTGAGCACTGACGCAAGCTATCGTTTTGAGCGTGGCATTGATCCTAATGGAGTCATTTATGCCCTTAAGCAGGCTGCCATCCTTTGCAAGGAGCTTGCCGGCGGTAAGGTGTCGATGGAGATCAAGGATGTGTATCCTACTCCCATGCATAACTTTACGGTAGACTTGAAGTATGACTATGTCAATACGCTGATTGGCAAGCAGATCACCCCCGAGACCATCAAGCACATTGTCCTCTCGCTGGAGATGGAGATCATCTCTGAGAATGAGCAGGGCCTGATGCTTAGCGTACCTGCTTATCGTGTGGATGTACAGCGTCCTTGCGATGTGGTGGAGGATATTCTCCGTATCTACGGTTATAACAATGTGGAGATCCCCACACAGCTGAAATCGTCGCTGACGGTGGAAAGTGATGAAGACCGTGAGTCCCGACTGGAGAATATCGTGAGTGAGGAGCTTGTTGGCTGTGGCTTCAATGAGATCATGAACAACTCGCTCACAAAGGTAAGCTACTATGATCATAACCAGTGGAACGCTTATCCTTGGGACAATGTGGCCAAGGTGATGAATCCACTAAGTGCCGACTTAGGTGTGATGCGTTCGACGCTTGTCTTTGGAGGTCTGGAAAGTCTGGTCCGTAATATTAACCGTAAGCGTACAAACCTCCGGTTCTTTGAGTTTGGCAACTGCTATCATTACAATAAGGAGAAAGACCTGCCTGAATCGCCGATCAAGGCATACACACAGGAACAGCATCTCGGTCTGTGGCTGACGGGCAAGCGTGTGGAAGGTTCATGGATTCATCCCAATGAGGATAGCTCCATCTTTGAGTTGAAAGCCTACGTGGAGAATATTCTCCGTCGTGCCGGTGTGCCTTCAGGACTGATCGTTGCCCAGAAGAGTGACAACAATCTGTTCCATGAGGCCTTGACCATCAAGACCCGTCAGGGTAAGGTGATCGCAGAGCTGGGAGTGCTCTCAAAAGCCGCCCTGCACACGGTAGGCATTGCTCAGCCGGTCTATTTTGCCGACATCAATTGGACTCACCTGTGGCAGACTGTCAAGAATGTGAAGATTGAGTTCAAGGAGTTGAGCAAGTATCCAGCCGTGAGCCGTGACCTCGCCCTGCTGCTAGATGATCAGGTTGAGTTCGCACAAGTGGAGCAGATCGCCCGTCAGAGTGAGAAGAAGTTGCTCAAGCGTGTTGAGCTCTTTGATGTGTACGAGGGTGACAATCTGCCTGCAGGCAAGAAGAGCTATGCTGTCAACTTCATCCTCGAGGATGAGGAGAAGACTCTCAATGACAAGCAGATCGATGCCATCATGCAGAAGATCATCAAGAACCTCAAGGCTAAACTTGGCGCTGAGTTAAGATAATAAACAAAAAAATAAAATATTAAGTTTTCATCCAATGGGAAGAGCATTTGAATATCGTAAAGCTACGAAACTGAAGAGATGGGGTCACATGGCCCGTACATTCACCAAACTGGGTAAGCAGATTTCTATCGCAGTGAAGGCTGGTGGTCCTGAGCCGGAGAACAATCCGACCCTGCGTGCCATCATCGCTACCTGTAAGCGTGAGAATATGCCGAAAGATAATATCGATCGTGCTATCAAGAACGCTATGGGTAAGGACCAGAGCGATTACAAAGAGGTGACTTACGAGGGATATGGTCCTCACGGAGTAGCTGTATTTGTTGAGACTCTGACAGACAATACAACCCGTACAGTGGCTGATGTGCGTTCGGTGTTCAATAAGTTCAATGGTAATCTCGGTACTCAGGGTTCTCTGAGCTTCCTCTTCGATCACAAGTGTGAGTTTACTTTCAAGAAGAAGGAAGATACCAATATGGACGATCTGATTCTTGAACTTATCGACTATGGAGTAGATGATGAGTTTGACGAGGATGAGGAGACTAATGAGATCACCATCTATGGTGCTCCTACTAGCTTTGGTGACATTCAGAAGCATCTGGAGGATAATGGTTATGAGATCACGTCTGCAGAGTTTACCCGCATTCCTAACGATCTGAAGGATGTTACTCCTGAGGAGCGTGAGTCTATCGACAAGATGGTGGAGAAACTCGAGGAGTTTGATGATGTACAGAACGTGTACACCAACATGAAGCCTGAGGCCGCTCCTGCAGAATAATTCCATTATACTTAATACATTAAAAGGTGTGCTTCAGAGATGAAGCACACCTTTTCCAATATAGAAAGAGTTCGGTTGTACGCCGGACTCTTTTCCTTTATTCGGATCAGCCTTTAGGCCGCAAACATCCATATCAATATCGTCTTATTGCCTTTCACCATATCTCTTTCGATTCCATCCGTCACTTTATCCTGACGTAACCCTTTACATTCGATAAACCCAAATCGGTCATTAGAAAAACATTCTTTCTTTTTGTCATGCTTCTACTATTTTTTACAGCAAAAATTAAGCGTCATGCAATATAATTAGCTATATAAGCAAACGCTTACTTACAATTTGTCAGTAAAAATCTCTAATGACCGATTTGGGATAAAGGTGCCAAACGAGCTAGTTGGTAGTTGAACGAAATCGTTGGAATCCCTAACGATCTTAGGCTTTTAATGAGAATGAGTCCTATGTGAGAGTGAACTATCCGTTTCTTGCACCTGCATTGACATCGGTCAAGATATGTCGGCCTTTAGCTTCTCTACCTTTCTCTTAGCTTCCGACAGGTCCGGGCAGAGTTCGAGAGCCTTTTCATAGTTGCGTAAGGCCGCTTCCCTCATACCTTCGTGTTCACAATCCTTAGCCATAATCACATATTCAACAGCCAGCCGCTTGAGATATTCATCTTTCTTATGTGCTGCTTCCTTAAGTGCTTCAATCTCTTTGCGTTGTCGGTTGATGACATTGAGCTTTCGTCGGATGTACCGGCGGGCTACAGGTTTCTCGATATCATAGCGGCTATGGATGGCTAGAAAGAAGGAATCGAGTGCCTCCTGCATGTTACCCCGATCGAATGCTTGTACGGCATCATAATATTCCTTATCGGCCTTGCTCTGCTTCAGGGCGACCGCTATGGCATGATTATCATTATACCGAGTGGCGAATTGGGCCACTTCATTGCGGACAAAGATGTCGCTTCTTTGGATCGGCGCCTTCAGCTGAATACCTTCCAATGAGGTACACCTAGATAGAGCAACATAGGTCTGTCCACCTGCAAATACGCCACCAGAGAAGTCGATACGGACACGCGAGAAGGTCAGTCCCTGACTTTTGTGTACCGTGATCGCCCAAGCCAATCGGATAGGAAACTGTTCGTATGTACCGATTTCTTCTTCTTCTATTTTTTTCTCTTTATCGTTGTACCTGTAACGCACATTGGCCCATTTGGCACGCTCTACGGCATATTCCTTTCCTTTCTCTGTACGTATGTAGATGACATCATGTGTATCGTCATCGAAACCAATAACTGTACCCAGAGTGCCATTCACCCAACGATGGTCGATATCGTTTTTCACGAAAAGAATCTGAGCTCCCAGTTTCATCTCTAATTCCTGCGGAGTCGGCAGACTTGATTGCGGAAAGTCGCCTTCGATGATACCCTGAAATATCTCACTGCCACCTTCCAGTGCATCGAGTTCCTGACGATTGATATAATCTACGACATCGCGACGTGCGGAAAGCGTGATGCTCAATGGTGAGTCTTGGTTTGGGGGGGCCTGTTCCGTTTGTGCTCCGTTCTGTTCCACACGTTTGTTAAGTAATGCCAGATCGGTATCGCTGACTTGCGATACACGTATGTGATCGAGAATGCTTATAAACGTTGGATCGCTTTGGCGGTAGACCTTGCGAAGTTCTATGGAGACCAAAGGCATCTGCCGGAATACATGGGCATAAAAGAAAAAGGCAGAGGGATAGAAGGGCTCGAGGATCTGCCGGGCATCACTTGTCACAACGGGCTCAAGCTGATAGACATCACCTACCATCAATAATTGCTTGCCTCCGAAAGGCTCGCGCATATTTCCGCTATAGATGCGGAGTACCTTGTCGATAAAATCAAGCATGTCGGCACGCACCATGGATATCTCGTCGATAATCAGCAGTTCGAGTTCACGGATTATCTTAATTTTCTCCTTATTGTATTTCAGGGTTTGGCGGATATGCCGGGGAGTATAACGGATATCTGTTGGCACCAACGGATAGAAAGGCAGCTTGAAAAAACTATGCAGTGTAGAGCCTCCGGCATTGATGGCAGCAATACCCGTGGGGGCTAAGATGATATATTTCTTTTTGGTCGTGGCGGCTATGTACCGAAGAAAAGTAGATTTACCCGTCCCCGCTTTTCCTGTGAGGAAAAGCGACTGACGGGTAAACTGTATAAGTTGGAGTGCCTGTTGCATCTCCACATTCTTCGGATCTATCGGAATGATATCTTCTCTTTTGTCCGGCATAATTATAGGTTGTCGAGAGAAACGGCTTCCTCACGTGGCTGCCGCTTTTTCTCTTTTTTCGGTTCGGACGTAGAGGCGGCTCCGTTCTTTTCGGCCTGTCTCTCTGTCTCTTCCGGTTGCTCGATGGGGTTGCCCTCATCGTCCAGAATGATCTCTTCATGTGTCACGATGGTGGAGTCACGATGTGTGGTGTCGCGTTTCACCTGAGGTGCGTAACTCTGACATTGATACATATCCGGAGTGATGCTCGAGTCGTCGGGCTTCTCGAACTTTCCATGGTAGTTCTGGAAGGCCGGGTCGCCGAAGACAGACTGCAGGAAATAGCCACATATAGGAAGGGCTGTACGTGATCCCTGTCCTAAGGCTCCTGTGCGGAAGTGGATGGACCGATATTCGCCTCCTACCCATGCGCCGACTACAAGTCGAGGACTGACGCCCATGAACCAAGCATCGGAATGGTTGTTAGAGGTACCGGTCTTTCCACCGAACTCCGTATCCCGATATTTTCCGACATAGCCCCACAGGCTCTGCGATGTGCCACCCGGTTCGCGCATACCTCCCTGCAATAACTGTTGCATAAGGAAGGCACTCTTATAGGGGATCACCTGCTCGCCTTCACTATTGTCACGGAATACTTCATTACCGTCTTTGTCAAGAATACGGGTGACGAGCACGGGAGCATGGTGCTGACCATTGTCAGCCACAGTACAATAGGCATTGCACAATTCCTGCAGATTGACATCCGATGAGCCCAGTGCCAGTGATGGCGTGTCATCGAGCGGTGATACGATACCCATGGCCTTTGCTGTCTCAATGATGCGCTTAATGCCCATCTCCTGTCCGAGGCGCACGGCAACCGAGTTGATACTCTTGGCGAAAGCGCTCTTCAGCGGCATCGAGTCACCGGAGAAAGACCCATTGGCATTGCCCGGTGTCCATGTGGTCATCTCATGCTTCTTCTTGTCGTACACCTGCATGGAGATATACTCATCACGTCGCTTGTCGCATGGGGTGAGGCCCTGGTTCATGGCTTCCGTGTAGACGAAGAGCTTGAAGGTGGAACCCGGTTGACGCATGGCGCGCACCTTGTCATATTTCCACGTCTTGAAGTCAATGTCTCCGACCCAAGCCTTGACAGCTCCTGTCTGCGGTTCCATTGCCACGAAGGCACAATGCATGAACGATACCATGTATTTGATAGAGTCTTCTGACGTCATATCCTTGGTGATCGTTCCCTTGTCATAGTCGAAGAGCTTTACAGGATGTTTCCACTCCTTGTAATAATATCTCACGGAGTCGGGATCATTGGGGTAGCGGGCCATCAGAGCCTTATAGAAGGGCTGACGTTCTGCTATCTGTTGGATAAAGTCGGGAATAGGATTTCCATTCTCATCACGCCAAGGCTCCTGACGCATCCAGTTGGAATTCTGATTGCGATAGATGCTCCAGTGATTGTCAAAGTTGCGTTGCACCTGCTTCATTTCTTTCCGCACGGCATCTTCGGCATACTTTTGCATACGAGTGTCGATGGTGGTATAGATCTTCAGTCCGGAGTTGTATAGATCGTATCCGTTCTCCTCGCACCAGTCTTTCAGATCGTCTGCAATAGCTTCACGGAAGTACATGGCCTGTCCGTCATAGTTTTCTTCGACCTTAAAATCGAGTTTGATGGGAATCTGTTGCAGCGAGTCGCATTCCTCACGTGTCAGGTCTCCGTGAGTGTACATATTATTGAGTACAGTGTTGCGGCGTGCCAGGCTGTTCTCAGGATTGAGTCGTGGATTATAGTAGGATGTTGCTTTCAGCATACCTACCAGAACGGCACACTGCTCTGTCGTCAGATCTTTGGGTGAACGGTTGAAATAGGTCTGTGCGGCGATCTTTATGCCATAGGCATTTGATCCGAAATCAACGGTGTTGGCATACATCGTCAGAATTTCTTTCTTGTTGTATACCGTCTCCAATTTTGTCGCGATGATCCACTCCTTACTCTTGATGATAAGTATCCGCACACCGGGAATATGTCCCAACAATCCTGTTGAATACTGCGAACGTACACGGAACATATTCTTGGCCAGCTGCTGTGAGATGGTCGATGCTCCACGGCTGTCATGCCGCAACAATGCATCTTTCACTACTGCGAACAGACCGATGGGATCGACAGCCAAACCACGCGGGCGCTTGTAGTAACGCTCATCCTCTGTGTCGATCAACGCTTTGAAGAAAGCAGGATTGACATCCTCGTATTTTACTGGGGTACGGTTCTCATTGAAGAACTTTCCGATCAGTTTGCCATCGGCGCTGTAGATCTCGGATGCCTGTGAGGTTTGGGGATCCATGATTCCGGAGAAATAGCCGGGGCTTTTACCGAAGAGCCAGAGGAAGTTGATGTCCACCAGTCCCAAATAAATAATAAAAGCGGCAATGCAGGAAACGATCACCAAGATGGTCTTGGTGTACCACGCCTTACCACGATAGAGAGATTTGTACCATGGCCAAAAGCGACGTGCTTTATCAAGAAGCCATGATAGGAGTGCTTTGATTTTTTTCATTATCGAAGTCTATAGAATAATCTGTCTTTGTGTGATTTTGCAAATTTACGAAAAACCTTATTTACTGCGTCTTTTCATCGATGTATTTTAAGATATCTTCAACGTTATCGGGAGCGAACCATCTGATTCTAGCGTCCTTCTTGAACCAAGTCATTTGTTTGCGCATATAGCGTCGTGTGTTCGACTGGATTTGCCGGACAGCCTCTTCATGATCAATCTTTCCATCAAAGTAATGGAACAACTCCTTGTATCCCACAGTATTAAGCGCATTGAGATGACGCAGAGGGTAGACACGGAGTGCCTCTTCTTCCATTCCTTCATTCATCATATCCAGTACACGGGCATTGATTCTGTCATACAGTTGCTCACGTGGACGTTCCAGACCGACTTTTATTATATCGAAGGTAGTACCGGAAGGAGTTGTACGTGTGTTGGACAGATTGCCCGGATTCTGTTTCTTCAAGTCCTGCTTGCGAAAGCTGGTATAGGTTTTGCCGGTCTGATGACAGATCTCAAGTGCGTGTACTACGCGTCTTGGATTGTTGCGGTCGACTATGGCCCAGTGTTGAGGATCGAGCTGATGTAACTCTTCTACAAGGGCCGGCAATCCCTCTTCGGCCAGACGTCGCTTTATCTCTATCCGCACATCGTCGCGGATGGTGGGAATATCGTCAATACCATCACATACGGCATCGATATACATCATACTGCCTCCAGTCAGCAGCAAAGCGTCATGCTCTTTGTAGAGCCGGTCGAGCAGTGCCAGCACATCCTGCTCGTACATAGAGGCAGAATAATAATCTTCCAGATGATGATTGCCTACAAAATAATGCTTGGCTTTTGCCTGTTGCTTAGGCGTCGGAGCAGCAGTACCGATAGGTATTTCGGCAAATATTTGCCGGCTGTCGGCATTAATAATAGGGGAATGTAAATGATGGGCAAGACGGAGCGCCAGTTCCGTCTTGCCCACCCCTGTAGGACCAAGTAAAACGATCAGATGTTTCACTTCTATGGTATATTGTCTTTATGTGGCGATTGCAACTTGTCCCTCTAAAGACTTTCTGTTGCTCGTCAATAAAATAGTATTATCGTATGATGCCTCGCTTTGAAGAGGATACAAAGTCGATAATATATTGTATTTCAGGAGTTACCTGCAGCTCGCTCTGTATCTTCTTAATACCATCAGCCATTGTTCCCTGACTATAGAGCAGGCGATAGGCATTGTGAATAAGGTCTATCAGATCGTTGCTGAATCCACGGCGACGCAGGCCGACGAGATTGATACCAGCATAGCGTGTAGGCTCTTTGCCTGCGATGATATAGGGTGGGATGTCCTGTGAGAAGCGGCAACCGCCCTGGATCATGACATAACCGCCAATGTGGCAGAACTGGTGGCAGAGAACAGATGCTGAGATAATGGCATTGTCATCGACCGTCACCTCTCCTGCGAATTTTGTTGAGTTGCCAATGATCATCCCGCTACCCATCACACAGTCGTGTGCGATATGCATGTTTTCCATCAGGAGATTGTGATCACCTACGATCGTCTTGCCTTTCGAGGCAGTGCCACGTGAGATGGTCACATTTTCACGTATGGAATTGAAATTGCCCACAACACAGAGAGTATCTTCACCTTTGAATTTCAGATCCTGCGGTTTGGTAGAGATACTGGCACCGGGGAAGATCTCATTATTGTTGCCGATACGGGCACCATAATTGATCGTCACACTGTTCTGCAACACGTTGTTGTCACCGAGTACGGTGTTACGGTCGATGAAGCAGAAGGGACCGATAATGTTGTTGTCTCCAAGTTGGGCCTCCGGATGAACGTAGGCCATCGGGCTGATGTGATTCATAGTAAAGTAATTACTTATTTTTAAGATTTACCCAACGATATCTGATATTGCCGGGCTTTTATTTGTTCTTGACGATCTGTGCTGTGAAGGTAGCTTCCGAGACTACGTGCTCGCCGACAAATACATATCCCTTCATCGAACTGATGCCGTGACGGATGGGGTGCAACAGTTCTACACGGAACAGCAGAGTGTCGCCGGGTACGACTTTCTGACGGAACTTCACATCATCGATTTTCAGGAAATAGGTCGACCAGCGCTCGGGCTCCTCTACTTGTGAGAGGACAAGCAGACCACCGCACTGAGCCATCGCCTCCACCTGCAATACTCCCGGCATGACAGGCTCGTCAGGGAAGTGGCCCTGGAAGAACGGCTCATTAGCCGTTACATTCTTCACGCCTACGATGGTTGTCGCTCCCATGGCCACAACTTTATCGATGAGCTGCATGGGGTAACGGTGGGGAAGAAGCTGGCGAATGCGGATATTGTCCATCAGAGGCTCTTCATTGGGATCGTAGATAGGAGCTTGGATCTCGTGCTTACGGATCTCCTTACGCATCTGGCGGGCAAACTTATTGTTGATCGTATGACCGGGTCGTGTGGCCACGATACGTCCTTTGATAGGCTTACCGATCAGGGCCATATCACCGATGATGTCGAGAAGCTTATGACGTGTGCACTCGTTGTCCCACATGAGGGGCTTGTGTTGGATGTATCCGATCTTGTGTGCGTCGATATGAGGCACATGCAACAGGTCGGCCAGTGTGTCGAGCTTGTCCTGTGTCGTCTCACGCTCGTAGATGACAATAGCATTATCAAGATCGCCGCCTTTGATGAGATTGTGCTCAAGCAGTGGCTCAATATCACGTACGAAGACAAACGTACGGGCAGGTGAGATCTCCGCGGGGAAGTCCTCCATGTTGTCGAGCGTAGCAAATTGAGAACTGATGAACTTGGAAGGGAAAGAGCACATTGCCGTGATGGAGAAGTCATCATCCGGCAGGATTGTGATACAAGAGCCTGTCTGTTCATCCTTTACCTCAATCTTCTTACGGATATAGTAGAAGTCTTTCGGGGCATTCTGTTCCACAACCCCCACTTCACGGATCTTCTCTACATAGAGGATGGCAGAGCCGTCAAGAATAGGGAACTCAGGACCGTTGACTTGGATGAGACAGTTGTCGATGCCCATGGCATAAAGGGCTGCCATACCATGTTCAACCGTAGAGACACGTACATCGCCTTGCTGGAGAACGGTGCCGCGCTGGGTGTCGCTCACGTTATCGGCAATAGCATCGATAACAGGCTCACCTTCTAGGTCAATGCGTTTGATCTTGTAGCCGGTATTTTCGGGTGCGGGGTTGAAAGTGACGGTAAGGTTCAATCCTGTGTGCAGTCCCTTTCCATACAGGGAGAAGCTACCTTTCAGTGTCTTTTGCTTTGCTGTATCCATCGTTTTATAGTTACTGCGTGACTCTGAAGAGGGGCTGCTTAAAAGACAAGTCCCGGTCACGAAACGGTTTATATCTTTTTATGCTTTATTTTTTTTCAGTTCTTCTACCTGTTTCTGCAGCTCATGGAGCTGTTTATAAATCTCAGGCAATTTCTGGAAAAGAGCCTGGCTTTTGAAGTAAGGTATCTTGCCCATGGGTGGGGTGCCGATAAGTGTCTGACCGCTTTTGAGTGAAGAGGGAACACCTGACTGTGCACCGAGGAATACCCTGTCGCCGATAGTGATGTGGCCGGAGATACCCACCTGACCGCCGAACATACACCATTGTCCTACCTTAGTGGAACCGGCAACACCAACTTGTGCAGACATGACTGTGTTTTCGCCAATATCTGTATTATGAGCGATCTGTACGAGGTTGTCGAGTTTCACGCCTTTACGTACATAGGTAGAGCCCATCGTAGAACGGTCTACGCATGAATTGGCTCCTATCTCAACATCGTCCTCTATAGTGACGATTCCGATCTGGGGGATCTTATCATAACTCTTACCGTTGGGAGCAAACCCGAAGCCGTCAGCTCCGATGACGCAACCGGAATGAAGGATGACCCGCGAGCCGATCTTGCAGTCGTGATAGATGCTCACATTAGGATAGAAGATGCAGTCGTTGCCGATGATCGCATTATCTTCGATAATGGTATGGGGATAGATCTGGCAGCCGTCACCGATCGCTACATTGTCGCCGATGAAAGCGAAAGCACCGATATAGCAGTCTTTGCCGATCTTTGCTGACGGAGAGATGAAAGCCAGCGAGTCGATGCCCTGCTTCTTAGGCTGTGCCGATGCATAAAGCTGCAATAGACGGGCTACACAATCGCGTGCGTTATCCACGCGGATCAGCGTAGTCTTGACAGGCTCGGAAAGGTGGATGGAACTGTCGATCAGAACAATGGTCGACAGTGTGGTATATATATAGTGTACGTATTTCTCATTGGCGAGAAAGGAAATGGAGCCAGGTGTACCTTCCTCAATCTTGGCAAAAGTATGGACAGCGGCATTCTCGTCGCCTACGACGGTACCCTGTACGAATTGTGCTATTTGCTTAGCGGTAAATTCCATATTTCAAACTTGTTTCAGAATATTTTTGCAAATATAGCAAAATATGTTCTAACTACAGAATATATATTCTCTTAATTTGTATTTTTTGGCACGAATGCCCTTGTTTGTTGCACTTGATAAGGATTTTGTGCAACAAAAGACGGAGAAGAATCTGTATTCGTTATGAATGGTCGAAAACGTAATAAGCCTAGATTCTTGAAGTTAGTGGTCGTGGAGGGTTAGAATACCTTGAAAATTCGAAGAATATGACATGACGGATGTATGCTATGTCTCTGTAGGGACAGAAGCATAGCATACCGGGAGTATGATATATCAGCCTGCTAAATTGGAATGCGATTTTATCCTTTGATTATCAGTTGATTATGTATATTATTTTTTCATGACGATGTCTATTAAAGACTTAAAAAGCGATGAGGAATGTCGGATGTGATGGAGAACAGAAAATAGTAAAGGAATATAAACGTAAAAAATCCTGCCTCTGAAAATCAGAAGCAGGATTGTGGTTTGTGAAGCAGAAGCTGTAGTTTGCTTCTAGTCACACATTATTATCTTTTACAGCCATCTTATACGATGTACTGCGAAGAAATACTTTCATTATTTACTACACGACGGATTGTCTCAGCAAACATGTCAGCAACGCTGAGCTGTTTTACCTTTGAGCAACGATGAGTGTAGGGGATGGAATCCGTGAATACGATCTCCTCCAGTGATGAGTTCTGCACACGTTCGCTGGCAGGACCACTCATGACGCAGTGAGATGCGAAAGCACGTACGCTCAGAGCTCCGTTTTCCTTCATCAGATCGGCAGCCTTTGTGATTGTACCGGCTGTATCTACCATATCATCGATAAGCACGACATTCTTACCCTTCACATCACCGATGATCTGCATGGTGTCTACGACATTGGCGCGTGCGCGCGTCTTGTTGCACAATACGAGCGGACAGCCGAGGTACTTGGCATAGGTGTTAGCACGTTTTGAACCGCCAACGTCAGGCGAAGCGATAACGAGATTGTCAAGATGGAGACTCTGCAGATAGGGAAGGATCACACCGGAGGCATACAGATGATCTACAGGAACATCAAAGAATCCCTGGATCTGGTCGGCATGAAGGTCCATCGTGATCAGACGGTCGATACCGGCAACGCTCAGCAGATCGGCAACGAGCTTGGCGCCGATGCTGACACGGGGTCTGTCCTTACGATCCTGACGAGCCCATCCGAAGTAGGGGATAACGGCAATGATGTGACGAGCCGAAGCACGCTTGGCAGCATCGATCATCAACAACAGCTCCATGAGGTTGTCAGAATTGGGGAAGGTGCTCTGTACGAGGAATACATCGCGGCCACGGATAGACTCCTCATAAGAAACGGCAAACTCACCGTCGGAGAACTTAGTAACAACAAGATTGCCAAGTGGCACACCGAGACTGGCGCAGATTTTTTCTGCGAGGTATCTCGTGTTGGTACCGGAAAAAACTAAATAAGAGTTTTTTTCACTCATTTTCTTTAGCGATTTATTATTAGAAGTGTGATGTCTTTTTTCAAAAGATCGGGCGTTCTGTGAGACGCCTTTACGCTAATCTTTTGCAAATGTAAGGATTTTCCTGCAATCGCGCAATAGTATTTGGAAATAAAAAGTTATCTTTGCCGGAAAAAGAAAGAAATAATGAAAATATCTGTCGATACGTTTAAGAAAATCCGCCGTCCGATGTATATTATGGAGGAAGTTCGTCTCCGTCGTAACCTTTCGCTTATTCAAGGCATTGCCCACGAGGCTGATGTGGAATTTATCCTTGCCTTTAAGGCTTTTGCCTTGTGGAAGACGTTTCCCATCTTTCGTGAGTATATCCGTTCTACAACGGCGAGTTCGCTTTATGAGGCGCGGCTTGGGAAAGAATATTTTGGAAGTCCCACCCATACCTATTCTCCCGCTTACACTGTTGCGGAGATGCCGGAAATAGCCCGCTGCTCATCGCACCTCACGTTCAATTCCCTCTCACAGTATCAGCGTCTGGCTGCTGTAGCCCGCGAGGCGAACCCAGCCGTAAGTTTTGGCATACGTGTCAATCCGGAGTATAGCGAAGTAGAGACCTTGCTTTATAATCCATGTGCACCGGGCACACGCTTCGGAGTTCTGGCCGATCAGTTGCCGGAGATATTGCCTGCAGATATAGAAGGCTTCCACTGTCACACGTTATGTGAGAGCGGAGCTGATGTGTTTGCCCGGACGCTGGCTCATATAGAGGAGAAGTTCGGCCGCTGGATGGATCAACTGAAATGGATCAACTTTGGTGGAGGTCATCTTGTCACCCGTGCAGATTATGACCACCTGTTGCTGATTGACACTTTACGGCAATTCCACAAGCGTCATCCTAATCTTAAGATCTATCTGGAGCCGGGGAGCGCTTTTGCCTGGCAGACGGGTCCGCTGGTGAGTCAGGTAGTCGACATCGTGGAAAATCAAGGTATTCAGACCGCCATCCTAAATGTAAGTTTCACCTGTCACATGCCCGATTGTTTGGAGATGCCATATTGGCCGAAGGTGCGTGGAGCAGAAACGATTGAAGGTGAGGAAGGTTTGAAAGCCATTGCGGACTCAGGAAAACTCATCCTACTCCCTGATGGCCGACCTGATCTGCCGGGCTGCCATATCTATCGTCTTGGTGGCAATTCGTGCCTAAGCGGTGATTATATGGGATATTGGAAGTTTGATCATGATCTGCAGATTGGTGAGAATATCATTTTTGAGGACATGATTCATTACACTACCGTGAAGACCAACATGTTCAATGGTATTGGCCATCCGGCTCTTGCTTTGGCGCATGCGGATGGAGAACTGGAACTCTTGCGAGAGTTTACATTTGAAGATTATAAGAATCGGATGGATTAACGAAGTTTCTCGCAAACACCTGTAATCATATTACGGATCTGTGAGATACGGCTTTCTTGGGATGGCTGGTATTTGCGGTAGTAGACCAAGGCGTTCTGAAGATTGTCGAGAGCGCCAAGCCAGTCTTCCCGAGACATCATAATTATTCCTATTTTATAATAGGCATCGGCTCTTTCATTCTCCTGGCACAGTGTGAGCTGCTGCTGGTAGAGCGGAAGGGCCGCGTCATATTCGTTCAGATGAAAATGGCTTTCGGCATCGGCCCAATAATAGACAGACCGTTCCTGAGGAGAGAAAGCCGTAAGCTGGGGAATGACCTCATCAAGCAGAGCTGCCGCCTGCTGATAGTCCCAGTCGTAATAAAGGCATATACCAAGATAAGCGCGGAAACGGGGGTTAAGTTTATATTGCTTGTCGAGACGTTGCAGGATAAGTCCACATTCGTGGTATTTCCCGCTCTGAAAATAGTCAAGGGCCATGCCCAGTTGTGTGGCATCCTCTGTTTTTTGGGCATGGCATGGAACAGTCAAGAGTAAGCATAAACCTATAAAAAAGGTACGCCACTTCATTTGGTATAAAAGTCGATCATATCGCGGATTGCCTTCTGGCATGCGGGACAGAACTCCGGAGTCTCATTGGTACGCATGCGGCAGTCTGGATAAGCGCGGTAGACTCCTTTCAGCGAATAGCCCGCTCCTTCATAGAAGCCGATCTTCTTGTCTTTGCCGATCAAGTCTTCCCATTTGTCGTGGAAATTGACTTTAGTCGTGATGTTTTTCTCCCATGGTTCTATATCGTGCGGATACATAGGGATCTGCTCTTCTTCATAAGCATATTCATCGGCGAGACCGGCAAAGCTATGCCCGAATTCATGTACCACGACAGGGCGGAACCACTTATGGTGGGTGCTGGAGAGAACATAGGAATTGAGGATGCCACCGCCACCATAACGGTCGGTATTGACAAGAATGAGGATATGCTCATAGGGCGTACCGGCAAGAGCGTTGTGTACGAGCTTGAGTTTCAGAGTGGTAAGATAACGTTCGCTATAGAATGTATCGAAGTTAGATCCTAATGCGGTTTGTTTCCAATTACCCTTTCCTGGCTCACTCGTCCCGCTCTCCTTTGAGACAGCCTCTACAGCAATAATATTAAAGCGTGAACGCAGACTCTTAAAAGGCTCATGGTCGAAGAGTGCCTCTATGGCTGTGCGGGCGTCAGCCAGGAATACTGGCATTTCTTTCTCGGTATATCCCTCAGCCAGAAAAGCCAGATGAATACAGTGGGTTGTGTCTGTGGCCTGTTGAAGGGTGATATAGGGCGTCACATCTTTCTCTCCGATCGGATGGATGAGGATGTCGTTAGGGAGGATGGTATGGGTAAGTGATGCGGTGATCTCGCGTCGGTTGTTACGCAGTTCGACAGTCACATCAGCGGTGTCCTTAGGCATAGGGATAAGGAAAACGTTCTCGAAAGCTTTTTCCACCTGTTTTGCCTCCGGCTCCTCCTGCCATTCTTGAAAGAGGGTGGAGAAGGAATTGCGATAGATGATTTGGTGTGAACGGTGATCACGGACTGTTATTTGTCCGTTACCTTCCACGGGTACTTCGGCAAGTCGGGTACGTTTTCCGTACCAATGCGGTTCACGGTAAAGTTCATCTACGGCGATGTGCTGTGTAGTGTCTGTTCCCGAGAAGATATAATCAATACGCAGTGTCTTATCTTCAAAATACTTGTCGAATACTTGTGCTCTAGCGCTAAGGACTGCCATAGCAGTCAGAGCAAAGATATATATTCTTTTCTTTATCATCTTTATCTTTGAATGGATTGAGATCAGTTGAAACCCCATTAATTGCGGCATCGAAAGAGAGATCATTCGTTTGAAAGCATATATGACTAATATACCCGTAGACGATCGCCCACCTTGATCTGGTAAGTCTCGTCAAGATGATTCATCTTGTACAGGCTCTTCAACCGAATACCATATTTTTGTGCGATGGCATGCATACTTTCACCGGCTTTTACGACATGGGGTATGTTTTTGTATTTTTTCAGAGCATGCCGTTTCTTTTTCTTCAGATAGACGATATCTCCTGCATGTAGCACATGATTCTTATCGAGCTCGTTATACTTGGCGATTTTTTTCCACGACAAGTCGGTTTCTTTGCCAATCGCCTTGAACGTATCTCCCTCACGTGCAACAAGATAATAGTTGTCGTTATAGATATAGATCGGATGTAGCTTTTGTCCGTAGCTGGCCGGTTGATCTTTACCCGACCGGTCGGCCATGAAATGATCGTAGGAACGGGCCTTATCGTATTGATCAAGTTTATAGAGCTTAATAATCTCTATGAGCTTCTGCGGGTAGTGTGGATTTGTGGCATAACCGCACTCTTTCAGTCCTCTAGCCCATCCTTTATAATCGTCACGGTCGAGACGGAAGAGCCGTGCGTAGCGTCGGTTCTTGACAAGAAAACGGCTATGGTCTTCATAGCTCTCTCTGGCATTGTTGTAAGCCCGAAAACACTCGTTAGTCTCGTCGTCATCATGATAAGTGGTCCTTCCCGTCCATCCATGGCATTTGATGCCGAAGTGATTGTTGCTTCGTATCACCAGATCACTCATTCCGGCCCGACTTTCAAAGAGTCCCTGAGCTAGTGTAATGCTGGCAGGAATGTCATATTTGAGCATCTCTTCTATGGCCAGATCCTTATATTGATTGATGTAGGACTGGTATTGCGCATTCCATTTCATCTGCGCACCGGCAGGTAACAGCAACAGACAGAAGAGCGTACTGCAAATTAAGCGTTTCATTGGAATATGCATGGCGAAATGGGATTGTCGTCCAATTTGAGGGACGGGGTTGATTATTGACGGGAAAAGGAGGCCACTCCTCTAAAGAGAACGGTCTCCTTCTTTTGTATTGTGAGATGAATGCATCATCAACTGTTCATGGAGAGTAAGAACTCGTCATTATTCCGAGTCTGGGCCATACGGTCATGGATGGCATTCATCGCTTCGATGGCATTCATGTCCGCAATATATTTGCGGAGGATCCACATACGGTCGAGTGTGGTCTTATCCTGCAACAGATCGTCACGACGTGTAGAAGAAGCGACAAGATTGACAGCAGGGAAGATACGTTTGTTGGAGAGTGAACGGTCGAGCTGCAACTCCATATTGCCGGTACCCTTGAACTCCTCAAAGATCACCTCATCCATCTTTGAACCGGTATCAATAAGGGCTGTGGCGATGATGGTGAGTGAGCCGCCTCCCTCTATGTTACGGGCTGCTCCGAAGAACCGCTTCGGCTTCTGAAGAGCATTGGCATCTACACCACCGGTGAGTACCTTGCCGCTGGCAGGTGACACGGTATTGTAGGCACGGGCCAGTCGGGTGATGGAGTCAAGGAAGATGACAACATCATGGCCGCATTCCACCATGCGCTTGGCTTTCTCGAGGACAATGCCGGCAATCTTCACGTGACGCTCTGCGGGCTCATCGAAAGTAGAGGCGATGACTTCTGCATTTACCGTACGTGCCATATCGGTCACCTCCTCAGGGCGCTCGTCAATGAGCAACATCATAAGATAAGCTTCCGGATGGTTGGCAGCGATGGCATTGGCGATGTTCTTCATCAAAATAGTCTTACCGGTTTTAGGCTGTGCCACGATCAAGGCACGCTGGCCTTTACCGATAGGAGAGAAGAGATCGACTATGCGTGTCGAGAGGTTGGTGGTAGCCGGGTCGCCACAAAGACTGAACTTCTCGTCAGGGAAAAGTGGCGTAAGATGCTCGAAGGGCACGCGGTCGCGGATTTCAGACGGCTCACGGCCATTGATCTTTTCGATAGAGGTAAGTGGGAAATATTTTTCTCCATCATGAGGAGGACGCACTTTGCATTGGAGCACATCTCCTGTCTTTAGACCGTAGTGCTTAACCTGCTGTGTGGAAACATAGACATCATCTGGAGATGAGAGATAGTTATAGTCACTGGAGCGCAGGAATCCATAGCCATCGGGCATGATTTCAAGTACGCCATTTGCCGAAATGATATCGTCGAAGTTATAGGTCTCTTCAGGTTCAGGTTCGAGTGAGTACTCCGGCATTGACATCTGTTGATTGTATTGCGGCATTGTAGGCTGATCGAACATGTCATAATTCGGTGTCATACCTTGATCCTCAATAGGCAGATCTACGACAGTGATGAAGTCTGTGCCATCACCGGGATCACCTTCCCACACGCCTTCAGCATAGGGCAAAGAAGGCTGTTCTTCAGACTGATTGTGTGCCTGAATCTTCTGCTGTAACTGTTGGATGTTCAGATCATCATTTTCTGAATGTTCCGTATTTGCTTCATTGTTGAAAGCCTGCTCAGGAACGAAGGTGTCGTTCTGCGGCTCATTATCCTGGGGCATATTTTCTGATTCTAAGGTGTCGGAAGTCTCAACAGGCTCCTCTATTCCCATTTGGTTTTTCAAGGCCATAATTTGTGTTATCAATTCGCGTTCACGCTTGGTCTTCGGACCGCGATGTTTCGGCAGCGACATCAACTCTGTCTCCAACTCTTCTATCGTTGGAATGGAATTTGCAGTTATAGGCTCTTCTGTATAAGGAGTTGTATAGCTGTCGTCTGGAGAATCTTTAAATAGGGAAGGGGTATCATTATTGTTTCTTGATTTGGCTAGATCGAAATTTTCACCATCACGTCCTTTTACGGAATAGACACGATCGGTTTCTTTCTTTGCAATTCTCGTACGCTTACGCTTTGTTGTGGTAATAGATGACCGATTGCTTTCATCATCGGCCTGCTTGTCCAATATGGCATAAATGACATCATCTTGTGACATGTCATCATTTATTTCCAGCCCAAGATCTGTAGCAATATCTTTGAGTTCGGAATTAGCCTTGGAAAGTAATTCGTCTTTGCTAAACATGTATAACTAATGTAATTTGAAAAAGTGGTTTCAAGAACTGAAACCGCTATATGATTTCATATTTGATGCAAAGGTAATGAAATAGTATGAAAAAGAGAAATAATTGTCTAGCTTTTTTCATCTATTTATAAAAAAGGCCGGTATGAATCGTCATACCGGCCTCTCTTATATGCTTGTTAGAGAAATTACTTATTCTTCTCCATCTGAGCCTTCAGCTTAGCGAGAACATCATTGTCGCCGAGAGAAGTACCAGCCTGTACGTTCTTGATCTCGGGGATATCGTTCTGCTGCTTACGGCCGCTGTTGCTACGGTGAGTGTGCTTAGGCTCATCGTGACCAGCCTCGAAGATACGAGAGTGGCTCAGGATGATACGACGGGTCTCCTTTGCAAACTCAATCACCTTGAAGTCGAGCTCTTCGCCCAGCTTAGCCTGTGAGCCGTCCTCTTTCTGGAGGTGCTTAGGAGTAGCGAAGCCTTCACCGCCCTCATCGAGAGTAATGACTGCACCCTTGTCCATCATCTCGGTAATCTTACCGTGGTGGATAGAACCGGGAGTATAGATAGCCTCATACTTATCCCAAGGATTCTCCTCGAGCTGCTTGTGGCCAAGGCTCAGACGACGATTCTCCTTGTCGATCTCGAGAACAACGACCTCGATCTCTGCACCTACCTGAGTGAACTCAGAAGGATGCTTAACCTTCTTGGTCCAAGAGAGATCGCTGATATGGATCAGACCGTCAACGCCTTCCTCCAGCTCTACGAAGATACCGAAGTTGGTGAAGTTGCGTACCTTGGCAGTGTGCTTAGAGCCTACAGGATATTTCTCCTCGATCTTCTCCCAAGGATCTTCCTTCAGCTGCTTGATACCCAGACTCATCTTACGCTCCTCGCGGTCGAGAGTCAGGATGACAGCCTCTACCTCATCGCCAACGTGCAGGAACTCCTGTGCGCTGCGCAGGTGCTGGCTCCAAGACATCTCGCTTACGTGGATCAGACCCTCAACACCAGGCTGGATCTCTACGAATGCGCCGTAGTCTGCGATAACAACAACCTTACCCTTCACGTGGTCACCCACCTTCAGGTTGGGATCAAGGCTCTCCCAAGGATGAGGAGTGAGCTGCTTCAGACCGAGAGCGATACGCTTCTTCTCCTCATCAAAGTCGAGGATAACAACGTTGATCTTCTGGTCGAGCTCTACAACCTCGTGAGGATCGCTTACGCGGCCCCAAGAGAGGTCAGTGATGTGGATGAGTCCGTCAACACCACCGAGGTCAACAAACACGCCGTAAGAGGTAATGTTCTTGACAGTACCCTCGAGCACCTGACCCTTCTCGAGATGAGAAATGATCTCCTTCTTCTGTGCCTCAAGCTCTGCCTCGATGAGTGCCTTGTGAGAAACAACCACGTTGCGGAACTCCTGATTGATCTTTACAACCTTGAATTCCATAGTCTTGCCTACGAATACATCGTAGTCGCGTATGGGGTGAACGTCGATCTGGCTGCCGGGCAGGAATGCCTCGATACCGAATACATCTACAATCATACCACCCTTTGTGCGGCACTTGATGTATCCCTGGATCACTTCGCTGTCCTCCAAAGCCTTGTTGATCAGTTCCCAGCTCTTGCTCAGACGAGCCTTCTTGTGAGAGAGTGCCAGCTGACCCTTCTTGTCCTCCTGGCTTTCCACATAAACTTCCACTTTGTCGCCCACCTTCAGGTCGGGATTGTAGCGGAACTCAGATGCGGGGATAATACCGTCGCTCTTGTAGCCGATGTTTACGACCACCTCTTTCTTATCGACAGAGATGACGGTGCCTTCTACAACCTGATGCTCCTGAATCTTGTTCAGAGTGTCATCATAGGCCTTCGTAAGCTCTTCTTTGCTCACCTGTGAGCTGGTGCCATTCTCGAACTCGTCCCAATCGAAGTTGTCCAATGGCTGTACGTTCTTAAAATTTGACATGTTAAATAAGTAATGTTTTGTAATTAATAAAGTTAGACTTTATGATCATTATCGGGCAGATTATATCTGCCTTCGCAAAATCGGGTGCAAAGGTAGCACCTTTCTATTATGTTTATTTCAAAGAAATTCCAGTTTTAATATTTTTTATATATTATTATCAAAATACACCTTATTATATAATCATAACCTCACTATTCATATCTCATACTCTTGGATGGATGAATGTGGCTCACAAGGTAGCTTGGTGCGACAAGAGCCAACATGCAAATAAGTAGGGTAGCAAGGTTTATGATAATTATCAAGGGCCAATTGAATTCTACGGGTGCATACGATACATAATAATTTTCAGGATTAAGGGAGATCGCATGGGTATAATATTGGATAGCGACAAGTCCAAGTCCCAAAATATTACCGATAAGGAGTCCGCGGCTGATGATGAAGCATGAGAGCCACATGAAGATATGACGGATTGTAGAGTTATGCGACCCCAAAGCCTTAAGGACGCCGATCATCTGTGTACGCTCCAAAATAATGATAAGTAGTCCGGAGATCATTGTCACAGCAGCTACACTCACCATAAGTACAAGAATGATCCATACGTTCATGTCGAGTAAGCCCAACCATGAAAAGATCTGCGGATATAATTCTTGAATGGTATGAGATGTGTAGGTTTCACCATAACGGTCTGTGGTACGGTTCACATTATCTATATAATAGTCTTCGGTCTCCATGAGACGGTTGAAGTCCTTCACATTCACTTCTACACCAGAGATCTGTTCATCTTCCCAGCCATTAAGTTTCCGTGCTGTATAGAGATCGGTGAAGCACATGATATTATCAAACTGTGAGAGATTGGTGTCATAGATGCCGGAGACGGTGAAACGGCGCATACGAACACCTTGCTGATTAATGAAGTAGGCGAAGACACGCTGTCCGCTCTTCATACGCAGTTTATCGGCCATCGTCTTGGAAATCAAGATCTTGTTTCCCGATTTCTCGTCAGAAAAACGGGGAATGCTTCCACTGACAAGATGCTCATGAATGAATGTGGTGTCAAATTCCGGTCCTACACCTTTAAAAGCCACTCCTAGGAAGTCTGAGTCCGTTTTTAATATTCCCTGTGTATAGGCAAAACGTTCAACATGCTTAATGCCTGGAGCCGCCTTGATTATTTTCATCATAGAGTCATTGACGGCAATCGGTGTGTCACCAGATGTTGACTGATTAGCGAAATTAGAGATTTGTATATGCGCTCCAAACCCGATTACTTTGTCGCGAATGGTGTGCTTGAACCCTAATACTACGCTGACGCTGATAAGCATGACTGCCAAGCCCACGGCTACACCGGCGGTAGCAATGGTGACAGCAGGCTTAGACACCTTACGTGGTCCATCCTGTGAGGAATGGATACGACGGGCTATAAACAAGGGTAGATTCATTCTTGATAATTTTATAGAAGCAAGATCTGTGCTTGTATGATCACTTTTGACTGTCTTATTCGGCAGCTGTACGTCCCGGATAGGCCTCTAAGGCTTTACGGAGTACGACAAGGGCGCGCTGAAGATCGTCTTTCTTTAGCACATACGCGATGCGCACCTGATTAATGCCAGCCCCGGGGGTAGTATAGAAACCAGATGCAGGAGCCATCATGACTGTCTCACCTTCGTAGTTGAATTCTTCCAGACACCAACGACAAAATTTCTCAGAGTCGTCGACGGGTAGCTGGGCCACAGTGTAGAATGCACCCATAGGAATAGGGGAATAAACACCGGGGATACGGTTAAGACCGTCGATCAGGCATTTTCGACGCTCAACGTATTCATCGTACACATCTCGGAAATAAGATTCAGGAGCATCTAATGATGCTTCGGCGATGATCTGGCCAATAAGGGGAGGGGAGAGACGTGCCTGGCAGAACTTCATCACAGCCTTACGCACCTCGGCGTTTTTCGTAATGAGTGCTCCTACACGAATACCACACTCACTATAACGCTTTGATACAGAATCAATTAATATCACGTTCTGTTCAATTCCCTTTAAATGGCAGGCAGAGATGTAAGGTGATCCCGTGTAAATATATTCGCGATAGACCTCATCAGAGAAAAGATATAAATCATACTTCTTTACAAGGTCTCGAATCTGATTCATCTCACGTCTCGTATAGAGGTAACCCGTCGGATTATTGGGATTACAGATGAGGATACCACGTGTCTTATCGTTGATCAACTCTTCAAATTTCTCTACCTTGGGCAATGAGAAACCTTCTTCGATGGTCGTAGCAATCGTGCGGATCTTTGCACCGGCTGATACGGCAAAAGCCATATAGTTAGCATACGCCGGCTCGGGTACGATGATCTCGTCGCCGGGATTCAAACAGCTCATGAAAGCAAATAGCACAGCTTCGCTACCACCCGATGTAATAATTATATCATCGGCTGTAACGTTGATATTATATTTTGCGTAGTAGTTGACGAGCTTCTCGCGGTAAGACTGGTAACCTTGTGAAGGAGAATACTCCAATACCTTGCGGTCAATATGTTTCAGCGCATCCAGTCCACACTGAGGCGTCGGCAGATCGGGCTGTCCAATATTAAGATGGTAAACATGAATGCCACGTGCCTTGGCTGCATTGGCCAAAGGAGCCAGCTTGCGGATAGGCGACTCGGGCATCTCCAAACCTCTGATTGATATGTCTGGCATTGTCTTTGTTTGTTATGCTTTTATCTTTTCAAGTTGCAAAGGTAATCAATTTATCGAAATTGAGCAGATTCTTATGCTAAAAATACAAATAGGTCTCATATTTCTTAAACTTACCCTAAAATTTAAGCCTTCTTGATGATTACCTAATATAATAATAAGGGGAGATAGGTTGGGACTCTATTTATGTAATTTATCATAATCGTGATTACATAAATTATATTAGGGACTATCGTTTAATTCCGTCATTATGAGTCAACCGGCAGACAGTTCCTGTATTTTTTACC
>ERZ827043.599-NODE-599-length-44915-cov-58.880450_pt1 | contig 44915 bp, 25 predicted proteins | sample MGYA00519923_ERZ827043 | MGnify/ENA primary metagenome ERZ827043 (study PRJEB31778, sample SAMEA3449251) | human gut metagenome | biome: human gut; feature: human-associated habitat; material: faeces | place: United Kingdom | collected 2010/2012 ... | reverse complement strand
ACCGTTACAGGAAGTCAGACAAGAACCGTCACGGGCAGCCGGTAGGATTCATGCCACATGATCCAAGTTTCATTCCCCGGATTCATTCCATACGCACCCCTTGAGCCATTCCTCTGCTTTTCATCCCTGTACTTCCTTTGAGTAGCATCATTCCCCTGATATTGGTTTTAAGGGCTCCCGGAATTCGGAGAGATCGACATATATCTTTGCAGGTCAAGATAATCAAGTTGTTATAGATAAGGCTGAGTGAAAGGATGGATGTCTACACCAAAGTCTATCTCTCCACATGTCGGATGAGCCTGAATGAAGTCCAATTGTCCTTTTCGTGTATATACATATTCCTTTGGTTTTAGAGTGATGCGCTATTCCCACATAGAAAACGTCGCAATATTCGCGGCAAATATAGCAAATTATTACCGCATTGCCAAAAATAGGCTAATAATACCGCAAATATTGCGGTATTATTAGCCTTAAAACGCCTGACCATGGAAAATTTGGAGAGAGATTTCAGTTAATGTAAATTTGCGCTCGTCGGGACGGGTGCTCCCGCCCCGACGAGCGGGCGCTCCCCGACCGATGAGTTTTTGAAATATACAAATTAAACCCTGACACAGTTTATCTTACACAACCCAAAAAGTCATTAGGAATACTCGTGACTTTCGGTAGTGAATTCCAAATGACTTTTGATAATCTGTGAGAATGATTATAATTGGATAAATTCTACATCATCAACTTGTAACTCTTGTTTGCCGAATGTATAGTAACCGCACAGATTACAGTACTCGTTAAGTTCTATTAGTAGAGTACTGCAGTATTCATATGTCAGTACTACAGTACCACCATGGAAGTACTGCAGTACTGGCCTATAGGGACTGCCTTCGAAGCCTACTTCGGTTTTAGTCGGGATATAGGTTGCTTTTAGGAGCAAAGCCATATCTCTTGTCAATATAATAAATAATGTTGTTAAGGAACGAACGATTTCGTTAAGCCATAAGACCCATGATGCTTGCATCAATAGGCTTGGCGAGAAATCGCACTTTTTAAAGAAGCTATATCTCTTGCCAATAATAATCATAAGCATTATTCGATAAGCGTCTACGCATTTAACGGATGAGCCTAAAAACTATTATAGATAGAATTTGTCTATAAGAGTTTTAGCAAAAAAGTATCCAAGTTTTGCGACATTCAGAGTACGGCTACCATATACCCGCAGCTAACCATAGGTTACCTAACCGACAATCCCTCCGCACTTCCTCTTTTGGTAACTTTCGAGTGAACTCAATTATTATAATTTCAAGGTCTTCTTCCATACTTGGTTCTAAATTCTGTTGGGGTAATGTTAATATGTTTCTTAAAATAATTCACAAAGTGAGCATGTTCTAAGAATCCAAGCATATTGGCAATTTCTCCGCTTCTCTTTGAACTGTAAATCAACAACCGTTTTGCTTCCAACAAAATACGGTTGCTAATTATTGTTGTTGGCGTTTCTCCTGAGCATTCTTTACAACACGCACCTAATTTGTTGATTGTAACTCTTAATTCATCAGCATAATGTTGTACAGAATGGTATTGTGTATATTGTGCCTCCAATTTGTCCAAAAAAGAAAAATATAACATTTGACTATTCTTGTGTGTTTTCTCTATTTTTGGAGAAATGCATTTAAACTCTTCTGTTTCAGAAACTCCATATATAAGAAGAGCTAATGCCGAGTATACCCCAATATAGGTGTCACGATGTTCTGAAAATAACTCTAACTCACGTTGTAGATTTTCCAAGGATGTTTTAAATTTCAATATAGTTTTTTTATCTATCAACTCCAAACAAGACAAATTATACAGAATATTATGTTTTAAATAATGCGACCAGCTTTCCGGTAACGAACTAAAGAAATTTTCAGTGAAAAACACCGAAACTCCTTCAATTGATGAATTAGAGTCATAAGAGTGTAATTGACCAGGGGCTATAAAAAGTAATGTTTTATCGCCTATATGATAAACAGACGTATCTAGCGTATATTCAAAATTACCGCATTCAACCCATGAAATTACGTAAAAGTCATGAGTATGCAGATGCCGACTGCGAGGTTCATTATTATAGTGACCATCAGAGATAGGTGAGATATGGATTTGTTTATTAGGCAGAGAATACTTTTCTACCTCTTCATTGTTTAACTTGATAATTTTGTGGCTAAATACATGCGAATCCATTGTCTTTTTCTTTGCAAAGTTACGGCATTTTATTGCAAAAAAACAGTTTAAGTTTACAAATTTTCATTAAATATGAAGATTTGCAATATCTTGGAGCTATTTTGTAAGGATATTCAGAACAGCCAGACTAAATTTACAATCGATTTTACATGGAATCATTAGGGATATTAAAAGGACTTCAAGAATCATTTTTCCTTAGTCCTGCTTGGATAATTCACTTCCTTATTTGGACAATACTATTATTTTTTTTATTAAAAGTTTACATTGTAAAATAACAATAATAAATTATTATGAATATACAGTTTATCATTTCAGTACTATTATTTGCGTTATGCAATATAGTTTCATTAGGAGCAAGTCAGCATGAAGCCAAAGAACCTATGCAAGTTGTTCTTGATAATTCTTTGGAATTGGCTTTGCAGAAAAGAACAGTAGAGCCACTTGACAATGTGGGAAAAACTCTCTCTTCAAAAAAGGGAAACGTGTGGGTTTATTGGCAAGTGTATCTACAGATGTGTAAGTCTGTTTATTATTCTTCTGCAAAACAAAACGACAAAGCAAAAACATGTTTGGAGTCTGGTATAGACTTGCTGGACACGGAGCAAAATAAGACGACAGAAGATTATGCTCTTCTTGGATATATGCAGAGTCAATTTATCCGTTATACAAAAGGTATGGAGAGTGGAATATTGTCTGCAAAAAGTAAACAGAATGCATCCAAAGCTGTTGAGTTGGATTCTAAAAATATACGTGGGTGGGTTGTGTTGGGTATAATTGACTTTTACACTCCAAAGCAATTTGGTGGCAAAGAGAAATGCGAGAATTATTTGCTTAAAGCAATTAATTTACCTTCGCAAAACATACAAAATAAATATCGACCTTCCTGGGGCAAAATTGAAGCGTACACATTGCTTTTGACCTATTACAATGAAAAAGGAGAAAAAGACAAGGTTAGGCAATATTACAAAAAAGCTATAAAAGAATTTCCTAATGAACCATCATTGAAAAAATATGAGCAATATTAGGAAGATTGTTTTAATGTGGCAAATACTATTTGTAGCATTAGATATTCATAGCCAAACTACCATAAAGGGGAGAGTTTTTGAGGGTAAGGAACCCGCTTTTGCTGCAAGCGTTTTCCTTACTCCCCACCGTGGTGTCAATACGATTACTGACGATAAAGGGGATTTTATACTTGAGGTTCCCGATAGCCTTTACACGGACACATTGGTGGTTAGCTACTTAGGATGTAAGGACTACAATGTTCTCTTGTCTAATTGGAAAGATTCTTGTGTCATTTATCTGGTTCCCAATCAAAGCGCAACCACACTTTCCGAGGTCGTAGTTCAAGCTGATCCTATTGCAAGTAAAGAGTTTGCTGTAAGCCAACTAAGCAAAAGCTCAATCTATATGACACCCTCGGCAAGTGCAGATCCTCTACGAGCCGTCGCACTGCAACCATATAGTACTTCTACTGAAGAAAGTGCTAATCCGCAATTAAGGGGAAGTACAAGTGATTACAACCGGGTTTTCGTCAATGGTGTACCCATTAAAAATCCCGTTCGTAACCAACAACTTAATGGCATCGGTAATTTTAGTTTATTCAGTGCCGACATAATTGGCAAGCAGTTTATTTATCCCAGTAACCCACCATTGGAATATGGTAATTCTATTGGTGGCATTGTTTCGTTAAACACTACAGACAATTTAACAGAAAAACATGAGACAAATTTATCTTTATCATTAGCTAATGTTGGTGCATTACATTCTACACAGCTAAATGACAAAACTTTCTTTCAGATATTCGGAAACCTTCAAAAATCAAGACTATATAAACTGCTTAATAGTAGCAGTCTAGACTACCTAGAAAATTTTTCTTCCACAGATGCAGGGGTAAATTTTCGGACAACAGTGTCTAGTAAGTCATATATAAACGGATATGCTTATATCGTGAAAGAATCCTATCTGGCGGAACGTGGAATGTATAATTATCTTGGGATGCAAGATGCCAGGAATCTTAGAAATTTCAATATACTAAACTATCGCTTACATACCAAAGCGGGAGTCTTGGGAGTGAACGCTGCATGGGATATGTCTAAAAGTAAATACTTTTATGGGAACATATCAGACACAACTTTACAACAAAACGCATTCATTTCAATTTCATATAAGCACTACTTTCCCCAAAAGATAACAATAAGTGTAGGAGCAGATTATGAATATAACGCATATAATTATCATGGTATCTACCCAGTCTCTATTTATGATATGGCCGACGTTACATCAAAACAATATAGCAAAGAAAAGCTTCATTCAACAAAATATGAAGCTTATGCTTATGGCAAATGGATGTTAGAAAATTGGATAGTGGGTGCAAGTGTCCGTCAAGTGTTTCTAATTGGCAAAAACCCAAGTTTGTCATATCAAGTAAATGTAAAATATAATCCAAATAGGAAGAACTCGTTGATAGCGTCACTTGGACAATACAATGCACTTTGTTCGCCTACCTATTATGTAAGACAGTTTGATTCGGCGAAGTCACGACAGATGTCATTGGATTGGAACTGCAATCTTACACAAAAATGCGAATTAAAAGCAGCAGTCTATTGGAAAAAAGAAAGTTTACCTCAATATTTTATCAATAACAGGGAAGCTCATAAAGTGGAAAACAGAATTGTTGGCGTAGAGATGTGTGCCAAATATTCATGGTCATATTTTGAATTGACGGGCAGCTATTCATACATTAATGCCAAGATGAAATACAACAACTTGACTTTTAATTCAGACAACAATTTCCGACATATGGCGAAGTTTATGCTATCTTACTTGAACCCGAAAATCATAAATATTTCTCTCTCTTGCTTATATAGAGGTGGACTGCCTTACACCCCAATTGTTTCAAGAAATGGAAATCCCGCATATGGCAATCTTAACAGCGAAAGGTATAATGACTATTTTACAGTTGACTTATCACTAAACCGATATTTTAAGATTTTGAATACAGGAATAATACCCTTTGTCACGATTACTAACGTTACGAATCACAGCAATCAACAATATATTTATTATAGCCAAAATTACGAAAAACCATTCGTGAAGTTGTTTAATAAAAGGCTTGTATATGTAGGATTTAGTGTAAGGCTGTAAAATGGAGGCAAAATAATATCAACTGTTGTCATTATGGCTATGTTCTAATCTAATTCTCCGACTGTTACTTGTAATTCTTACGAATATACCTAACCTACAGTCTGATGAACTTAAAATATATATTTAACGTGAGTTTGATGAAAACATAATTGGTTGAAAATTAAGAGATTAGCGATATTTTTTCGTATATTTGCAGTAGAAAACCAAACAAATAAAACAAAGAATACCGCATGATCTCCGAAAGCAAAGCTACAGAAATTTATTGTATGGCAGATGATTTTTGCCAAGTTTTGATGCACAGGTGGCAAAATACACGATAAAGCCTGGGGAAAAGCGAAAGTATCACCGTGATTCCACACTGTCCAAGGCGGAGGTGATGGTAATCATGATCCTCTTTCATGACTCCAATTATCGTTGCCTGAAGCACTTCTACCTGCAGCATGTCTGCCAAAACCTTAGACACTTGTTTCCCAAAGTGGTTTCCTACATCCGGCTTGTGGAGCTTGAGCATGAGATGAATATTCAATGACGAACGATTTCGTTAAGCCAGAAGACCCATGATGCTTGCATCAATGGGATTGGCGAGAAATCGCACTTTTTAAAGAGCTTAAAAATATAGCACAAGTGGAACACTCAAGACATAGAAGCTTTGATAATTTTATTGTTAACCTCCTGAGTGCTATTGCTGCATATTGCTGTTTTCCTAAGAAGCCATGTATCAATGTTACGAGAACGATTGACACACAGCTTGCATTATTCTGAATTCGTCGAAACTCACGTTAAATTATTTCGAGCGTAGGCTGACGAATGCGTCCGCAGAATCTTTCAATGCCAAAGTCAAGGCTTTTCGATCGCAGTTCCGTGGGGTTGGAGACATAAGGTTTTTTATGTTCAGGTTGGCTACGCTATATTCCTGATTTTTTCTGGTACCAACCGGGAAAATCCGCTGATCCCAAACATTCCCAACTATACATGCAAGTTGATCTAATGCCTGTACGTTCATGACTCTCCTGCTTTCTCCTGAGAGGAAGTATGGTTGTCTGCTTTGAAAAAAATAAGGGGGAGAGCGGGATACGGGAGTCGAACCCGCCTTTCAGGCTTGGGAAGCCCGCGCACTACCGATATGCTAATCCCGCATGGAAAGGGAGATGAAAGGTCTTAAACAATCAGACCCGCAACAGATGCGGGTCCTAATGTAAAAGAGGATAGATGAGCCGATACTCGGACTCGAACCGAGGACCTACGCATTACGAATGCGTTGCTCTACCAACTGAGCCATATCGGCAAATGCGAATGCAAAGGTACGTATTTTCTTAGTCATCGCCAAATGTTTTTGCCAATATTTTTGCCGATACGGCTCAGATTGATTATTTAGATGATGTGAGAGATGTCATTCTCACATAATCAGCACGGGGAATCCAACTGTTGCCTTGCACCTTTTCAGGCTGGTAGCTTTGTTGTACATCGTGGTTGACAGGCCTGATCACGAGCACCATATGGTGGGCGTTGGCTTTCACTCTGTCGGGAGGCAGCGGAGCACCTTGTCCGCAACTGTTGCCTCCAAGGCCGGTGATGGCGGCATCGAGATGCAAGGTATTGCCGGAAGAGGCCGGAAGCTCATGGGGATGGTTGGCCATGGCCAGCTCATTGGCTGTATAGGGGAGCAGGGAGATGCTCATGCCATCGGGATTGATAAAGACGGCTCCGTTTCCATTGTTGTCGGTAAGCTGTGCCCATCGTGTGTCTTGATGGTTGGCCATATCCTGAGGCTTAGGGAAGTTGACAAACTCCTTGGAGGCCGTTGTCCGGTAGATGCCGAGCATCTGTCCTGTCTTACGGTCGGGATAGTTGCCGATGGGACCCCGTCCGTAGTAGGCCAGCTGATCGAGTGCACTCTTCAGTGAGAAGCCGATACGGGGAAGGATAAGGTCGGGCTTGTTCGATGTGATGTCACTCGTGAGGGTGATGCTACCGTCAGTATGGAAAGTGTAGACCAGTGCCACATCGAAATGGAAGTCATCTTTGGTAAAAGGCTTGTCAGTGGCTTCTACCAGCTTCTTCCAGTTGCGGACATCACCCTCGAGCTTTGCTCCATAAGGTGCCTGTACAAAGAGCGTGAGACGTACTTCGAGGTTGCCGTCACGCAGATGGCGGATCTTCATGCCGGTAGCTTTCTGTCGGAGATTATACAGTCCGTTGGCATACCATTTCTCGTAGGCCCAGTTGTCGTTGTTTACCCAGGCGCGCATGGCGTCAAGACGTGGTCCTTCACCATCTTTAATTACTTCTGTGCCGTTGTAGGCGAGGCGGGTAAGAATACCCGTGCGCTCATCCAGTTGGGCGTGGATCGTCTTGCCGGTGATGGTCAGTACACTGTCTTTTACGGATGTTGTCAGGCGTCCTTGTCGTGATGCCGTTGATGCTTGCATTTCTGTTCCTTTTATAGCCGGAGTGAGACAGAGTTGTGCCTCTGCTTGTAGGTATCCGGCCTTGGCCCATGGCTTGTCCTGCTTGAGGAAGAGTCCGAGATGAACGAACTGCTCTCCGTTGGAGCGCTGGCTGTCAAGATCGGTCAAGGTGATCTGCTTGTGGCCGCGGGGAGCAACGCTGCCAAGATCGAGGTCTATCCAATGACCTTCGCGGCCGTCGGTCATCACCTGATATCTGAGAACGTAGTCAGAGAGATCATCGGTGTAATAATTCTTATTATGTACGTCGATGATGCCGCGTGTAGAGTCGGCCCAGGCAAAGTCGACATACTGATAGACCTTCTTCACTTCGTAGTATTGTGGCTTTGGCGTCTGATCGGCAAAGAGAATGCCATTCATGACGAACTGCCCGTCGTTGGGAGTGTCGCCAAAGTCACCGCCATAGGCGAGATAGCGCTTGCCGTCTTTCGTGTAGTTGTACATGGCTTGGTCGATCCAGTCCCATATACAGCCGCCGCAGATATAATCGGTCGATTCGATGGCTTTCCAATAATCTACCAGGTTACCGCAGGCATTGCCCATGGAATGTGCATATTCGGAGATGTGGAACGGGTATTTTTCATCTGCCTTTCCTGTGGCGGCTTCACGTACCCATTCGATGGATGGATATTGGTTGCTACCCATGTCGACGATATCGTTGTTGCGCTCATATTGGATGGGGCGTGTCGGATCAAACGCCTTGGCCCTGGCATACGAGGCCTTGAAATTATCGCCCGGTCCGGCTTCATTGCCAAGGCTCCAGATGATGATGGAAGGATCATTGACACGGCTGTGGACCATCTCCATCATACGGGCCACATGAGCGGGACGCCATTCGATGGGATGGGAGAGGCTCTCCTTACCATAATAGTATTCATGGCTTTCCACATTGGCTTCCGCTTCCAGCCAGATGCCGTAGCGGTTGCAGAGGAAGTACCAATAGGGATCATTAGGATAGTGAGCAGTCCGCACGTGATTGATATTGGCGCGCTTCATCATCATCACGTCTTGGTACATCTGCTGTCGTGTGACGGCATGTCCACGCTCGGGATTGGTCTCATGGCGGTTCACGCCTTTAAGCTTCAGCGTCTTTCCGTTGACGTAGAAATAACGACCGGCAAGTCCGAACTCGTCTTCCGAAGCCGGAGTGTCCTTGATCTCCACCGTACGGAAACCTGTCTGCACGGCGATGTATTCCACGGTCTTACCTTTCTTGTCACCGACACGGGCAACCAGGGTATATACATTCGGCTGCTCGGCAGTCCATGGCTTGGCATCTTTCAGCCGGATCTTCATATTGACAGTGGTCTCATTACCTCTATTCTTATCCGATGGTCCTGCTTCCACTTCTTTCCGGCTGATGCCTTTGAGGGCGAAAGATGCCGGTGTCGTTTGAGTGGCGACGATGTGGTCGGCATCACCATATAGCTTGTTCTCATAGAGTGAGAGTTCAACGGTTAGATCCTTCGCTTTCTTAGGACTGAGATTCTCTATCAGTGCCTGTACCGACAGCACGCCAGTAGTGCCGTCGAAGGACGGTGTGGCGATGAGATCACGGAAGTGGACTTTTGGAGTACTGTAGAGGTTGACACTGCGGAAGATACCCGGCAGACGGAACATATCCTGAGCCTCGAGGAAGGAGGCGTCGCTGGAGCGGTACACCTCTACAGCCACGGTATTCGCGCCTGTTTGCACGAAAGGCGTGATGTCGAACTCTGCCGTGTTGCGTGAGTTCTTTGAGAAGCCGACATATTGGCCGTTTACCCACAGGTAGAAGAAGGAGTCGACGCCATCGAAGGAGAGAAACACTTCACGTCCGTCCCATTCCTCCGGTATGTTGAAGTCGCGTCGATAAGAGCCCACTTCGTTGCGGTAGGTATAGGTGGTCCAGTTCTTCGGTGGTGTGCGCATGACACCTTGCTTCCAGTCATCGACGGCTACCTTGTGCATGAAGATGACTGGCTGATTGACATAGATGGGTACACCATATTTTAGTGACCCGTCTTTCTGAATGCCTTGTATGTTCCATGATCCGGGTACTTCAATATTGTCCCAGTGGGAAACATCATAGTTGGATTCGAAGAAGTCTTTGGGGCGTTCATCGGGGTTCTTGGCAAAATGGAATTTCCATTTACCGTTGAGCGACTGATAATAATCACTGTGTTCAGGCAGTACATACTTGGCATTGTCTGCCTTACCGAAGGTCATGAACCAGGCATGAGGCTGGAGCTTGTTGAGCGACAGCTCGCCCGGACTTTGCCATTCCTGTCCGGTAGGTGCCTGTACGTGTCCGTAGCGGTAACCCTCAAGCAGGCTGTCGGCACGGGTAATGCCGACGGCTGCGAGGAATGCTATGGCAAGGATTGTTTTCTTTAACATAATGTGAGATTATTTGATTTGTATTTCCAGCGTGTGGAGTGCCTTATCGACGATCATGCCGTCGCGTAGCTTAAGCTGCTTGGCACTGAATGGCTTGAGGGCCTTGAAAGTGAGGCGGAAGAGAATGCCATCACCTTCAATGACATCCTTGTCACCAGTATTGACGAAGGTGGGATAGAGCACCTTGTCGCCATTGGTGTGCAGGCGGTCGTTGGTGAGATCTTCCATGTTAAGCATGCCGACAGGATCCGAGCCCTGGTATTGCAGTTGTGTGGGATCATAGGGTAGGGCCATGCCCAAGGCGTTGACGGCGGCCATGCCGTGGCCAGTGATCGTGATGACGACGGGTTCTCCTGTTTTGTAAGAAGACTTGTCACAGGTAGCTGTAATCGTACCAGCGAGCTTCTTCATACCATAGAGATCGACACCGCCACGCACTTTTGTACCGACGATACTGACATCATAAGCGTCGATGCGTCCGTTTCGGTTGATGTCACCACCACTTATATAGCCACCGAAGTCACTATCGCCTTTACGTAGGCCCATATAGTTCATATACGAGGTGAAATCGTCCATGTCGATCTTACCATCGTGATTGATGTCTCCGGGCAGTTCCTTGGGTTGCGTGTCCGTTTGAGGCTTGGCTTCAGTCGTGAGGGTGATGCGTGAAGTCGCAGACTTTCCATCAGCATTGACGGCGCATACGTCGAAGTGATAGGTTGTCTCCGGCAGCAGATCGTCAAAGAGAAGCGTGCAGTCCTTGATGTTGCTGTAGGTCTGACCATCGAAGGCGATCTCATAGTAATCGGCGTTGTCAACGGGCTTCCAGGTGGGACGGAGTTGTGTAGAGGGGCTGGTTGTGCTCTCAATGGAATCTCCAGGCTGGGGGATAGAGAGGACTCCATGCCGGTGAAGCTGGGTATTGACGGTGTCGAGATGGAAACCGGTGATAGTGAATGTCTGCTCAGTTCGTGTCACATCGGTCTTGTCGGTCTTGATACATACTCGGGGACGTCCCTTGATCTTTATCTCGCTGGCTTTGCTTCCAGGGGTAGAGAAGCGGTTCAGCTCAGGAGCCGGATCGTAGAACCATACGTTTGTGCAGTGCAGATATTCATCAATACCTTTAGCCCGGTGAAGTTTTACGCGCTTACCGTTCTGTCGAAGCTCAACCTTTTTGGGAGCAGTGCTGACGTTCACGATTACTTCTGTATTCTTTATGGGTAAGAAGCCATTGTAACTGCCTTGTGCCTTGGCGAAGGTGACGCTGGCCTTGTCTCCCTTTTGTATCATGGAGATATGGGTCGTCACGGTCTTTCCTTGCAGATAGTCGATCGTTACTCCGTCATCGTCAATGAGATCAAATGCGGAGCTACCTTGCGGGAATACCTCAACGCGACGTAAGGTGTCTCCTGTTGCTTCGGGGTGATTAGTGGCGATGGCAGTGGGGATGATGGCACCACCCTTGACAAAGACAGGCAGCTTCCAGATGGGAGCACTGACGCTGTTGATGATACGTCCGCCGGGATAGATGTCTGTACCAAAGAAATCATACCATGTGCCTTCGGGCAGGTAGATGCCATCGCGGATGTCGTTGCCTTCTTTATCGCTCTTCGTTGCCTTGTAGATCGGAGCCACGAGGATGGAGGGGCCATACATATACTGATATTGTGTTGCACGGCCCAGTGTATAAGGATTGGGGTCGGAGAGGAACATGGCACGTATGATCGGGAGACCATGGGTCGCCTCGTGAGCGACAGAATAGGTGTAAGGAAGAAGTTCTGACTTGAGCTTTAGATAGTTGCGGTTAATGGAGGTCCAAGGCTCACCCATGATCATAGGATACTTAGGGTTAGCGCCCCAGCCGTCCATGTTAAGTTGCATGGGTGTGAACGTCTTCCATTGGAAGTCACGTGTCAGTATGATGGGCTCCTTGCCTCCGAAGATGCCGTCCATGTCACTGGCGATATTCGGTTGTCCGGAGAGTCCGCTACCAATATAGGTAGGAATATGGAAGCGGATGTATTCCCAACGCCCGCCGGTCTGATCGCCGCTCCATACACCGGCATAACGCTGCGTGCCGGCCCATCCATCGATGGTGATGATGAAGGGGCGTGCGCCATGTCCTACACGTGGCATGATGCCGGCAACGTCGCTGACGCCATTCAGCCCGAAGCTATAGCCGGCGCCCACCCAGGCGACGTCGGTCTTGAGTACGCGTACGCCAGCTGTACCTATCTCTTTGATGATGTCGCGCTGGAGTAGCGGCTCGATACCCTCTTTAGGGTGAAGGTCACTTTGTGTCCATAGGCCGACCTGCACGCCATGCTGACGGGCATAATCACCGAAGAGCCGCAGGTTTTCTATATTACCGTCGAGTGTGCTTGCTTGTCCATAGCCGGCTCCGTAGCCATCGTTGGGCAAGATCCAGCCAAGCGGCATGTCGGCTTTTGCATAACGGTCGATGACGGCACGGGCGGAGAACTGATAATTGTCTTTCTCGCCGTTAAGGCTTTCCTTGATGCCACCGTTGTCTTTCTGACTTTCTTTGTAATAGCGTCCGTCCTCGAAACGGATGCCTGTGGAGTCGCTTTCTTTCCAAAAGTCGCGGTTATAGGCGTTGAGATGTCCTTCATAGAAGCCGAATTTAGGCAGGAGGACAGGAGTGCCCGTGAGTTGGTAGTAGTCGTTGAGCAGGTCTGTCGGTTGGCTGTCGATCATGAAGAAGATGTCGGCATAGTCGTCTTCATGAAGAATTGTTACCTGTTGGGGGTTGGTTTCGCCGAAGTCATAGTGGCCGGGCTGGAAGGTGTGGCAGAGTACGCCATAACCGCCGGTGCTCCAGAAAAAGGGAGCAGGAGAGGCTACGCCACCGTCGACCCAGTTATTGGAATTGACAATCTGGATGGTTTTACCGGTATGGGAGAAACGGCCATTTTGCATTCCACCACCGAAGAAATGCTCGCCGGGGTGCTTCTTCAATGTTATTTCTGCATGAAACTTCTTAATTATGGCGGGAGCTGTTTGCTCTATTACTTTCTTGCCGGTGCGCAGGTCAGTGATGGTAATACGGCCGTCGGTGCCGTCGATGTTCAAACGAATGGCCGATGTGGTGAAGGTGTTTTGTTCGCACTTCACCTCTGTCGGTTTCATTGGCTGGTCGACGAGGATCTTTGCCTCTGGCTTGGCTACAGGGTCATGTATTGTCCCGCCTGCCGGATCGCAAAAAAGGCGTACAATGTTAGGACCATAGAAGAGTACTTCTATGGTACGACCATCCTTTAAGGCGACGGAGTAAGACTTGTTGTCCTGAGCGAAAACTGCTGAAGGTACCAACAACGTCAACCAAGAAAGGAGCACTATGAATGATAGTTTCCAACTTGTCATATTGCTTATTGATTATGGTTTTTAATTATGTGCAAATTTAGTGATTTTTTGGTATCGTTGGATCATAATGGGAATAAAATATGATAGTCATTGAAAAAATATGGTCTTATGTGGGTAAATAGACTGATATAAAGGACAAAACAAGGTTTTTAATTAACTTTCGCTGGTGAATGAATTGTTTATGTGTGGCATTTTTCGAGGAAAGGATCACTTTGATAGGGCTCTCCTCTGACAAGCTCCACATTTGAAGTGTGAACGGTCCTCCAAAAACGTATAGGATTTCTGTTGGTCTTGTCTTGTCCCTTGATGCGCTTTAAGTCACAATACTATGTCCGGGTTCCAAAAAGCCTTTCATCCTCATGGCTTTCATTCCGACAGGTTTTCATCTATAAGATAATCTTTTTTCTTCTTACAGGGTAGAACCCTCTTTGTGTAGACGTCCGAATTCATTTTTCCCCTGAAATAGTCACGATGGACATTATTCATGTGCTCCTTACTGCTTCTTATTGTCGTCTGGCTTATATGGGAAGACACATTTCACTTTTATGATATGATGTATTTGCATGCATAGGTCTCAGTACTATTTATATGGTATAAACTATTTATAGGTATAAGGTTTATGCATCTTGTTCGCGATATCCTGCTGTTGCTAAATCTTTATGTCGTGCGTTAATTCGATATTTCACGAAGAAAAAGCCCTGACTTGGCTCTGCCAAGTTCGCTTTGCTCATACGACCTTCTGATTATGAAAATTAAGCCTTGAATGTTGATGTAGTTCCGTAAATATTCTGTCCTGTTTATCAAATAGGTTAATTTTTTCAATGTTCTCAAATTCAGTCTTTTTGGGGAAGTTGAGGGCGTTTTTCATATCTATGGCTAAGTTAAAAATCATATCGTACTAATATTCAATTGATTATAGCTTAGCTTGCGTCTTGCTCCAATCCCTAATTAAACTTTATAAACGCCATGACTTACAGAACATTTGCTTGAAAATCTAATCCACGAAAGGTTAAAGTTTATTTTTTTTTAGCTTTTTTATTGCGGTTTTTCAATAATAATGCGTATTTTTATGCCCGAAAACAATCCCTTACAGAGCGATGTATCGCTACGAAGTCTAAGTTAGGCTTTCGGGAAGCGAGTTGGGGCATTATTAGATGAATAGATCTTAAATCGGGAATTTCGTCCGAACGAATTGGAGAAGTGGGCGTAACTGCAAGTATGTCAGTAAGATATATATGTGGTTTTGAATACTACGCCTATGGCTCTGACTTGGACCAGGATAGGGATACGAGAAGATACTACGGCTTGTGCTGCGAAACCTGATGCGCGGCAGTGTCGGGGGATCCGGCTCGTCAGATGCTGGATGCCGTGGAGATCGACAAATTTCACACCTATGAAGCAGAAGGACCTTGTGCACCGCCGAAGCGTGAATGTGAGCAAATCCCCTTTATCCACAATATCTGATGCATATGCACGATAGACAGTTGTCAATCCCATCATTGATGGTGTGAGCGTCTTGTAGTACCCTCTGCAGGAATGGACGTGGATCCATGATATGGTGTGTACGAGGGATAAATATTCAAGGTTTCCATCCAACCTTCCCAATCTTCTAGCCATGATCGTCCGGAGGACATCGCTTCCACCCTATGGTATTCTTAGGATCCGTATTAGTGGAGGCTCACTCAATGGTCGCGAGGACATTCACAGACTGTTTGCAATTCCCGTCATTACGTTTGTCGATAGAATTTGCCTATGATGATCGCAACTGCTATGGGAGATGCTCCCGATCACTAAAATGTATATTTAAGAACGTTGAGATATCACGCATATAGATATTCAGTTGTGTAATATAGTAATAATTTCAGATGTCGGATATGCAGGCAACGGCAACCATGACTACCGCAAGGACGACGGGATCCGGACATCGTTAGAAAGGATAGGCATCCTGCCTGTGAGAAGAAAGGAGGTGATGTTATACGTCGGGGACCTGCTGGAGAGTCGTAAGGAAGGATGGCTCTCTCGGAGTCAAAAGAAGCATTGTGACTTGAGGCGCATCAAGGCTGACGAAATTCTTGTACGTCTTTCGTCGTCAGCGCATATTGTGAAGGTGGCTCAGCTTGTCTGGGAAAAGAGCGACAGGATGATGCCTTCCACGTAAAAAGTCTGATGTGTGAAAACGAGGCCCCGGCAATGAGTGGAAATGAGAAATTGGCTCTACCATAAAGCTGATAATATAAAAAATGATGATTCAGATTGGATGATCATAAGTATGTCGGACGGCCTAATCTAATAGGCGAAATAGAACGACAATTTAGATGAAGATCTGATATGTGAGGAAATCAATTCCAAGTTCTATCCTTGCTCTTCTTTCACACAAAGACCCATAAGGCGAGTAAGATGAGGACAGGATCATGGCGATACTTGGTTGCTACCTCATGGTGAGAGAAGCGAGTCAGACTGTTTTTGGGGTATCGTATTATGCTCCGAAATATCTCTAGGATGAATGCATTCGTCTGCCCGCATGGTCGCATATGAACAGAGAGGGACAAAGGTTATATTCTTTAACAATCCTATATTTGCTCAAAAACGAAAGGAAACTTAACCTGTACCCAAGTACAGGGGAACAATTTTTTATAAACACTTAATCTATGGCAAAAAGAATCAAGCAAGTCGGTATGTTGCTCTTTTTGGGAGGCATATCAGTTGGTGTCGCTCATGCGACTCCTTCAGCGCCGGAAACGAATGTGGTCCAGCAAAGTGGAGTATGTAAGGGTATTGTAAGGGATACTCATGGTGAAACTATCATTGGTGCATCTATCAAGGTTAAAGGTGCGACTACTGGAACGGTCACCAACGTAGATGGTAGCTTTACGTTAAATAACATCAACAAGGGAACTGTCCTTGAGGTCTCTTTCATCGGATATGTTACCCAGGAAGTAAAGTGGACGGGAAGTCCTTTGGACATCACGTTGGAGGAGGACCAGCGGTCTTTGGATGAAGTGGTAGTTGTAGGTTATGGCGTACAAAAGAAAGAGAGTCTAACCGGAGCCCTATCAACCCTAAAGGGAAACAAACTGAAAGATGTTACCACCCCGAGTATAGAAAATATGTTGGACGGTAAGGTATCCGGAGTATATGTAGCTCCTGGTTCTGGACAGCCGGGTTCCAATGGAGCCGTACAAATTCGTGGTCGTGCTACTTTGAGCGGCAGTACTTCTCCGCTATGGGTAATCGATGGTGTTATCGTAGGTGAAGACCCCGGCTTATTGAACTCTTCAGATATTGAAAACTTGACCGTATTAAAGGATGCCGCTTCCACTGCCATCTATGGTTCACAAGGTGCCAATGGTGTCATCATCGTCACCACCAAGATGGGAAAGAGCGGAAAGATGAAAGTCAATGCTTCCGTCAAGTTAGGTGTCAGCACCATGACCAACGGAAAGATGGAAGTGATGAATGGAGCAGAACTTTACGATTATTATGCATCCTTCTCCAACCAGGAAGACATCAAGTTCTCACGCTGGAATCCCGATTTGAGAAATTCCAACTTCGACTGGGGTAAATTGGCTTCACAAGCCGGATTTACACAAGACTATAACGTCTCCTTGTCAGGAGGAAATGAAAAACTGAGTTCTTATCTCTCATTAGGATACTATGGAGAAGAAGGAACAGTGAAAGGATACAAATATGACCGATACAGTTTCCGATATCGTTCCAACTACAAGCCTTTCTCTTGGTTGACCATCAAGCCGAACATTTCCGGTTCAATGAGAAATACCAATGATGCACAGTACGACTACACAGCCAAATACACGATGTTCCCTTGGGATAGCCCCTATGATGAAAATGGCAACCTGGTTCCGGACCGTTACAGTGGATGGGTAGACAGCTCTGACCTGAATTACCTGAATGCGCTTTCCTATGGAAACCATTCCACACAAAAGACGTACGAATTCTCCGGAAACTTTGACTTCGATATTAAAATTACCGACTGGTTGACCTTTACTTCTGTCAACAGCTACCGTTGGACAGGCGCTTTCCAGTCTACCTATACGGACCCACGTACCGACAGCGCCCAAGGAGTACAGGGACGTGTAGAAGAAACGCAAACCAACAACATACAACGCTACACCAACCAGTACCTGACTTTCAACAAGATGTTCGGAAAACATTCCGTTCAAGCATTGCTGGCTTACGAGTTCATGGATACATCGGCCAAAAACATCAATGCCACAGGTACCGGTATCGTTTCTGGATTTGAAGTACTGGATGCCACAGCTACTCCGGAAGCCGTAGGTGGAAATCTGACAGAGTGGGCAAAACAGTCTGTTTTTGCAAAAGTAAATTATGGATATGACAACCGCTATCTGGCTGAAGCCTCTATCCGACGGGATGGTGCCTCCAACTTTGGTGATGACAAGAAGTATGGTACCTTCTTCTCAATCAGTGCCGGATGGAACATCAACCGTGAAAAATGGTTCAAGGCCGATTGGGTAGACGTGTTGAAGTTACGTGCCTCATACGGATCGGTAGGTAATACACCTTATTCTAAATACCCGCAATATGGCTTGTATTCTGTTTCTTCCAACTACAACGGCATTCCAGCCATCCTTCTCAGCCAAGTAGGCAACAAAGATCTGACTTGGGAGCAGACCTACACAGCTGGAATCGGTGTAGATGCCAACTTCTTCAACAATCGTCTGCGCTTCGTATTCGATTACTATAACAAATATACTTCCAACATCCTCTACCAGGTACCGGTATCCGGACTTATCGGTATCACCAGCCGTTGGCAGAATGTAGGAGAGATGCGTAACTCCGGTATAGAAATCACCATTGGAGGAGACATCATCCGTACTAAAGACTGGTTGTGGAGCCTTGACGTGAATATGGGTTACAACAAGAACACACTTGAAAAGCTGTATGGAGACGACCCGGATATGATGATTATCGGTGGAGGCGGTAATGATACAAATATTGCCGGAGCTGCAGAGAAAGTATTGAAGGTAGGTTACAGTACAGACCGTTTCTACTTGCGTGAATGGGCCGGAGTCGACCCGAAAAACGGAGACCCTTTGTGGTACAAGAACGATGGTAGCGGCGAAACGACCAACAACTATTCTGAAGCTAAGCAAGTCATCTCAGAAGCTACCTCTCCGAAACTGTTTGGTGGATTCAATACCACTTTGACTTGGAAGCACATCGATCTGAATGCGTCATTCGGATTCTCACTGGGAGGCAAGATTTACAACTATTCTCGTCAGGAGTACGATTCAGACGGTGCCTATACAGACCGTAACCAGATGAAATTGATTGATGGATGGTCACGCTGGGAAAAAGAAGGTGATATTGCCACTCATCCTCGGGCCTCTTACGGAAATAGCAGCAAATCAAACAATACTTCTACCCGTTATCTGGAAGATGGAGATTACTTGAAACTGCGTTCTTTGTCTATCGGTTATAATTTGGACCTGTCTAAATATTCCATCCAGAACATGCGTATCTATTTCACGGCTGAAAATGTATTTACGGTGACTAAGTTCTCAGGCATCGATCCTGAAGTACCGGCCTACTATGACGGCACTACCGGTACCTACAAAGCCATCGGTACAGCCGGTGCCAACCTTTATCCGTCTACACGCAAGTTCATGCTTGGTATTAATTTAACTTTCTAATCAGCACACATTTATGAAAAAGATAACTTCGACCTTACTTTTATCACTCTGTATCACAGGAGGCATGCTTACGTCCTGTGACATAGACCGATTTCCCAATAGCTACATGGCCACAGAACAAGTAGCTGAAAATCAGGATATCCTTTTTGATAATATGTTGAACGGTATGTATGCACAGCTGAAAACCTGGTCCGACCCGATGCATCGCCTGGGTGAATATGCCGGCGACAATATGATGATCCGTGGAGCCTCAACCGATGCGTTTTATGAGTTCATCACTTATTCACGTACGCCAAATAACTACCGTCTACAGAATTTCTGGGACTATGGATACAAAGCCATCGCACAGGCTTCCAATACCATTAACATGGCCAAACAGACAGATGATCCTGACATTAATAGCAAATTGGGAGAATGCTACTATGTGCGGGGAATGATGTATTTCTATCTGTGCCGGGCCTTCGGACGTCCCTATTATCAGGCACCCGACAAGAACTTGGGAGTACCTATCGTCAACGGAACCCCGGATGAGGCAACCATCAGCAACCTGTCCTTGCCCGACCGTTCTACGGTAAAGGAGACCTACCAACAGGCCATCAATGATTTGCGTAAAGCAGAGCAGATGATAACCTCCCCATTCGAGAATGCAGATTTTGCTTCCAAAGAAGCAGCTCAGGCCATGTTGTCACGCGTATATCTTTATATGAGTGGCACTTATGAGAATCCGAATAGAGTGTATGCTGACTCTGCCCGCTATTACGCCGATCAGGTCATCAATTCTCCGAATTTCCACTTGGTGTCTCGTGAGGACTATATGAAATCCCCGCGTACAGCTCCTGAAAACTATCCGGAAGATATTTTCGTCATCAAACGTCTGGCGGCCGACTTCCCCGGTGATGAATACTATTACACCATCGGAGGCATGTACTCCAACATTGGAGGTATGGGATGGGGCGAAATGTATGCCAGCGCCAAATACATCGACCTGTTGAACGAAACCAAACGCAACGACTGGAGAAAAGGCGATGCAGGCATTGTAGATGCACGCGCTAAATTCATTGAGCCTCAATATGCAACAGATGACAATGGTAATTACACGGAAGTGCTTCGTTTCATCACCCCGAATGCAGCCGGTACGGGATATACCTATGTACAGCTTCCTGTAAACAAGACGTATACGGAATGCTACACATTGGATGAAAACGGTAAGCCGAAGGACACATATGCCATTACGCCTTACCTAACAGGCAGAACGGCAGATGAGCAATACTACACCATCAATTACAATGGTGGCAACTACATCGGAGTAATTGATTATCAGATGTTGCTGAACAACGGTTATCCGATGTTCTACATTACCAAGTGTTCACGTGAGGATAATCTGGAATCACAGCTGCATTCACCCATTATCTCCCGTCTGGATGAAATGTACCTGAACCGTGCAGAAGCTTATGTAAAACTAGGACAACTTGAGAATGCAAGACAAGATGTCAATAAAATTCGTACACGAGCCATAAACGACCAAGCCGCTTATGATGAGCCAACGTTTGCAGCCAACGCAGCCCAGTTGGTTGACAAAGAGCGTCAACTAGAACTGGCTTATCAGGCAGAACGCAGCTACGATGTATTCCGTAATGGAGGTACGCTGACCCGAAAGTATCCAGGACCTCAACCGACAAGTGATGTACCGGCCACTGACTATCGGGTGACTTATTACATTCCACAAACTGCGATCAACTCTTATCCGAGTGGAAGTACCCTGACACAGAACCCGACGAGTGACGCAGGTGTCATTACGCATGAATAAAAATCGCTCTAAACTTTAATATCGACTGCCTCATCCCTCAAGATGAGGCAGTTTTTTTGTCTAAAAAAACGATATAAAAATAGGAATAGGTTAGAAATAAGCTACTTATGAATTTTTCTCAAAGAGCGAGGTAATGACTTGGCAACGGTCGCAAATTCTGTGATATGCGGTGTATTTCTGTCAAACAACTCTTATCGGATGCAAATGTGCACAAATAAAGCGGATGAAAAGAAGAATATAGTATTTTTTAGATTTTTCCCCCGAGGATGATGCACTGGCGGGTATCAACGTCCTTTTCCAATGCTAGTCCATTCCTCGACTTCTTCTGATAAGCAATTGTGGCAGAACGGGCCTGTGCTCACGGGCATTAGTCTCCCTGAGATGATGGCGTATAAATAAAAATAATTCAATTGAGTTCTTTACTTGTATTTTTGGGGAACGCCTTCAGGCGGATGATATTTGGCCTTGTCATGAGCTGAGGTTAGTGTAATTCCCGGAGAAGCTGAAATGTGAATGTGGATAGGAAATCGTCGGAAGTTTTCTAGCGTGTGGCCGTCATATGGCTAATGCGTGCAGAAGCATGACTATGAATGAATGATGGAAGGGCAGGAGATGGACTCGTGAGAAAAGAAGATGCTGTCGTCTGAAAGGACGTTGACTTAGGAAATAGAAGCTTGCCATCGGGTCGCTTGGCGGAAAGTCCATCACTATCTGGATGAGGCTCTTGCCTATGCAGGAATGGTCATCTTGTATGTGCAACAGGTTATGAATTCATAATTTTGGCTACTCCAGACCCATGGATTTCTCATTTTACGTGCTTTTGTAATGGATCGGAGTCTCTATAAATATTCTTAAAATAAAGGGTTTCTGTGACCTTTTTAATAATATTTAGGCGGGGCACGGGGACTGAGGCAGAATAAAAGTTGTACTTTTGCGCACTGAAAAAGCAATAAAACATAGTATCTCCGGCTTTCGGGCTATTCCGTAGGTCGGTGAGATCATGTCGTAGAACGAGTAAAACGAAAAAATCAGAATAAAAATCAATCAGACAATGGCAGAATCAGTAGATATAAGAGAGCTGAACATTCTGATCGAGCAACAGAGTGCTTTCGTAACGAATTTGGTGACGGGTATGAACCGAGTAATTGTAGGTCAGCGTCACCTTATTGACTCCTTGCTCCTCTCGCTGCTCAGCGACGGACATATCCTCCTGGAGGGTGTGCCGGGTCTGGCCAAGACATTAGCCATTAAGACACTGGCCCAGTTGGTCAAGGCAGATTACAGCCGTATTCAGTTTACCCCAGACTTGCTCCCTGCCGACGTGGTGGGTACAATGATCTATTCGCAGAAGGAAGAGAACTTCCAGGTGAAGCGTGGTCCCGTGTTTGCCAACTTCGTCCTGGCAGATGAGATCAACCGCGCTCCGGCAAAGGTACAGAGCGCATTGCTCGAGGCCATGCAGGAACATCAGGTGACTATCGGTGAGAAGACGTTCGCCCTGCCTACTCCTTTCCTCGTGATGGCTACACAGAACCCAATCGAGCAGGAGGGTACTTATCCGTTGCCAGAGGCACAGGTAGACCGATTCATGCTGAAGGTTGTGATTGACTATCCTACGATAGAGGACGAGAAACTCATTATGCGTGAGAATCTGGCTGGTCAGATGCCTGTCGTGACGCCTGTGACGACAGCTGAGGAGATCCTCAAGGCACGTAAGGTGGTAGAGCAGGTGTATATCGATGAGAAGATCGAGCAGTATATTGCCGATATTGTCTTTGCTACCCGTTATCCCGACCGCTACGGCCTGAAAGAACTGAAGGATATGATCGTCTTCGGTGGCTCGCCCCGCGCATCGATCAATCTGGCCAAGGCTGCCCGTGCCTATGCCTTCATCAAGCATCGTGGCTATGTGGTGCCTGAGGATGTACGTGCCGTGGCTCACGATGTGCTGCGTCATCGTATTGGCCTGAGCTATGAGGCTGAGGCTTCTAATGTCACCGCTGAGGAGATTGTCAGCAAGATCATCAACAAGGTAGAGGTGCCCTGAGAATAGCTTTGAGTAAGAGCTCTCACTGAATTATGGAAACAGCAGATCTTTTAAAAAAAGTAAGGAAGATAGAGATAAAGACGCGTGGTCTGAGTCAGAACATCTTCGCCGGACAGTATCACTCGGCTTTCAAGGGACGCGGTATGGCGTTCTCGGAGGTAAGGGAGTATCAGTTCGGCGATGATGTGCGTGATATCGACTGGAACGTCACAGCCCGTTTCCACCGACCTTTCGTGAAGGTGTTCGAGGAGGAACGTGAGCTCACGGTGATGCTCCTGATTGATTGCTCCGGCTCACTCGACTTTGGCACGCGCCACGAGATGAAGCGTGAGATGGCCACAGAAATCGCAGCTACGCTTGCCTTCTCGGCTATCCAGAACAATGATAAGATAGGAGTGATCTTCTTCTCCGACCATATAGAGAAATACATACCGCCGAAGAAAGGACGCCGGCATATTCTTTATATCATCCGTGAGATGCTCGACTTCCATCCCGAGAGCCGCCGCACGGATCTGGCCGAGGCCACTGCCACGCTGACGCGTGTGATGAAACGGCGCTGCACGTCGTTCCTCATCAGTGACTTCTACGACCGTAAGGATTTCTCCCGCCAGTTGCAGATTGCCAACCGCAAGCACGACGTGGTGGCCATTCAGGTCTACGACCCCATCGACCGCCAGTTGCCCGATGTGGGAATGGTGAAAGTGACGGATGCTGAAACAGGTCATGAGATGATCATCGATACATCGAGTCGCCGTGTACGTCAGGCCCATAATAAATATTGGATGGACCGTGAGGAACGTCTCCGTAAGACTTTCGCACGCTCGAAGGTCGACTGGATCAGCGTAGCGACGGACCAGGACTATATCAAGAGCCTCATGCTGCTCTTCAAACAGAGATCGTAAATATCAATGAAAGTATATCATACCATTATCACTGCCTTGCTGTTGCTCTGTTGCTCATTGGGCGTTAAGGCCCAGGTGACGGTGGAACAGAGCGTTGACTCCATAGGCATCTATATTGGCCAGCAGGCTCATCTGACGCTGGCCGTGACGCTGCCTGAGAACGCGCATCTGCAATGGCCGGCGGTGAAGGAGCGTCAGTATCTCGTTCCCGGTCTCGAGGTGGACGCCATCTCACAGCCTGATACGACAAAGGAGGACAATCATCTGATGAAGGTGACGAGGGTCTATACCATCACTTCGTTTGATGAGCATCTCTATGCCATTCCTCCGATGACCGTCCATGTGAATGGTAAGCCCTATAAGGGCAGTACGGCAGCCTTGAAGGTAATTACTGTGGATGTCGACACCGTACACCCCAACCAGATGTACCCACCGAAGGACGTGCAGGACAATCCTTTTCAATGGAGTGAGTGGTCACCTTATTTCTGGCTGAGCATTCTGGTAGTGTGTCTCTTGTTATTAGGCTATTACCTCTTTATCCGCCTGCGCGACAACAAACCGATCATCACAACGATCCATATCGTGCGCCATATTCCGCCCCACCAGCGGGCCCTGAAGGCCATCGACAAGATTAAGTCCGAGCGTATGGCACAGAGCGAGGACCAGAAACATTATTATACACAGCTCACCGAGACGCTGCGCCGCTATATAGAAGAGCGGTTCGGATTCAATGCTATGGAGATGACTTCCACGGAGATCATAGAGCATTTGGAGCAGAACGCCGACCGTAAGATGCTCGACGAACTGCGTGAGCTGTTCCGTACGGCCGATCTCGTGAAGTTCGCCAAGTATCAGGTGCAACTCAACGAGAATGACCTGAACCTCGTCAATGCCATTAACTTTATTGACGAGACGAAGACCGATCAGCAACCGACAGAAGAGAAGGTCGTTCCTCAGTTGTCGGCTGACGATCAGCGTACACGTACCAACCGTATTGCCATCAAGACTCTCCTTTGGGTGATCGGCGTGGGCTCGCTGCTCCTCCTCGCGTACATTATATATAGTATGTACCAACTCATGAGCTGATAGGCTCTTGGCTTTAAGTTGTAAGTAAACAATGGAATTTGCCAACAAAGAATATTTTCTGCTGCTGTTGCTGCTCATCCCTTATGTATTGTGGTATTTCCTCTATCGTAAGCGGAGTGAGCCAACAATGCGCATGAGCGACACCTATGCTTATCTGCGGGCGTCGCGCTCGTGGCGTATGCGGATGATCCATCTGCCGATGCTTCTCCGTTGCATCACCTTCGCACTTGTCGTCATTGTCCTGGCAAGGCCGCAGACACATAATGCCTGGAACAACAAGACTGTTGAGGGCATTGATATCATGATGGCCATGGATGTGTCTACCTCCATGCTTGGTGAGGACCTTCGGCCTAACCGCCTTGAGGCAGCCAAGGATGTGGCCGCTGAGTTCATATCCGGACGTCCTAATGACAATATCGGTCTGACGATCTTTGCCGGTGAGTCTTTCACGCAGTGCCCGATGACGACCGATCATACCTCATTGCTTAATCTGCTGCACAATGTGCGTACGGACATAGCGGCCAGCGGACTCATTGACGATGGCACGGCCTTGGGTATGGGACTGGCCAATGCCATCAGCCGTCTGAAGGACTCGAAGGCTAAGAGTAAAGTCGTGATCTTGCTTACTGACGGTAGTAACAACATGGGTGACATCTCACCGATGACAGCCGCGCAGATAGCTGCCTCCCTCGGCATCCGGGTCTATACGATTGCCGTAGGAACGAAAGGAAATGCCCGTTATCCCATGCAGGTGGCCGGAACGACACAGTATGTGATGTTGCCTTCTGACGTGGATACGAAGACACTGTCGGATATTGCCGCCGTGACAAAGGGAAACTTTTACCGCGCTACAAATAATGCGGAACTGAAACGTATCTATCATGATATCGACCAACTGGAGAAGACAAAGATGAGCGTGACCAAGTACTCTAAGCGTTATGAGGCTTTTCAACCCTTTGCCATTGCAGCGGTTCTTTGCCTCTTGCTGGAACTGCTCCTCCGCAACACAGTGCTTCGTCGTCTGCCGTAAGGACGTGTATCGGCAATCTTTTTGGTCATTCTCCAAAACATTAATACGATGCTAAGATTTGAAGATCCCATATACCTCTGGCTGTTGCTCCTCATCCCGTTGATGTTGGTGGTGAGGATGCTGAGCTGGCGGAAATATACAAAGAAGCTAAAGAAGCTCGGCGATCCACAACTGGTGCGGAGCTTGATGCCCGATGTGTCGCGTACCCGCCCCACCGTGAAGTTTGTCTTGCTGCTCTGTGCCCTCGCCGTGCTGATCCTGATGGTGGCACGCCCTCAGATGGGCTCGAAGATCTCTCATGAGAAACGCAATGGCATAGAGGCCATTGTCTGTCTGGACATCTCACGTTCAATGTTGGCGGAGGATGTCGTCCCTTCTCGTCTGAGCAAGAGTAAGATGATGGTGGAGAACCTCTTCGATCACTTTACGAACGATAAGGTCGGCTTGATCGTCTTTGCCGGTGATGCCTTTGTGCAGCTGCCAATTACAAGTGATTATGTCAGTGCCAAGATGTTCCTGCAGAATTGCGATCCATCATTGATCCAGACCCAGGGAACCGATTTGGGGCGCGCTATCTCACTGGCACAGCATTCATTTACCCAGCAGGATCATGTAGGACGCGCTGTTATCGTCATCACCGATGGCGAGGATCATGAGGGTGGTGCCCTCGAGGCTGCCAAGGCTGCCCATAAGGCAGGTATCAACGTGTTTATCCTTGGCGTGGGCGATCCTAAAGGTGCACCGATTCCCATGGGGGACGGAAGTTATCTGAAGGACAATGCCGGGCAGACGGTTATGTCGGCTCTTAATGAACAAATGTGTCAGGAGGTGGCTAAAGCCGGCAGCGGTACCTATATTCATGTGGACAATACTTCAGATGCAGAGGAAGAGCTCAACGATCAGCTGACAAAGCTGCAGAAGGGCGAGACCTCATCGGTGATCTATTCTGAGTACGACGAGCAGTTCCAGGCCTTTGGTATTATCGCTATTATCCTGTTTGTGGTTGAGGCTCTGTTGTTGGAAGCAAAAAATCCTGCCTTTAAGGGCATTAAGCTCTTCAAAAAGAAATAACAATGAAGATTTATCCTTATATATTGACTTTGTTGATGTTGACATTGTCGCTCACTGCTCAGGCACAGAGCGACCGTCAGCTGATCCGATCGGGCAATCGTCTCTATCGTCAGCAGAATTATCCGAAGGCTGAGGTGGAATATCGTAAGGCTTTGGGACGCAACCCACGCAATACGCAGGCGATGTATAACCTGGGATGTGCCTTGATGTCACAACAGAAGGATTCGGCAGCCATCGTGCAGTTTGAGCAGGCCGGTCAGGCAGAGACGGCTCCATATCGCAAGGCAAAGGCCTATCATAATATAGGTGTGATTTGCCAGCAGCATCAGATGTATGCGCAGGCCATCAATGCATATAAGGAGGCACTCCGTAACAATCCTACGGACGATCAGACACGTTATAATCTTGCTCTTTGCCAAAGGTTGTTGAAAAATCAGAAGAAGAATGGTGGCGGTGGCCAAAACAACAAGAATAAGGACAAAGGCAAGGATAAGCAGAATAAGGACAAACAGAAAAAGCAAAATAAGAATCAGAATCAGCAAGACAAGCAGAATCAGCCGTCACCGAAACAGATGAGCAAGGATAATGCGGAGCAATTGCTTAATGCGGCCATGCAGCAGGAGAAAGCTACACAGCAGAAGTTGAAGAAGGCCGAGCAGCAGAGACGTTCGCGTCAGCTGGAGAAACAATGGTAAAATAAAAGATCATTAGCTGGTGATCGTCTGGTACGGTCATGGCATGTAAATAATATATTAAAAGTATGGGACGTTATTTCAGATATATCCTCCTGTCGGTGGTCTGCCTTTTGGGCAGTATGACGGTGGCATGGGCACAGCGCATAGCAGTGTCTGTGCCTTCGCATGTCAGTGCGGGTGAGAATTTCCGGCTGGCCTATACCATCAACACACAAGACGTGGAGGATTTCCGGGCGGGAAACATCCCTGCAGGACTAGAAGTGATCGCAGGTCCGTACACATCGGAGCAATCAAGCTATCAGATCAGTAATGGTCATGCCTCCTCTTCTTACTCGATCACATTCACCTATACGTTGTATGCCGGAAAGGCTGGCACTTACAACATTCCGCCTGCCCATGCACGTGTGAATGGTAAGATGATGCGTTCCGGCGGTGCGCGCGTGACGGTTACAGGAACGGCCCATAACACAAACTCCCAACCTCGCATGCATGAGGATAGCCCGGCACCTGGTCCGCGGATGAGACAGGCAGGAAGTTCCATCACGGGTAAGGATCTCTTTATCAAGGTGAGCGCCAACAAGCGGCGTGTGCATGAGCAGGAGCCTATCCTGTTGACTTATAAGGTGTATACGCTTGTTGATCTGACGCAGCTGGAGGGGAAAATGCCGGATCTGACAGGATTCCATTCTCAGGAAGTGAAGTTGCCACAGCAGAAGAGCTTCCATGTGGAGAATGACAACGGCAGACCCTATCGTTGTGTCACATGGAGTCAGTATGTCATGTATCCTCAGATGACAGGATCGTTGAAGATACCACCTATCACCTTTAAGGGTATTGTCGTGGAGGAAAACCGTTCCGTCGATCCTTTTGAGGCTTTCTTTAATGGTGGCTCGGGCTATGTAGAGGTGCATAAGAACATTCAGGCGCCGGGCTTGACGATACAGGTCGATCCGTTGCCGAAGAAACCCGCTGACTTTTCAGGTGGTGTGGGCAAGTTCAATATTTCAGCTCAGATCTCCAAGACGGAAGTGAAAGCAGGAGATCCCATCACCCTGCGTGTTGTCATCGGTGGTGTGGGTAACCTCAAACTGTTGAAGCAGCCGACTGTGAACTTCCCGAAGGATTTCGATAAGTATGATCCGAAGGTGACAGACAAGACACGTCTGACAGCCAACGGCGTGGAAGGTAATATGGTTTATGACTTCCTCGTTGTTCCCCGTAATCAGGGCGACTTTACGATTCCGGCTGTCAGTTTCACCTATTATGATACACAGGCCAATGCCTATAAGACACTGCATACACAAGCATTCACCGTGCATGTGGCGAAGGGCGACGGTAAGAATCAGAGTGCGTCGTATGAGGAGCAGAAGGAGAATGATATTCGTCGGATCAAAACAGGTGATACGGAACTTATCAGTGCTGATGATTTCTTTTACGGATCGACGGGCTATTGGTGCTGGCTTGCTGCGCTTGTAGCTGCGTTTGTAGCGTTGTTGATCATCTTCCGCCGTCGGGCTATTGAGAATGCCGATGTGGTGAAGGTACGTGGAAAGAAAGCCAACAAGATTGCCCGCCGTTGTCTCAAGCGTGCCTCACGTCTGATGTTCCAAGGTCAGCGCGATCGTTTCTACGATGAAGTGTTGCGGGCTCTTTGGGGCTATGTCAGCAACAAGCTGAATATTCCCGTAGAGAAATTGTCGCGTGAGAATATCAGTGAGAATCTTGCTTCGCACGATGTCGATAGTGAGACTATTGCTAAGTTTATCTCTGCGCTGGATGAATGTGAGATGGCTCGCTATGCACCCGGTGATCCTGCCGGAAACATGGAGCGTACGTTCAATTACGCCATGACCGCCATCACTGAGATTGAAAATGTAATGAAGAAAAGAAAATGACAAGCCATATTATCATTAAACTGCACGATTCTGTTTATTTCAGAGTCCGTATGATATGCAAGAGTCTTGTAGCTTCCTGTCTATGGACCGTACTCTTGCTGCTTGTGCTGGCCTTGTTGCCCTATGTCGCTACTGCTGCGACAAAGGCGAACGGCGATCTGGCATATCAGCGAGGCAACTATCAGGTAGCTATCGCCGATTATCGCTCTCTCTTAAAAAAAGGCGTATCGGCAGATCTGTATTATAATCTAGGTAACGCCTATTATCGTACAGACTCTCTTGCACAGGCAATCCTTTGCTATGAACGGGCCTACGAACTGGCGCCGGGTGATGACGATATCCGTTTCAATCTCCAGTTTGCCCGTTCGAAAACCATTGATAAGATCACGCCTGAAAGCGAGATGTTCTTCGTCACGTGGTATCGTGGCCTTGTGAATTTCACAGGGGTAGATCAATGGGCGAAGACCGCCTTGGTGGCTATCTTCCTGGCCTTGATATTGGTGTTGGTCTATCTTTTTTCTTCGTCGTTGCTCAGACGCAAGGTGGCTTTCTTCTCTGCAATCGTCTTGCTGGTCGTTTTCCTTGCGGCCAATCTGTTCGCCTATCAGCAGAAGCAAACCTTTGAGCATAGTACGGGAGCCATCGTCATGGCTTCTTCGGTGAATGTAAAAAAGACGCCGGTAGCCAACAGCAGTGATGCCTTTGTGCTCCATGAGGGAACCCGCGTGGAGATAACTGACCGGTCGATCAAGGGCTGGGTCGGTATTCATCTGGCTGACGGGCGGGACGGATGGATGAATCCCCGGGCTTTGGAGGAGATCTGAGCCATTCGGTAGTCTCTGGTGATCTTTCCCGGAATGTCTTAGAGACTGGTAATTTTTAAACGAAACAAGATGTCTTCGATATTGACAATAGCGTTGACTGCGGCGCCTTCCTTGGACGTCACTGTATTGAGGTGGTTTAATGATAGCCACTCATTATGGTTGGATGTGTTGGCCACGTACTTTACTTCGGGATGGACGTGGCTACCGCTGTATATAGCCTTTTTCATCTTGGTGATGAAAAACAATGAGACCATCCAACAGGTGGGGCTAGTTATTGGCTGTACATTATTGGCGTTGATCCTAGCCGGTGGCGTCGACAATCTGATCGTTAAGCCGTTGGTGGCACGCCCGCGTCCGTCGAGCGATCCAATTATCAAGTATATGGTGGATGTCGTAGCAGGATATCGGGGGAAAGACTTCAGTTTCTTCTCTGCTCATGCGGCCAACACGATGGCGATTGCTACTTTCTTTATCTGGCTCGTGCGTGACAAGCTCCTTTCCGTGATGTTGGTATGTTGGAGTCTGATCAATTGCTGGACGCGTCTTCATTTGGGAATGCATTATCCTTCCGACATCGTTGTAGGTCTGGTATGGGGTGTAATCTCCGGTAGTGTGGCTTTCTTCTTCTTCAATCGTATCTACTATAGGATTTCGGAGAAAATCAATTATATCTCTTCCCAGTACTCCTCAACAGGCTACGCGAAAACGGATATTGGCATCGTTGCCACCATTCTCACCCTTACTCTCGCCGTTGTCATGCTTTTGGCTGCTCATACAGCGGGAACGCTTTATATGAAATAAGCAATCCAACGGAGGAATATTTCTAGATTATGACTATGGACACTAAACATATACACATTAGCGACTATAACTACGAATTGCCCGATGAGCGCATAGCCAAGTTCCCGTTGGCGCAGCGCGACCATTCCAAGCTGTTGCTTTACAGGCATGGTGAGGTATCGGACGATGTGTTCTATAACCTTGCCAACCATCTGCCATCAGGTGCTCTCATGGTGATGAATAATACCCGTGTGATCCAGGCACGTATGCATTTCCGTAAGGAGACCGGAGCCCTTATAGAGGTGTTTCTCATGGAGCCGGCAGCCCCGACGGATTACGAGCAGATGTTTCAGACTACCGGTCATTGTGCGTGGCTGTGCATGGTAGGTAATCTGAAGAAATGGAAAGAGGGACCTTTAAAGCGCAATTTTGTCATCCGCGGTCAGCAGGTCGTTCTTACTGCCACGCTGGATCGCTCAAAGACGGCGGAAAAGAGCGGCGGTACGAACTACTGGGTTGATTTTGAGTGGGATCATTCCGACATTAATTTTGCCGACATTCTTGAACAGGTAGGCGAGCTGCCTATTCCGCCTTATCTCAACCGCGATACGCAGGAAAGCGACAAGACGACCTACCAGACAGTCTATTCGAAGATTAAGGGTAGTGTTGCCGCTCCTACGGCCGGTCTGCATTTCACGGATGACGTGTTAAGGACCATCGATGCCAAGGGCATTGTCCGTGATGAGGTGACCCTTCACGTAGGAGCCGGTACATTCAAGCCGGTGAAGACAGAGGAGATAGAGGGCCACAATATGCACACGGAGTATATTGTCGTGCATCGTCACACGTTCGAACATCTATTGGAGCATCACTGTGAGGCGATTGCCGTCGGTACAACCAGTGTGCGCACTTTGGAGAGTCTCTATTATATGGGTGTGAAAGTGCTTCAGAATCCTGATGCCACAGAGGAAGAATTGCATGTAGGCCAGTGGGAGCCTTACGACCTGCCGCATGACGAGGCCGGTCTGGTACTGGTTGATGGCTGCCCCGTTACGGTCGAGGCATCGGTCAAGGCATTGCTTGACTATCTGGATCGCGATCACCTTGAGGCTTTGCACTCTTCCACGCAGATCATCATTGCGCCGGGTTATACTTACAAGATCGTGAAGCGGCTGATCACGAATTTCCACCAGCCGCAGTCGACCCTTCTGCTCCTGGTCTCTGCTTTCCTGCATGGTGACTGGCGCAAGGTGTACGACTATGCTCTCGCTCACGATTTCCGTTTCCTTAGCTATGGTGACTCTTCTTTACTGGAGCCCTGATAAAAAAGAATATTCTCAAGAGCGCCCTTTGGCAGGCGGATGGTGTGAAAATCCAAATGCAGTGTTGCCGGGAAGGTATATGAACGGGAACAAAGGAGTTGCGTATTAATAATACTATCAGTCATTGATTTATGAAAATTGGAGATAAAGTAAGATTCCTTTCTGAAGTCGGCGGTGGTAAGGTAGCTGGTTTCAAGGGAAATAATATTGTGCTCGTAGAGGACGAGGATGGTTTTGAGATTCCTATGCCCATCAAGGAGGTGGTCGTGATAGGCGAAGAGGATTATTCTACCTCACATGTGATATCTAAGAAAGGAGAAAAACAGAAACCTCATGAGGCAGCCATCGGTGGAGATACCCGTTCCATCAAGCAGCTGATGCAGGAAGGGCAGGACGAGGAATTCGACCTTTCTGTGCCCGATGAGGTGGATCTCAGCAAGGAGGTGACTTATAAGAAAAAAATAGAGGAACGCAAGGGCGGCAATCAGCTCTCAGCTTATCTCGCCTTCTCTCCCATGGATGACAAGCAGATCACCGAACCTAACTTTGAGGTTTATTTCGTTAATGACTCGAATTATTTCATGCGCTTTGTGATCCTTTCTACTGAAGGCAATAGCTGTACGGTGTGGCACGAAGATATGGTAGAACCAAACACGAAGTTGTTTCTTCGTGAGATAGGCCGGCAGGATATTAACTCTCTCGATCGTCTGGGTGTTCAGCTCATAGCGTTCAAGCGTGATCAGCCTTTTACACGTAAGCCGGCTGTTGACGTGATACTTCGTATTGATCCTGTGAAGTTCTTCAAGATCCATACTTTTGAGGATACCGATTTCTTCGAGCATCCCGTTCTGCTTTATACCATTGTGGAAAATGATGTACCGGTACGGCCTCTCGTGATCGACGCCAAGACGCTGAAACATGAGATGTATAAGAGCGCGGACGCCGTGCGTGAGGAGAATGGCTCGCGATCGGCTCGTCATGCTCAGATTGAGCCGTCATCTCTTGACACTGCAGTGAAAGGCACGATGAACGCACGTAGTGAGCTTGTCACACGTTATACGCCAGATCAGCGCAAGGGTGGCCATGGCGCATTGCCGCAGGGACGTTACCGTGGACTAGATGATGCTGTCGTTGTCGACCTTCATATCGACCAACTACTTGACACAACGACCGGCATGACCCCAGCTGCCATTCTTGACTACCAACTTAATGTGTTCCACGAAACATTAGCTCATTATGCGAAGAAGAAGGGCCAGAAGTTGATCTTCATCCATGGTAAGGGTCAGGGTGTACTCCGCAAGGCACTCATCAATGAGTTGCGTTATAAGTATAAGAATTATCCCTATCAGGATGCATCTTTCCAGGAGTATGGATACGGCGCCACTCAGGTGACCATCAAGTGATTGAAGGCGGATAGCAACGTTACGTAATGCATAATGGTTAATGCATACGGAACGCCGTTGCTGCCTGTTGCATATTAAATTGAATAAAAATGAACTACGGTTTTATAAAGGTGGCGTCGGCGGTACCTCTTGTACGTGTGGCCGACTGCATTTACAATATCAGCCAGATAGAAGAGCTTGTGGCACAAGCAGAAGGGAAAGGCGTTGAGGTGATAGTCTTCCCGGAACTGAGTGTGACGGGATATACCTGTCAGGATCTCTTCCGTCAGCAGCTCCTCCTCGATGCTGCTGAGACGGGAGTGATGCAATTGATCGATTTCACTCGTCAGCTTGATATCATTACCATTATCGGTGCGCCTGTGCCCGTTGGCGATCTGTTGCTCAATTGTGCTGTCGTAGTTCAGCAAGGCCGCATCCTTGGCATTGTGCCGAAGACTTACCTGCCTAATTATAGTGAGTTCTATGAGAAGCGATGGTTCGCATCTTCGCAAGATTTGAAGGCGACAACGATACATTATGCCGGTCAGAAGGTAGTGGTCACCCCTTCACCTCAGATTTTCTGTACTTGTGGCGGAGCACGTTTTGGCGTAGAGATATGTGAGGATGTGTGGGCTCCCACTCCGCCGAGCAACCATTTGGCATTGGCCGGTGCAGATGTTATCTTCAACCTTTCTGCCAGCGATGAGCTGATAGGTAAGCATAATTATCTGAAGAGTCTGTTAGCCCAGCAGAGTGCCCGTACGATGACGGGATATGTCTATGCGTCTGCCGGCTTCGGTGAGAGCACACAGGATGTTGTCTATGGTGGTAATGCATTAATCTATGAAAATGGGCGCCTCCTTGCAGAGGGCGATCGTTTCAGCATCGTCTCACAGATGCTCACCGTGCAAATCGACTATGAGAGTCTGCGCTCCGACCGACGGGCCAATACTACGTTTGTCAATGCTCAACGGCGAATGGCTGATGAGAATGTGAGTATCATCGATCCGTTAACGGTACGCCAACGTGACTTTAAATTGGAGCGGAGGATCGATCCGCATCCTTTCATCCCGACAACGGATGATATGAGTGCCAGCTGTGAGGAGATCTTCTCTATCCAGGTCATGGGACTGGCTAAACGCATCGCTCACACCCATTCGAAGACGGTCGTCATAGGGATCAGTGGTGGTCTCGATTCTACGCTCGCTCTGTTGGTCTGTGTGAAGACATTCGATAAGCTCGGTCTCAACCGTAAGGGTATTATGGGTGTGACAATGCCTGGTTTTGGTACGACGGACCGTACTTATCAGAATGCCATGCATTTGATGGAAGCATTGGGAATAAGCATCCGGGAGGTGCCGATAGCCAAGAGTGTTCTTCAGCATTTTGAAGATATCGGTCAGGATCCGGCTGCCCATGATGTTACATACGAGAATGGCCAGGCGCGCGAGCGTACGCAGATACTTATGGATCTTGCCAATCGTCTTGGAGGAATGGTTATCGGTACGGGGGACCTTAGCGAGCTGGCTCTTGGCTGGGCTACTTATAATGGTGATCATATGTCTATGTATGGTGTGAACTGTTCTATTCCCAAGACTCTCATCCGTTATCTGGTCCGTTATGTGGCTGAAACGTCACTCACGGAAGAGACTTCGGCTATTCTTTATGATGTTATTGATACGCCAATATCGCCGGAGCTGATTCCTGCTGATGAACAAGGCAACATTAAGCAGAAAACCGAGGACCTCGTAGGGCCTTATGAGTTGCACGACTTCTTCTTGTATTATTTCCTGCGTCATGGCTTCTCACCGCGAAAGATATTCTTGCTGGCTCAGCGTGCTTTCCAACAGATACCAGCCAATCGTACGATAGCAGAGACTGTAGGCGATGAGAATGTGGATCATCGAGACGCTGTTGCAGACCATACAAAGGGAAGTAAGGCTGCTGTGGAAATGCAGTACACGGATGAGCGTCGCCCCTATGCCAACTATGATGATCAGACGATATTGCACTGGCTCCGTACGTTCTGTTGGCGTTTCTTTGCACAGCAGTTCAAACGTAGTTGTCTTCCCGACGGACCGAAGGTGGGCTCTGTCAGCCTATCCCCCCGTGGTGATTGGCGTATGCCTTCTGATGCTGTTCAGACTTTGTGGATCAGAGAAATCAAAGAAATGGAGGGCCAACAGGAAGAAGCTTGCTAAATAGAATTGGAGATGGAAGAATGACATCAGAGGATGCAATCTGCTGGTATCACAGGTGGAAAAATCTGATGTCATTCTATGTGTATCCGGTTTGAAGGGAGAGATTCAATTGATTTTTAAGAATTAGGCTTTTGCTGCTATAGTCTTTTGAGAGTATAGAAGCTACAAGAGTTATTTAGGTGTAAAAGCATAGGTCTTCTTATTCGCTTGTTTCTTGAAATCGCTTGTATATATGTGGCGAGGAAGACAAGTTGCTTTCAAGATTCTGATTTTTTCTAAATTGTACCAATTCATTTAGTCTTATCAGGTTCATATCTCTTAATGAGGAAATGGAGTCAAGACAAGTTTATAATGAATTCATATTCATTGTATCGGAGATGAATTGTAATATATTTTTTAAGTATTAAGAATAATAGATACTTTTTTGCCTATTACACAATTGTGAATATAACTAAGATGTGTTTTAAAAGCCAACTTTTAAGGAATAATTTTTAGTAATATATATTTTTAATAAGGCGAAAGATAAAAGATTTGTAATTTCCTCGATGGGACGGGATATGTAATATGTCTTTTTAATTTTATAAGTAGAGAGAAGAAAGTGAAGGTGAATATACTTCGTCTTAGTGCTTGTAAAGTGTAGGGGAACACTTTAAATACTAGTGAAGTGAGGTTTTAAGAGACAGAGAAAATCGTTGTTTTGCAGAGAATGTGAAGTGGGGTTGCGTAAGTACTGAGACGGACGATAAAATACGGAGGACTTATCGGATCTTGTATGACGGGATATAGAAAAAATTAGATATTATAGGTATATTTATTCATCATACGGATAAGGAGGAGGAAGGAATTAAAAGACAAAAGAGTGTAATATGACAATACTTGAATAGTTAAACCAATGAAATAATTGGTCTAAAATTTTCAAGTTATGAAATCTTTATCTATATTTGCATCAGAAAACGAGTATTTCAGATTTGAGAGGTGATATCACTTCTTTAAAATGGTAATAATCTCGTAATTTTAGAATGTTCTTAAAACCAATAGACGAATAGTCCTCATGTACTCACACAATCTCCACGACACTGTAAGGAGAAATGTTCTTTGCATAATATTGATTGCCTTTGCGGTGACAGTATATGCTCAAAAGAAGTTCCCTTATCAAGATACTAAACTTAGCACATCTCAACGTGTGGCCGATCTTCTTCAGCGTATGACGTTGGAAGAGAAGGTCGGACAGCTTCGTTGTACCCTTGCTTGGAATTATTATCAGATCGATGGCAATAAAGTTGTGCCTTCTGAGTCATTCAAGCAGGATATAGCTAATGGTAATATAGGTATGCTTTGGGCTACCTACCGTGCCGATCCTTGGACACAGAAGTCTCTCGAGAATGGTCTTAATCCGGTATTGGCAGCTAAGGCTGGCAATGCGCTTCAGAAATATGTGAAAGAACATACGCGTCTTGGCATACCTCTTTTCTTGGCAGAGGAAGCACCTCATGGCCACATGGCTATCGGGGCGACCGTCTTTCCTACGGGATTAGGAATGGCTGCCACATGGGACCCCGCCCTCGCCGAGGAAGTAGGTAAGGTGGAGGCCCGACAGATACGCCTGCAAGGTGCTCATATCAGCTATGGTCCAGTGCTCGATCTCAGCCGTGATCCACGATGGTCGCGTGTGGAAGAGTCTATGGGTGAAGATCCTGTATTGATGGGAGTCATGGGCGCGGCGTTGTGCAGAGGGCTCAGCAAGGGCGACATTACACGGCCGGACGCGACACTTGCTACGCTGAAGCATTTCATCGGTTATGGAACGACCGAGGGTGGACAAAATGGTGGGCAGAGTGTGATCACAGAGCGTGATCTGCTGCAAAATTTCCTGTCTCCGTTTAAGCAGGCTATCAATAGCGGAGCCCTCTCCGTGATGACATCATACAACTCTCTTGACGGTGTGCCTTCTACGTCTAATAAATGGCTCCTTACGGATCTGCTTCGCAAGGATTGGAAGTTCGGAGGCTTTGTGGTGTCTGATCTTTATAGCATTGATGGTATTTATGGTACGCACCGCACGGTGGCGTCTCTTGAAGATGCGGCCATTGCCGCTATCAAGGCCGGTGTGGATGTCGATCTGGGCGGCAAGGCTTATGCCACGTTGGTGAATGCAGTGAAGACGGGCAAACTGGATGAGGCTGTCATCGACTCGGCATGTGCCCGTGTGCTGGCTAAGAAGTTCGAGATGGGGCTCTTTGATCATCCCTATGTCGATCCCAAGGCGGCCAAAACGGTCAATGATGCTGCTGATAGGGCTGTCGCTTTAAAGGCTGCACAGTCTTTAGTCACCTTGTTGAAGAACGATCATGCCATCCTTCCTCTGAGCAAGGATATGAAGGTAGCGGTTGTGGGTCCCAATGCAGATAATGTTTACAATCTTCTTGGCGACTATACCGCACCTCAGCCTGACGGTAATGTGAAGACGATCCTCATGGGAGTGCGTAGTAAGGTGAAGGCGGAGAACATCCGTTATGCTAAAGGATGTGCTATCCGTGATACCACAGCTACTGACATAGAGAGTGCCGTGGATGCAGCACAGGCTTCCGATGTGGTCATTGTGGCTGTCGGCGGATCGAGTGCACGTGATTTTAAAACGAATTATAAGGAAACGGGTGCTGCCGAGACAGACGCTGCTTCCTTGAGCGATATGGACAGTGGTGAAGGTTTTGACCGTTGTACCTTAGGACTCTTGGGTGATCAGATGAAGCTCCTGAAAGCCTTGAAGGCGACGGGTAAGCCATTGGTCGTCGTATATATTGAAGGACGTCCGTTGGAGATGAATTGGGCCAAGGACAATGCAGATGCCCTTTTAACAGCCTATTATCCCGGACAAGAGGGTGGGCAGGCCATAGCTGACGTACTTTTCGGCGATGTCAATCCTTCCGGTCGCTTGCCCATCTCGGTGCCTACCTCTACGGGAATGTTGCCCGACTATTATAATCACCGCCCTCCCGTGCCCCACGATTATGTGGAGATGAGTGCCAAACCGGCGTTCTCTTTCGGATATGGACTGAGTTATACAACGTTTAAGTATAGTGATCTAAAGATTGAAAAGACGGCCTTAAATACATATAACGTCAGTTTTGATATTACCAACAGTGGTGAGCGCGATGGAGATGAGGTAGCACAGCTCTACATTCATGATGAGGTAGCTTCTGTGGCACAACCCGTGATGCAACTCAAGCGCTTTTGCCGTGTGTCGGTGCCGAAAGGAGAAACGCGACATGTAAGTTTTGTCCTGCAACCCGATGACTTTAAGTTTGTCGGTGAGAAGATGAGCTGGAATATAGAACCGGGTGCCGTTGAGATAATGGTCGGCAGTAGCTCAGATCGTATCCTGTTGAAGGATAAGTTGATTCTCGAATAAGATATAATAAACGAATAATACAATCACATTCCCGACGGGGCTCTTGTGTCCCGTTGGATGTTACTTGTACTATTATAAAAACCAACCGTCGTGTTTCAATATCGGAAGATAGAGGAATGCGTATTTTAATTACCTAACTAATTTCTAAATTTATGCACAAGAGAGTAAGTTTTGTCAGTACAGCACTTCTCGGTTTGTTGCTGGTACCGGCTACCGCATCGGCAGTCTCCGCAACGAACGGAACGGCTTTGCTCAATGAGCAACAGCAAGCTGTTTGTAAGGGAACTGTTGTCGATGCGACGGGAACCCCGATCATCGGTGCATCTGTCGTAGTGAAAGGCTCGAAAGCTGCCGCTGTGACCGATATCGATGGCAATTTTACCTTGGCGGGAGTAGCTAATGGTAGTGTTATCGAGATTTCTTACATTGGTTTTAAGACAGAAACCGTAACCTACAAAGGATCAGCTATCAATGTGACCCTACAGGAAGATGCTGCTGAGGTGAACGAGGTGGTTGTGACGGCCCTCGGCATCAAGCGCCAGGCACGTTCTCTGGGTTATTCCACAACTAAAGTTGATGGTGACGCATTCACTCTGTCGCGTGATAACAACCTGGGTAATGCCCTCTCCGGAAAGGTTGCCGGTGTGAGTGTCTCGGGTAACGCTACGGGTTCTTCTTCGCGTGTCGTGATCCGTGGTAACGCCTCACTGACCGGAAACAATATGCCGTTGTATGTAGTCGATGGTGTTCCCTTCGACAATACCAACCAGGGTTCTGCCGGTACATGGGGCGGTATTGATATGGGTGACGGTCTGAATAATATTGATGCCGATGATATTGAGTCGATTCAGGTGCTGAAGGGTGCCGCCGCATCGGCCCTTTATGGTTATCGTGGTGGTAACGGTGCCATTCTTATTACTACGAAGAGTGGTCGTAAGGGACAGCCTGTTACAGTGGAGGTAAATAACAACCTTACTTTTAGCACGATTTATGACCAGCGTGACCTGCAGACCATCTACGGTCAGGGCTTGAATGGTAAGCGTCCAACCTCAAAGGAAGAGGCAATGGATAGTGAGACTTCCAGCTGGGGTGATGTAATGGACGGTGGTGATGCCATCAACTTCCTGGGCAATACCTATAAATACAGCTACATTGACAACTGGCCCAATTTCTACCGTACAGGAATCAACAATACCACATCTGTGGCTGTAAGCGGTGCCAGTGATAAGATTATGTACCGTTTTGGTTATAGCCACAATATGGAGAAGAGTATTCTGCCCAATTCTGGCAACCGTCAGAATGCCATCAATATGAATACGACCTATCAGATCTGGAAAAACGTGTCGTTGAATGTGACGGCCAACTATGTTCAAGAGCATTTCAATGGACGTTCTAACCTCAGTGACGGTAACGGTAATACAAACGCCTCTCTGCTCTATCACGGCAACTCATTTGATATCCGTTGGCTGGAGCGTCAGTCTGCAGGCAACGAGTGGGGTACAGCCGATGACGGATCGGAGTTTATCTCAGGTACCGATGTCTATTTCAATAACCCTTATTGGTTGCAGTATCGTAAGACCAATAATGCGGATAAGAGTCGTCTGACTGGTGCCATCAATCTGAAGTGGGATATCACACCCTGGTTATATCTGCAGGGTGCTGTTCAGCGTGACGGTTACAATCTGGAGTATAAGCAGGTACAGCCGACAGGTGCGGCCGCAGATCCCAATGGCTTTATGACGGAATATGAGAAGACCTTCGAGGAGATGAACTACAACTTCCTTCTTGGTTTCAACAAGGAATTCGGCGCTTGGAGCGTAGGTGCTACCTTTGGTGGAAACAAGCTGATGAACTCAGTGAAATACTACTATGTGTCTAATGGTGGTCGTCCTTTCGTTGTGGATGGTCTTTGGTCAGTGAATAACTTGGAGTCAAAGCGTTCAGAGAAGGTCTACACCCGTTACCAGGTGAATTCATTCTATGGTACTGTTGACCTGGGTTGGAAGAATCAGGTGTTCTTGAACCTGACAGGTCGTAATGACTGGTTCTCTACCTTGTCAGAAAACAATAATAGTTATTTCTATCCCTCGGCTACCCTCTCTTGGGTATTCACTGATACCTTTAAGGCTCCGTCGTGGTTCAACTTTGGTAAGTTGCGTGCTTCTTATGCAGCAGCATCCAATGGAACGAGCGTTTATCAGAACCTGCTGCTTTATAAGATACAGGACTTCACCATCAATGATCAGCAGACGGTGACAGAGAACAATAACGGAGTCTATCCTAACAAGAACCTGAAGCCCGTCCACATTGCAGAGTATGAGGTGGGTCTGAACTTGGCCTTCTTCAACAACCGACTGAACTTCGATATGGCCTACTATGACAAGAAGACCACTGATGATATCGCAGTCGTTTCAACCTCTTCTGCTTCTGGTTATAACAGCAAGGTGGAGAATGTGGGTGAGATCCGCAACCGTGGTTTCGAGTTCATGGTAGATGCCACTCCTATAGCTAATCGCAATTTCTCTTGGAATACGACGCTGAACTTCGCTTACAACGATTCTAAGGTGCTTTATCTGGGTGAGGGTGTTGAAAGCCTGATGATCGATGGTGCGACCTCCCGCTCGGGTAATGTGAGCGTAATGAATATCGTTGGCTCGGCCTATGGCGAGCTGGTTGGCTACAAGTATAAGAGAGCCGAGAACGGAGAGTTGCTCCTCAAGAACGGTCTGCCTCAGTCTACCGGAGTACAGGAGAGCCTGGGCAACGGTGTTTACAAGTGGACCGGTGGTTGGCACAATACGATAAAATATAAGAACTTCACGCTGGCATTCCTGATCGACTTCAAGTTCGGAGCCAAGCTGTTCTCAGGAACCAACCTCAGTCTGACAAGCTCTGGTCTGAGCAAGAACACACTCGTCGGCCGTACGGAGGAGAATCCTGACGGTCCGTATGTGTTCCCCGGTATCGATGAGGACACTGGTAAGGAGAATACAACAGCTGTTGCTGCCGACCTCTATTACAGCAAGATCGTAGAGAATAATATCGGTGAAGCCTTCATTTACAATGCCAGCTTTATCAAGCTGCGTGAGATTTCACTGACCTACGATTTCACGCGTCTGATCCAGCCGAAGCTCCCCTTCATCAAGGGTCTGAGCCTCTCGTTCGTCGGCCGCAACCTGTGGACAATCAAGAAGTGGGTTCCGAATATCGATCCTGAATCTTCTTACAATACCACCAACGGACAGGGACTGGAGCTGAACGGTTATCCTTATACCCGCAGCCTCGGTTTCAACGTGAATGTAAAATTCTAACACCAAAGACTAGTCAATTATGAAATATATCAGTAAAGTAAAATATCTGTGCATGGCGGCAGCTGTTGCCGGCCTCACAGGCTGTGGCGATTTCGGAGATTTAAATATCGACCCGGAACACCTCAATGAGGGCAACGTCCCTTATGCCATGCTGTTCACTAATGCGCAGCATCAGGCTTTAGGCTCCGATTGGGATGTATGGCGTGCCGGACTTATTTATACCGCGCAGTGGAACCAGCATATCGCTTCCGGCGGTTGGACCTGGGATTATGGAGTAAACAGTTATTCTGATGGCTATGCCGCATCTTATTGGGAATCGGTTTATTCCGGTACCCGGGGTGCTGTCCGTGATGTGACAACGTGTGTCAACAAATGGAAAGACGATGAGGATAATAAGCAGAACTATGAGATTGCACGTATCATGCGTGTTTACATCATGAACCGCCTCACCGACCTTTATGGAGATGTTCCTTATTTCCAGGCAGGACAGCCTGAGGTATATTCATATCCTGTGTACGACAAACAGGAAGATATCTACAAGGATATGTTGGCTCAGCTCGACAGTGCTCAGGCAGAGTTAGGTACAGGTACTGCTTCTATGGGTGTTAAGGACATCTATTATCAAGGCGATGTGGCAAAATGGAAGAAGTTTGCTAATTCGCTGATGCTTCGCCTGGCTATGCGTCTGGTGAAAGCGGATCCTTCTACTGCCAAGACTTATGCTGAAAAAGCTTATAACAACGGCTGTATTACCAGCACGAGTGATAACTGTTATCTGTCCCATCCGGGAGGTTCTGTGAACGATGACTCTTCTGAGCCTTTCGCTAAGATCTGCTCGTTCTCGGATATAGGTGTGAACTTCATTAACCAGACATTCTATGACATTCTTGCAGAGCGTCAGGATCCGCGCATCCCGCTGATCATGTGTGTGGTGGATAATAATGTAATGGCAGCATACGGTACAGATGCTTATACTACCGGTAATGCCGATCCTGCTATCCAGAAGGGTCTGCCGGGCTTCTACAGCTTCACACCTACCAGCGATTATTGTATCACGAAGTATCCTGCAGGTGCCGACTTCGGTGATGGAAAGGCATATTCCCTTGCTGAGTCTGATGATAATTACTTTAAGAAGTGTTTCTCTATTCCCAACCGTCTGACTTATGCGGATCCTACCGCTCCTACGTTTGTCTGCACAGCTGCACAGACTAATCTGTTACTGGCTGAGGCTGCACTGCGTGGTTATATCGGAGGTGATGCGGCTACGTTCTATAGAGAAGGTATTCGTTGCGCAATGGAGCAGTTCAGTGCTTATCCTAACGCTACCAGCCTTATAAACAAATATCTGACGGATGCAGAGATTAATGCCTATATTGCTGCTCATCCTTTGAACACAACGTCTACGGAAACTGCTATGAAGGATATTAATATCCAGTATTACATCACTTGCTTTGGTGATGAGTACGAGACATGGGCCAACTGGCGCCGTTCAGGTTATCCCGAACTGACTTACCATGCTCTTGACCAGTCGCCTGATCTGGGTAACTATATAGGTCTTGTTCGTCGTCTGACCTATCCTTCACGTGAGTCTACTGTGAATGGAACCAACTACGTGGAGGCTCTGAAGCGTCAGTGGAATCGTACTACCGACTTTACGTTCACCGGTGATCGCGTATGGTGGGATAAGGAGTAAAATAATACATTCTTCATAAAATTAAACTCTTTTATTATCCATGCAGCCCTCGTATGAGAGCTGCATGGATCTTTTTAGTATGCTCGGCATGAGCTTAATCTAATGGGTGCAAGTCCCTAACAAGCCCTAATAGCGGGAATTGTATAGCCAATAGCAAGGGTGTCCACTGCGAGGTGGAATCTGAAAGAAGCTGGCG
>ERZ827043.598-NODE-598-length-44935-cov-3.540486_pt1 | contig 44935 bp, 42 predicted proteins | sample MGYA00519923_ERZ827043 | MGnify/ENA primary metagenome ERZ827043 (study PRJEB31778, sample SAMEA3449251) | human gut metagenome | biome: human gut; feature: human-associated habitat; material: faeces | place: United Kingdom | collected 2010/2012 ... | reverse complement strand
CGACGTTCCTGCGCTGCATCAATCTGCTGGAAACGCCGACGGAGGGCGACGTGATCTTCGAGGGGAAGAGCGTCATGAAGGCGGGCAAAGACATCAACGTTCTGCGTGAGCGCCTCGGCATGGTCTTTCAGCAGTTCAACCTGTTTCCGCATTTGACGGTGCTGGAAAACATCTGCATTGCGCCGATGATGCCGGTGAGCAGGATGTACATCGCGATGAACTTGAGTCCGGGGATCGTGATGTAGCGCACCTGCTGCCAGAAATTGGCGCCGTCTACCTTTGCCGCCTCGTAAAGGCTGGGGTCGATGTCCTGAAGGCCGCCCAGCCAGATGATCGTGGCAGGCCCCACGCGCTGCCAGACGAAGTACAGCACGATCCAGAACACCATCCAGAACTGCGAATAGTTCCAGGTGATCGCCTGCCCGCCCAGAGCGGTGATGATCTTGTTCAGCCCCTGATTGGCCAGCGGGTTCAGCAACGCGACGAACACCGCTGTCGTGGCCGAAACGGCCGATACGTTCGGCACGTAGATCGCCGTGCGGAACAGCCCCTTCAGGCGGGACTGCACGTTGAGCGCCAGCGCGAGAAGGAAGGAGATGACTGTATTGCAAAAGAGCGCCAACAGTCCCATCCAGATCTGCCGCCAGAGCAGTGTGCCGTATTCCGGCACAGAGAAGAAGGTTTCAAAATTCGCAAACCCCACCCAGCGGGGCGCAGAACCCAGCGCGTTGTATTCCGTGAATCCCAGATACAGCCCGTAGACCAGCGGCACCAGGTTCCACAGCGCGATATAGAGGAAAAACGGCAGTAGAATCAAATACGCCCGCCGGATCTCCATCCGCGTGCGCACGCTGTGACGGCGCTTCTTGTGCTGCATCGGTTTGACAGCCGTAGACATACGCGGAATCTCCCCCTTTTGTTTATTGCATTATGGCGTTGCATTGACCGGTCGGATCAGAATAGAAGGACAGGCAGGACGGAGACCGCCCTGCCTGCTCCTGTTTTATGTTTTGCGAGAGGTTTCTTTGGTTTACTTCAGCAGAGCCTCGATCTGAGCCTGCGCCTGAGAGCAGATCTGATCGATGGGATCCTGCGTCATGGTCACGCGTGCCAGCACCTGCTGGTTGATGATCTCCCAAACCTGAGAGTCGTTCTTGGCGAACGCCGCCTGACCGGAGTAGGTGCCGTTGCGCAGGGCTTCCACCGCAACGCGCAGGCCGGCTTTGCCGTCGCCCTCGTAAAGAGCGCTGTTGTTGATCATGCTGGTCAGCGGAACCACGCAGCTCTCGTCCACCCAGTACTGCAGCTGTTCCTCGCTCAGCGCGATGTTCTTGTAGAAATCCCAGAAGGCGCGGGTCTCTTCCTCACTCACGCCCACCGGCACGCCGATGTAAACGGTGCCGACGAGGCAGTTGCCGATCTGGCCGCCCTCGTCGGGCAGGGGCAGGGGAGCGACGCCCAAGTTCACATCGTTGCGCAGGGAGTTAGCCTCTTCCCAGGTGCCGTTGATGACGAAGGCCAGATTCTGCTGATCCTTCTGTTCAAAGGCGTTCCACATGGGGCCTTCGTCGGTGTTGTTGCCCAGGCCCGCGGGGAAGTTCTTGTCCATCTCGCGGATGAACTCCAGCGTCTGCTGTACCTTCGGGTCGTTCAGGTTGATCTGATCGTTGCCGCCGAAATCGGTGCCCAGCTGACGGAAGAAGGGAGTGGCGCGCAGCGCACCGCCGTTGTGGGGGAAGGAGGGAATACCGCCGCCCCAGTATTCGCCCGCGCCGGCCGCGGTGATCTGGTCGGACATCTGCTGCCATTCAGACCAGGTCGCGGGAGCCTTTTCGGGATCCAGACCCGCCTTGGAGAGCAGATCCTTGTTGTAGAAGAGCATGAAGATAGAGGTCTTGTAGGCCACGGCATACGCCTTGCCGTCCGCGCCATAGGCGACGAAGGAGGGGTCGATGCCTTCCAGCACGTCCGCGGGGACTTCCTGCAGGATGCCGGAGTTGGCGTAGGTGGGGATGAAGCTTTCGCCCGCGATGCAGGACGGGGGATTGCCCGCCGCGATCGCCGCGCGCTGCTTCTGGTCCAGGGCCTCTGCCCAGCCCCAATCGTTCCATTCAAAGGTGACGTCGGGATAAGCGGCTTCCGCCTTCTCGCGGTTGGTCATGTAATACTTGTCGGAACCAACGGGGCCGCCGTCCTTGCTCTGCGCGGCCTCGATCTGAGTATCGTTGTAGCCCAGCATCACGATGGACAGCTTGATATCGCCCTTGGATTCCTCGGCGGGAGCCTGTGCGCTCTCGGCGGGGGCTGCGGTTTCCTCGGCGGCGGGAGCCTTCGAGGCTTCGGGCGATGCGGCAGGAGTCGCCGTACACGCGACCAGCGACAGGCAGCTCAACGCCACCAGGACCAGAGCCAGGAGCTTTTTCGAGTTCTTCATCATGGTGATCCTCCTTGACTTGTTTTTCGGGCGCCTCTCCACACCCGCTTTCTATCCACAGAATAACAAAATTCTTAACAAAAGACAAGGTTAATTAACGTTTAAACTTGTCTATAAAACGCACAGGTAGACAGGCATAAATGCCGAAATATGTTTGAATTTTAGGGGATTTACAAAGAACATTTCGATGATGTATACTTATAATACATGTATTTCTCTTAAAATAACTTTCATAAACTGCGGCCTTCTGTTAGGATGGGAAGCAGCGGAGGGAGGACCGGATGGCAAAGATCAAAAGGGTGTTTGAACAGATAGAGGAGACCATCGAGCGCGATGCCTTGCAGCTTTCGCCGGGAGAATTTCTCCCTTCGGAAATGCAGTATTCCAGAGCGCTGGCCGTCAGTCGCCTAACCGTGCGCAAGGCGGTGGATGGCCTGGTGCGCAGCGGTCTGGTGCAGCGCATTCCCGGCAAGGGACTGATGGTGGCCGAGGCACACGCCGCGCCGGAGCAGAAAAAGCTGCTGCTCTCCCTGCCCTATGTCACCTGCGATGCAGAATTCTTCATCACCATGATGGGGTGCATCGATCAGGCAAACGAACTGCACTATTCCTATAAGATCTTCGCCTTCACCGATGTGCGCGAACGGCTCGAAAGGCTGAAAGACGAGGATCTTTCCGCCTATTGCGGGGCGGTGGTCTCCTGCTATGAGTCTGCGGAGGATCAGGAGATGATCCGGCTCTTTAAGAAGAAGAAGCTCCCCTTTATCGTCATGGGGGACAACGAAAGCGAGCCCGTCGTCAATTCCGACGATTACAACGGCGGCTATGTGATGGGGGATTACCTGATCCGGCACGGCCACCGCGACATTTTGTTTCTCACCAGCGACCGGCCGGTGCCCAGCGTCTACCGGCGCACCGAGGGTTTCCGCCAGGCGCTGCGCGATCACGACCTGCCCGTGCGGGAGGAATACTTTCTCTCCGTTGAGGACTCCGGCGTGCCGCTGCTGCCTCAGCACGCGGATCAGCGCCGCCTGCCGCCGGAAGCGGAACCGTTTTTGGAGGGGAAAATTCCCTTTACCGCCCTTTGCGGCTACCATACCCTGCCGATCCTGTCGATGCTCAACCAACTGCATCGCAGGGGCTTCCGCGTGCCGGAGGATATTTCGGTCGTGGCCTATGGAAGTGAGCCGTATTTCGCCGCGCAAGGCGTGCCGCTGACCGCTGTGATGGCGCCCGGAAAAGAGAGCGGCGCACGGGCGGTGGAGATCATGGATCAATACCTGACCGGGCAGATCCCTGAATTGCAGAGCGATATGCTGCCCATTCAGCTCAAGCGCCAGCAGTCGGTCATCCGGCTGCGCCGGCCGTAAAGCAAAAGCTATTCGCAAATCATGAAGGAGGCGTTTTCATGTGTCAGACCGGTACGCTCTTTGATGTGCAGCGCTTTGCCGTGCACGACGGGCCCGGTATCCGCACCACCGTGTTCCTCAAGGGCTGCAACAACCGCTGCGCCTGGTGCCACAATCCCGAATCGCTGATCGTGCGGCCGCAGATCGAATTCTATCCTGCACGCTGCATCGGCTGCGGCAAGTGCTTCACTGCCTGTCCCAACGGCGCACACCACATCGTGAACGGCGAGCATGTCATCGACCGCGCCGCCTGCACCGGCTGCGGCAAGTGCGCCGAAACCTGCTATGCCACCGCGCTGACGAAAAAGGGCTATAACGCTACCGTCGATCAGGTGATGGAGCAGATCTTGGCCGATAAACCGTATTATGAACAATCCGGCGGCGGCGTGACCCTCTCCGGCGGCGAACCGCTGCTTCAGCCCGAATTTGCCCGCGAAATCCTCATGCGCTGTAAGCAGGAGGGCATCCACACCGCCGTGCAGACCGCCGGAAACCTGCCCTTTTCTTCCATTGAAATGGTGCTGCCGTATCTGGACATGGTGATGTACGATATGAAGGGCTTCGCGCCCAGCATCTACCAGTGGCACATCCACGGCGACCGCGCCCGCATCATGGACAATCTCAGGAAGATCGACGAGGTCTTTACCGGTACCCTTGCCGTGCGTACCCCCGTGATCGGCTCCGTCAACGACACCGAGGAGGAGATCGGCGCCATCGCTAAGATGCTGGAGGATTTTAAGCACCTGAGCTATTATCAGCTCATGCCCTATCACGCGCTGGGTAAGGCCAAATACGATGCGCTCAACGAAAAGTTCGAGGACAGCTATTACACCCCCTCCAACGAGCGCATGACCGAGCTGGAGAATTTGGCTGCGCAGTATGTCACGGTGTTCAACTATACCCGCGGGTATCTACACAAGGGCGAAAACGCCTGATTTCATCAGAAATTCTCCGGCAGAAACCGGAAAAAATAAGGGAGGATTCCTATGGCTCAGAAGTACCTTGACAGGATTCAGGGACTGCATCAGCTCAAGCTCGAGCACAACGAGGAAAAGCTGCGCCGCATGGGCGGCTCCTACGACCTGGACGACCACGGCTGGATTCCGCTGGATTTGGAACACGAGATCGAACCCGTCCGCGACGCGGAAAGCGGCCTGGTCACGGGCATGGAGGCCGTCACCGGCACCTTTGTGCGCTATCTGGATGCGCACCCCACCTTCATGCATCCGGATTCCGCCTTCGCAGGCTGCTGGATCGGCAACGTCTCTTATATGAACGAGCCCTGGCGCGACAGCGAGCGCTTTTGGGAGAACGAGGAGATGCTCCCGGTCTACAACATCACCTCCCGCGGCCTGTACGCCATGAACCACTGCGCGCCCGACCTGCGCATCGGCCTGGATCTGGGCTGGGGCGGTCTGTTGCACAAGATCGAATATTTCGAGAGCCTGCACAATGAGGATTACCGTGAGTTCTACGAGGGCGAAAAGCGCCTCGTGCTCGCCATTCAGCGCTTCGTCAAGCGCCACGCCGAGGCGGCTTACGAAAAGTCCGCGCAGGCCGAAACCGAGGAGCTGAAGGCGCATTACGCCAAGATCGCCGAAATCTGCGATTACCTTGTGGACGGCGCGCCCCGCAGCCTGCGCGAAGCCTTGCAGTGGATCGTTTTCTGGCAGGACGTGGACCGCATGTATTACAACGGCGGCGCGGGCCAGGAACTGGATACCCTGCTCCAGCCCTATTATGAGCGCGACGTGAAAAACGGCCTGATTACGGACGACGACGAGGTGGTCTGGTACTTCGCCTCCCTGTTCTTCAATGATCCCCACTATTCCATGATCGGCGGTCAGGACCCGATGACCGGCAAGGACGTCACCAGCCGCATCTCCTTCCTGATCCTCGAAGGCCAGCACCGGCTCAATATCCCCAACAACCTCGCCCTGCGCGTCTCCGAAAACGTCAACGAGGAGCTCTTCACCCGCGCGGTGAAATACCTCTTCGAGGACGGCACCGGCGTCTGCTATTCCTGCGGCACCGGCCTGGACAAGGGCTATATGCGCAACGGCCGCCCCGCCAACCTCGCCCGGATGCGCTCCAAGGTGGGCTGCAACTGGACCGCGCTGCCCGGCATCGAATACTGCCTGCAGGACGTGACCCGCATCTGCCTGGCGCAGCCCCTGCTGCTGGCGCTGGACGATATGCTCGCCGCGGACGAAGAGAACAACATGGAAAACCTGCTGCGCCGCTACGAAGGCCATCTGGCCAAGTCCGTGCAGCTCATCAAGGACGGCGTGGATTGGCACGTCAAATATAAGTGGCGCAACAAGCCCGAGGTCGTGCTCAACCTCGTCTGCCACGGCCCCATCGAGCGCGGACTCGATATGTCCCGCGGCGGCGTGGACATCGTCAACTTCGCCTGCGATGCGACCGCCCTGGCCACCACCGCCAACTCCCTGGCCGCCATCGAGCAGCGCGTCGTCAAGGAAAAGCGCCTCACCTGGGAGCAGCTCGTCACCGTCCTCAAGAACGACTTTGAGGGCGCGGAGGATATCCGCCTGATGCTCAAGTCCGTGCCGCAGTACGGCGCGGGCGGCACCGCGGCCGACCGCTACGCCAAGTATCTGGCCGATCTTTACACCCACATGATGCGCGATACCCCCACCCGCGACGGCTTCATCGTGCTGCCGGGCATCTTCTCCCACGGCGATGTCTACATCCACGGCAAGCACCTGGGCGCAACCCCCAACGGCCGCCATGCCGGAGGCCCGATCTCCCACAGCGCCGACCCCGATCCGGGCTTCCTGCCCGGCGGCGGCACTGCGCCCACGGCCAAGGCCAACGCCGTCGCGTCCGTCCAGAGCGGCTGGGGCAACTCCACGCCGCTTCAGATCGACATCGACGCGCACCTCGCGCGCGAGATGGGCGGCATCGAGAACGTCAAGGCCTACATCCGCACGCACGACAAGATGGGCGGCACCCTCGTCAACATCAACGTCGTCTCCAAGGAGAAGATCCTCGCTGCGCACAAGGACCCCGATCTCTACCCCGATCTCGTCGTCCGCGTCACCGGTTACAGCGCCTTCTTCAAATCCCTCTCGCCCGAATACCGCCAGCAGGTGGTCGATCGCTGGCTTGCCAACGGCTAAATGAAAGAAAGCAGGGCACTGGTTCTCCGTCAGCGGAGAGCCGGTGCCTTTTGCTTGTCCGAATCTACACTTAAAGTAGTATTTGACGATGAAATAAATACTTTTGGTGTATGCAGGAGATACGGACAGAATGATCGCGCGGGAAATATACACTGAAAGTATTATAGATGCACTGAAAGTAGCAAAAAGAAGTCGAGAATAAGGCGGGACAGAGGCGAGAATGCAGCAAAAAATGGAATAAGGCAGGACGGAAGTGAGAATGTGGCGGAAAATGGAAATAAGGCGGGACGGAGGCGAGAATGCAGCAAAAAATGGAATAAGGCGGGACGGAAGCGAGAATGTGACAGAAAATGAAATAAGACGGGACGGAAGTGAGAATGTGACAGAAAATGAAATAAGGCGGGACGGAAGCGGGAATGCGGCATAAAATTGAAACAAGTCGGAAACAGGTTGGCGAAGAAGATTTGTAACAAATGGCGGGCGGGAAAGGGAATGGGACGGGAGGGAACGGCAGAAAACGCCTGAAAACAGGAGAAAAGAAGGAAAGAGAGCGCTGTCATAATTCTGTAATAAATTTTGCGGAAAACACTTGACAGAGATGTGACGGAAGTGTTACAATATAGTCGAGGTCAAGAACCGATACAAGCCTGTGAGTTCTTGACGGACGTGGCGCAGCCGAGCCGGGGGAACCGGATCGGGCGCGAAGGCGAAAGCAGCCCCGGTTGTTCACAGCTTGACGGGGAGGATTGTTTCAGAATTGTAACAGATGCTGAGACAAATGCTTTACAATTTTGCGCATCTGTGCTATGATAGTGCAGGATTCACAAGGCTTGGTTCCAAAAAATTTCGAAAGGGGAAAACCACAATGAAAAAGACTCTTGCGATCGTGCTTGCACTGGCTATGGTGCTTTGCATGATCCCCGCGGCCTTTGCTGCGCAGACCAAGACCATCACTGATAAGTCTTATAACATCAATGTGACGAGCTATGGTCCTATGGCTGCTGGTGCGACCGCTGCTACTGCTTCGGATAAGGCTGTTAATTCTCTGACCTTCAAGTACAACTACGAAGAGGAGAAGGAAGATGTCACCGGTAAGTTCACCGAGGACAAGAAGATGGCGCTGGTTACCATTACTGGCTTTGATAAGGATCTGGAGAAGGCCGATAAGGTTGCTGTCACCGTCGATGGTAAGGATCTTCAGGTGAATGCGGGCGCTGACTATGCCAGCCAGATTAACATCTATGATCCCTGGACTGAGAAGAAGGTTGTCTTCCCGGTTGAGCTGACCAAGGCTGGTTACTCTGACACCTATCTGGTGACCGTTAAGGCTACTGTTAATAACGTTGAGATCACCGAGACCGCCAAGATTTCTCTGACCTTCAAGAACGGCGCTGACTACAAGACTGCGAAGACCGCGACCATCACCGGCGTTAGCACCGACAAGAAGGCGCTGGATGCTTACATCGTGGGCTCCAAGATCTATCTGGATTTCGTTGCCAACAATATCACTGGCACCACCGATGAGCAGATCAAGCTCACCTTTGCCGATGAGAATGGTGCGAAGTTCTCTGGTGTGACCTGGGCTTACAAGTCCGGCATCTTCATGCCCCAGAAGGACGGCGCTCCCGCTGCTGATGGCGTGAAGCTCGACAAGAAGTCCGCTGCGAACTTCCGTGTGGAGAACTGCGAATCTGCCAACGGCAAGAAGGTCACCTTCAAGCTCGAGACCGCTAACGCGATCTACGAGACCAAGGAGTACACCGTTGTCACCCGCACCGGCATCGTTGAAGCCGATCCTAAGGGCATCTACTTTGCTGAGTCCACCAAGACCATCAAGGTCGGCGAGTCCTACACTCCCGTTGTGATGGGCATTGCGACCGGCAAGAAGGTTGACGCTAAGGTTACCTACGGCAAGGACATCCAGGGCACCAAGGTCAACGCTCAGTACGTTGACGTTGAAGATGGCGCTACCGTTATCGGCACTCAGGAAGGCGTTGCTTACATCACTGCGTCCTACAAGACCAACAATGGTGTTGAGTATGTCGCTTCTTCCATGAAGATCGTCGTTGCTGGCGCTGCTGAAGTTGCTCCCGCCGAAGGCACCACCACCTACTACGTCACCTGCCGTACCCTGAACGTCCGCAAGGGCGCCGGCACCTCCTATGCGAAGGCTGGCAAGCTGCACCGCGGCGACAAGGTTGAGGTTGTGTCCATCTCCAAGGACTGGGCCAAGCTCGCCAACGGCACCTACGTTTCCGCCAAGTACATCGCGAAGTAATTGGTGCAAGCGCCGGAACCAAGCTGTGAATAAGGAGACCTCCCGCAGAAATGCGGGGGGTCTTTCTTTTTGCTTTGCAGCGACACTTAAAGCAGCAAAGCTGTACTGAAAGTATGTATTTGGAGAGAAATATATACTAAAAGAATCATAGTAGCAACTTAAAGTAGCAAACGAATACTTGCAGTGTAGATTCAAAGAAAATACACAAAAGATGCACTGAAAGAATTGTATAGCTACTGTGAGTATTGTTGACAAAAAGACTGACATATTGCTGAAAGGTTCGACATACTACTTGTAGTACATATTGGGAGCAATGCAGTACACTGAAAGTATTAAATCAATACTGAAAGTAGCGTAAAATATTTCAAACAAAAATGACCCCCGCCTTTGCGCTGAAACAGCAGAAAAGGCGGGGGTTCGTTGTAAACGATCAATCGGGGCGGATCATCGTGACCTGAACTTTTTCGTTTTTGACGTCCAGCGCGTGAATCCAAACCGTGATGACGTCGCCGACGGAGAGCTTCGCGCCCTCGGCAAACTGCGACTTATGCAGCAGCACATTGCCGCCCGCGTAGCCGATGTCCACAAACACGCCGTAGGGCATGAGGTCGCGAACCGTGGCGTTGTAGCGCTGACCGACCGCCAGATTGCGGAAGTTTTCCACGACCATCGGGCGCTGGGAGAACAGGTTGGTGGGGTCGGCCCACGCCCAGCCGCTCTTGGCGGGGGCGGCAGTTTTTTTTGCCGGAGAAACCGGCTTTTTTTCCGTGGGAGCGGCGGCGCGGCGGGCTAAAATGTCGTCCACCGGCTCGGCCAGCTCGCACTGGTAGGAATCGCCGCAGGTGTTCTGCGAAAGAATGCGCACCTGCGCGGTGAGACCGTGGAACTCCAAAGCCTTGTGACCGCTCAGGCGCTTGGCGGAAACCGTGCCGAGCAGGCCGTTTTCGCTCTCGCACTTGACCGCCTTGGCAGCGGTGGTGCCGGTGAAACGCATCGCGACCACTTTGCCCAGCGGGGAATCGGCTTCGGGCGCGGATTCCTCCGCAGCGGGAACCGTTTCGACGGCAGGGGTTTCCTCAGGGGCGCTGCAAGGCGTCTCAGGGACGTTTTCAGCGGGGAGAGAGTCCTGATGCTCCGACGCTGCGGCGGGAGCCTCGGCGGGGGCGTCAGGCGCCTCTACGAGCGAGAGCTGATAGCCTTCGCCGGTGCGGCTCTTTCCGTCCACGCGGACGAGCACCACCTGCCCCAGCAGATCCTTGGGCGTGCGCCCGCCCAGCTTGGCGCGGGAAACCGCGCCGACCGCGTCCGTGCCGTCAATGCGGCCGCGCACGCCGCGGCTGGCGGTGCGCTCCGTGGGCAGGAAGGTGCAGAGCGCGCCTGCCTGAAGCTCCGCTGCGGGGGCTTTTTCAGCAGGCTTGGGGTCGACAGGCTGCGCTGCTTCCTTCGGCGCGGGCTCCGGCTCTTTCTGAACCGGAGTCTTCACAGGCTCGACAGGCGCGGGCTCCGCAGGAAGCGCAGCGCTCTCTGCCGGAATCTCGGCAGGCTGCGCATCGAAGGACTCTTCCTCGTCGTCCTCGGCGGTGAGCAGATCCTCGGCGCTGATGGCGTTGGGGTTGAGCCAGCTGTTGTCCGGCTTGCAGAGGATGCGCGCGTTGGTGTACGCCCAGGGCAGCAGCAGGATGGTCTCCGGGACGTAAAAGCCGTCGCGGCGGGAGAGCACCAGCGCAAAATCCGGAGGGGAGATGTAGTCCGCGGAAAGATAGATGGGCATCAGAAACTGAATCTGCCCTTCGTAGCAGATGCGCTTGCCGCCGACATATTCCACTCCGGCGGGGCGATACTGCGGCACGACGTATTTGTAGTCGCGCTGGGCGAGCATGCAGGCGGTCTTGATGCTGTTGTGGAGCATCTGCGCCAGAGACCAGGACGGAACCGGCTGGCCGGACTGCGTGACGGTGTATTTGCGCGGAATGCGTCCGCGGCGGATGCCGTCGTCGATGATGTGCTCCAGCTTGGACTGCGTAAAGTCGATGGTCAGCGTCGGGTCGTACACAATGTCGCTCACCTTGCGGTAGAAGGACGCTGTGCCGGGGCCGGGATCGATGTCGCGCTGCGCAAAGCCGTAGGTCTTGACCAGCGTGATCTTGCTGTCCACAAATTTGGGATTGTTGCAGGTGAAAATGCCGTCCTCACGCAGGCCGGAAACCTCGCCCGTCAGATAGAGATCCTGCGCATAGCGCGTCAGCAGGCCGGTGTTGAAATAACAATACCGCTTGTCCTGCGAAAAGACGATCTTGCCGTAGTTGTCGGAGCCCGGGGTTTTGTATTCCAGCATGAGCTTGGCAAAGGTATGGCGAAGATAGGATTCCAGACTCTGATACTTGGTGGAGCGGCGCAGCAGCGCGGGGTTTTCCTCGCTGCGGGGGAAGCTCCACTGCTCGCCGGGGAGCAGAACCTCGTGCAGCGCACAGATGAAATCATTGGCTTGCGCAAAGTTCCTGAAATTCAGATACCCGATGTGATAAGAGGAAACGATGCCGAAAACGGCAGGCCGCGCGCCGACATAGACGCTGGACCATTTGCCGCCGGCCTGCTGGCAGACGTAGGCGAGAATCTGCTGATTCTGCCGGTCGTACAGGCCGGTAAAGACCGACTTGGCGAGAATCGCCTTGGCAGAGCGGGGAGCGGAAGAGGAGACGGAAACCGTGCCCTGCCCGTCGCAGGCGTAGTATTCCAGGCATCCGTCCTCCAACTGACGCTGAACCGTGTTGTGGATGAGCTGCTTGTCCTGGGCGGTTACATCGCGCCCGAGAAGATCCGAAAGCTTGCTGTAAAAGATGCTTTCGTTGATGTAACCGAACCCGAACAGTCCGGTCTTGGCCATAGATTCACTTCCTTTCGGAAAAAAAGATAAAGGAAAAAACGCCCCGCGGGCGCACGGAAAAACACGTGCCGTCCGCACGGCGCACGCAATACAAAGGTATGGTGTGCAGCGCTTTCCTTTTCATGCATTATTATATAGTAAAGCGGCTTTCAAGTCAAACAAAGCGCGGATTTGGGCGGAGTTTTTACTTGACAAGCCCATGCATCTCCTTCATAATGAAACTGTACCTTGCAGAGGTTGCGGTGTTCCGCGTACCCTGCCGCAGCGGATGGCGCAGCATCCATAGAAAGCGGCAGCGGGAAGGAGAGCATCGCCGAAAGCGGGCGGCCTGCGCGGCTGATTGCTTGGGGGCGCGGAGTACGTCCGCGCAACTGTCACCGGGGTGGTTTCATCCGGTGGGGCGCTGTTCGAGGGCAGGAACGAAGCCATGTTTCCCGCAGAAGGGAGTTCTTTCTCGGGAGGGTTTTCTTGCATCAGAGGCGCTCGTGTTTGAAACGGGCGCTTTTTTGCGGCGTTTTTGCGCGGCGAATCATAGACGGCAGGGCATGAAAAACTAAGCGAGCGGTTCCCATGTTGTTGTGCGGAACCGGGAAGGGAGAAATAGCGGATTATGGCAGAAAAGAGAGTGATTTTTACCGGCAGCGCGACCGCAATGGTCACGCCGTTTACGGACGGAGGGCTGAACCTCAAGGCGCTGGATCGCCTGGTGGACTATCAGCTGGCGGGCGGTACGGACGCGCTGGTGGTGTGCGGCACGACCGGCGAGCCTTCGACCATGGATATTTCGGAAGAGGCGGTGGTCATCAGCCGCACGGTGGAGCGCGTGGCGGGGCGTATTCCCGTCATCGCGGGCGCGGGCAGCAACGATACGGCCTTTGCCATCCGTTCGGCCAAGCAGGCCAAAAACCTCGGCGCAGACGCACTTCTTCTGGTGACGCCTTATTACAACAAGACCTCCCAGCAGGGCCTGATCCGTCACTTTACCGCCATTGCGGATGCGACCGATCTGCCCATCATTCTGTACAACATCCCCGGCAGAACGGGTCTGAATATGCAGCCCTCGACGCTGCGGGAGCTGTCCAAGCACGAAAATATCGTCGGCGTTAAGGAGGCCTCCGGCAACCTGGAGCAGATCACGGAGGTCGCCTACACCTGCCCGGAGCTTGCGCTCTATTCCGGCAACGATGACCAGGTGATCCCGATGCTGGCGCTGGGCGGGCGCGGCGTCATTTCCGTGGCGTCCAACCTGATGCCCCGCAAGGTGCACGACATGGTCCGTCTGTGGATGGAGGGCGATCAGGCCGCCAGCCGCGCGCTCCAGTTCGAGCTCTATCCGCTCATCAAGGCGCTGTTCTGCGAGGTCAACCCCATCCCGGTCAAGACTGCGCTCAACGATATGGGCTTTGACTGCGGCGGGCTGCGCCTGCCCCTGATCGAGATGCAGGAGAACAATCACGCCCGCCTGCGCGAGGAAATGAAGAAAATGGGCCTTCTGTAAGAAGCGCTTTTCTAAAGAGACGAGAAGGAGGAACAGAATATGGTTTCGATCCTGATCAACGGCGCGTGCGGCAAGATGGGCCGCATGCTCACCGAAACCGCCGCGCAGCACGGTGTGTCGGTCGCGGCGGGTATCGACCGCTATGCGGCGGGCGCTAAAGCGTATTATCCTCTATATGAAAAGCTGGAGGACTGCACTCAAACCGCAGACGTGATGGTGGATTTTTCCCGTCCGGACGCGCTGGATGGACTGCTGGAATTCTGCCTGAAGCACAAGATGGGCCTTGTGCTGGCCACGACCGGCTATGAGGAGGCAGATCTTGCCGCCATCCGCGAGGCCGCGAAGAAGATCCCGATCTTCAAAACCGCCAATATGTCGCTCGGCGTCAACGTGATGCTCGACCTCGTGCGCAAGGCCGCCGTCGCTCTGCCGGAGTTCGATATCGAGATCATCGAAAAGCACCACAACGCCAAGGTAGACGCGCCCTCCGGCACTGCGCTGCTGATTGCAGACGCGATGAAGGAGGTCTGCCTGACGGACAAGGAATATGTATTCGGCCGCCACACCAAGACCCAGCGCCGCCGCCGTGAGGAGATCGGCATCCACGCCGTGCGCGGCGGAACCGTCACGGGCGAGCATGAGGTGGATTTCTTCGGTGACGACGAGGTTGTCACCATCACCCATTCCGCCGCGTCCCGCAAGATCTTCGCGCTGGGCGCGCTCAAGGCCGCAGAATATCTCGTCGGCCGCAAGCCCGGCCTCTATGATATGCAGGACGTGTTGCTGGCGCAGTCCGGCGTGACGAACCTGATGGCGGATGAAAAGCAAAACCTGTTCACCCTGCGCGGTATTGCGCTGGATCAGCCGGGCAAGGTATTCGGCGCGCTGGCGCAGGCTGATGTCAACGTCGATATGATCTCCCAGACGCCGCCTGTTGCGGGGAAGATCGACCTGTCCATCACGGTTTCCGACGAAGCGGTTGAAAAGGCGGAGCAGGTGTTTGCGGCGCTGGGCATTGCTCCCGAAATCGACAGCGGCATCGCCAAGGTCGTCATCGAGGGCAGCGGCATGGAGCGCCAGACCGGCATCGCCTCCGGCGTGTTCGGCACGCTGGCCGAAGCAGGCGTCTATCCGCGCCTGATCTCTACGTCCGAAACCAAGATCGGCCTGATTGTCGCTGCGGACGAGATGCACAAAGCCGTGTCCGCCCTGCGCATCAAGTACGCACTCTGAGATTCTTGATAAGATTTAAGCCGTTTTTCTGACATTTGAGCAGGAAAACGGCTTTTTTTGAACCATATGACCTTGTGCGCGCAGCAGGTTGCTGATAGACTGAGAGCAAAAAGGGGAGGACGGACATGAAGCGGAAATCCAAACGAGAAACCATTGGCTGGGTCATAGCGCTGGCTGCTGTGCCCTTTGTCGCTTTCGTTGCGGTGGCAATCTGGGCTTACGGGTATTCTTATCGCTACAAGGAGTTTAAGGACGATTTGGCGCGGGATTTTGCCTACGCGCAGGCCAACGATTGCTTGACGGCCACGGAAAACGGCGTTTCCACACGCCTGACGAGCCGCAACTCCGATTACATTTGGCGGGAGATCGCCGAGGGCGAGTTTGCTGGGCACAAAGAGGACGCGATGGAAGAGCCCGTGATCGAGCTGGATTTCGGCAACGGCAGCCGCCTGCGGATTTGCGCTGCGCCGGATGCAGATCCGGACACCAGAAGCGTCAGCGTCCGTTTGGAAAGAGAAGGCGAGGTGCGCAGCATCCGCGTCAATGGGGTGCGGCTGCTCAATATCGAGCGCCTCATCAGCGTGCAGTGGGGCAACGAAGCCGCCTGAAAATCGAATTTGGTATATTGCAAAAAGAGCGGTTGTTCCGGGAAAAATCGGAACAGCCGCTCTTTTTGCATGGGGAAAAGACGTAGTTATTTGCGCAGAGCGCGTCCGGCCCGCGCGTTTTCGACGGTTTTGCCGCGCACAGCCAGCTTGCCGTCCAGCACCACGAAGTCCACACCGTCCGGCGGAACGTCCGGCGCACCGCGATCGACATGCATGGCGTTGTCGCGGATTGCCTTGGGATCAAACACCACGAGGTCTGCATCTGCGCCGACTGCCATGCGGCCTTTGCGGTCAAAGCCCATCACCTGTGCGGGCAGCAGTGTGCAGCGCCGCACCGCGTCGCAGAGGTTCAGGTTGGCCTGCGTGCGAACCATGCGGAAAAACGCAGGGAACGTGCCTGCGATCTGCGGATGCCCCTCGCCGGGGTTGTAGGGCGCGGTGTCGGAGGAGGGCATGGTGTAGCGCCGCGTGAAGGCAATCGGGATGGACGCATCCGCGCCGGTGATGCGGATGACGGTTTCCTTGGGAAGGTGAGCGCGCATCTCGTGGTAAAGCCGATCATTTAGGCGCTGTCCGGCGTATTTGCCTGTTGCCACCAGCAGGTCGGGCAGCAGGTCTTTGTGCGCAAAGACATAGCTTTCGCGGAAGCATTCTGAACCGATGGTGGTTGCCCAGTCCACATACATGCCGCTGTCCGCCCAGATGTCCAAGCTCTCGGCGCGGGCTTTGTCCAGCATTTGCAGCGATTCTTCCATCACGCATTCGCCGTATTGATAGACCAGATGGCTCACCAGCGCGCGCACGCCGGTATCGCGGGCGACCTGAATCACGTCCGCCAGAGAGCTGAGGTCGTAATCATCCCTCATGCGGGTGTCCACCGTGATGAGACGGCCGAACTCCTTCGCCACGCGCGCCAGGGCGTAGACTTCCTTGAGCGCCGTGCCGGGCGTGTAGCCCAGCCCGAAGGAAATGCCCGCCGCGCCCTGTTCCAGCGCCTGACGCGCCAGCTCGCAGGTGCGCGCAATCTGCTCGTCGGTGGCGGGGGTGTAGATGTCCGTTGCGCCCGCCATGCGGCGCAGCGTCGAGCCGCCGATCAACTCCGCGTGATGGAAGGGATAGCCCTGATCCATCTTGCGGAAGAATTCCGCCACGTCGGGCACGGAAAGACCGCAGTTGCCGCTGACCATGGTCGTCACACCCTGAAGCAGCGAAAGCCGCGCACAGGCCTCGTGGTCGGGATAGGCGGTCACGTTGTCCACATGGCCGTGGACATCGATAAAGCCGGGGCAAACCACATGCCCTGCTGCGTTTAGCTGCATTTCCGCCTCGAGCGGAGTGTCGGAAAGCGCCGCGATGCGGCCGTTCTCTACGCCCACCGAAGCGATGCGGGCGGTTTCGGTTTCCGGGTCGATCACCAGCCCGTTGTTGATACAAAGCGTATACATGGGGGAAAAGCTCCTTTTTTAAGACATGCGTTGCCCCCGCAGAAAACCGGAAAGGCGCTTTCTGCGGGGGCGCTTTTTACGGAAATCAGGACTGCTTGAAGGCGTTCCAGATCTCGTTCATCTGCTCGGTGGCTTCGGGGGAGATATCTTCCATGAACTCGATATTGCCCAGGATGTCGTCCGGGATGTTGACGGCCTTGTTGTTCAGAAATTCCTCCGGCAGGTACTGCGTAGCGGCGGAGTTGCAGTTGATGTACTGCGTGAAGACCGACGCGCGGGCGCTGACCTCAGGATCGCACATGTAGTTCATGAACTGCAGCGCGGCGTCCTCATGCGGGGGATTGGACGGCATGAACAGCGAGTCAATGCCGAAGCCCATTCCCTCTTCCGGGTAGCACACGGCGAAATCCGGACGCTCGGAGAGCACGGCGGAAACCTGAGAGGTGAAGACATAGCCGATGGTGCACTCACCGGAGATCAGCTTTTCATGGGGCGTATCGCCGTCCAGCGCACGGATGTTGGGCTTGAGCTTCATCAGTTTTTCACCGGCCGCTGCGATGACGTCGGGGTCTTCCGTGTTGAGCGAGTAGCCCATGGACTTCATCGTCATGCCGATGATGTTGCGCATGTGATCCATCACGACCAGCTGATCCTTCAGACTTTCATCCCACAGGCTGTTGTAGCCGGTGATTTCGCAGGTGACCTTGGCGGGGTCATAGACGATCAGCGGGGTGCCCGCCACATACGGGATGGTGTACAGTCCGTCCGGATCGTAGTACTGATTGAGATATTTGGGGTTCAGGTTCTTATAGTTGGGAACCTTTTCCTTGTCGATTTCCTTGAGCAGGCCCTCGCTGCGGGCGATGTTGATGATGTAGTCGGAGGCGATGATGATGTCGTAATCTCCGCCCTTGACGGCTTCGAGCTTGGCGAGCATCTCTTCCTCGGAGTTGAAGTAGTTGTAGTTGATCTTGATGCCGGTCTGTTCGGTGAACTCGGTCAGCAGCTCCGGGTCGATGTAGCCTTCCCAGGAGAAGATGACCAGCTCCTTGTCACCGGCGCTGCCGGAAGAGCAGCCGAAGCAGGTCAGCGTCAACGCAAGCACCAGTGCAAAGCCCAGCACGCGAAGGATGGTCTTTTTCATGTTCTTTGTTTCTTCCTCTCTCCAATGGATGATTTTTTATAATACGCCCGCTATGCGGTGCGGTATTATTGCTTTTTCTCCTTTTTCAGGAGTGTGGTCAGCAGGTAGTAAAGCCCAATGCCGCCGAATACCACCAGCAGCATCAGCGTACAAAGCGCGTTGACCTCCGGCGTTACGCCCATCTTCAGCATGGAATACACCTGCAAAGGCAGGGTGTTGGAGGTTGTGCCGGTGACGAAGAAGGAGATGACCACGTCGTCCATGCTCATGGCGAACGACAGCAGCGCGCCGGAAAGGATCGCGGGGGTGATCAGCGGCAGCGTCACGTCGTAAAAGGCACGGGTCGGGCTTGCGCCCAGGTCACGCGCTGCCTCGACATAGGCGGGGTCCAGCCCAACCAGGCGGCTCTGAACATTGATGAAGATATAGGGAATACAGAAGGTCGTGTGCGCAATGATGAGCGTCAGTATGCCGAAGGGGATGCGGATGATTGAGAAAAACGCCAGATACGCCATGCCCAGTATGATTTCGGGCATCATCATCGGGATCATGGAGACGTTTTCCAGCAGCCCCTGCGTGCGGAAGCGCGACCGCGCCATGCCTACCGCGCCTGCCGTGCCGATCAGGATCGACAGCCCGCAGGAGGAGAATGCCAGAATCAGCGAGTTGTTGAGAGAGCGCAGGATCTGCGAATTGCGGAAGAGCTTTTCATACCATTGCAGCGAGAAGCCGGCCCAGTTGCTGTACTTGGAAGCGTTGAAGGAATAGACCACCACCACAATGATGGGCAGATAGTTAAACAGCAGCACAAGGATGACAAAAAGTTTGGAAAGCCAGTTGTTCTTCTTCATCTTATGCCACCCAGGTTTTTAGCCCCTGTAACCTTTTTGTAGATCAGAATAAAGGCGAAGGTGAACAGCAGCATCGCAATGGAAAGCGTTGCGCCCATGGGCCAGTTGCGCGCCTGCATCAGCTCGTTCTTGATCAGGTTGCCCAGCAGCAGCGTTTTTGCGCCGCCCAGCAGATCGGAGATAAAGAACAGCCCCATCGACGGCACGAACACCAGCACGCAGCCTGCCACAATGCCCGGCACCGTCAGCGGCACCGTGACCGTGACAAACGCCTTAAACGGCGACGCACCCAGGTCGCGCGAGGCCTCGATCAGCGACCAGTCGAGCTTTTCGACGGAATTATAGATCGAGGTAATCATAAACGGCAGCAGTGCGTAGACCATGCCCAGCATCATCGCGCCGTTGTTGTAGAGAATCTTGAGCGGCTCGTCGATGATCCCCAGGCTTTGCAGCAGCGTGTTGACCGCGCCGTTGGCCTTGAGCAGTATAATCCAGCCGTTCAGCCGCAGCAGGGAATTGATCCAGAACGGCGCCATCAGCAGCAGGATGATAAATGAACGCAAGCGGGGCGAAAATTTTGCCGTGAAGTAGGCGAAGGGATAGCCGATCAGCAGCGTCAGCGCCGTGGTGGAAACGGCTACGAGAAACGAATCCAGGAAGACTTTGGCATAGACAGGGCTGAAGAGTTTTTGATAGTTTTCCAGCGTGAACTGATCCGTAATGCCCCAAACATCGCCCTTTTTAAGGAACGTGATCACCACGACGTAAACCAGCGGCAGCGCCACAAACAGCACCGTCCAAATGTAGAGAATCCACACGGTGGGCGAGATGTGCCGATCATATTTTTTCTTCGCGGGTTCAGCCTTTTTCAACGGGCTTCCCCCTTTCCACAACCGCGGCCACGTCCGGATCCCAGAAAACCTGCACCGCACATCCGGCGGGGTATTGGGAAACCGGGTTTGCGCCCGTGATGAGCAGCTCCTGACCCGTGGGGAGCGTGATGGTGGTGCGCAGCACGCCGCCGATATAGCTGTGGAGCTTGATCACGCCCGAAAGACAGAAGCCGTACTGCGCCTTGTCCGCATAGTCGATGCGCTCGGCGCGAACCGACAGCGCGAGGTGCTCGCCCGGCTCATATTCGCCCTGCACCGTGACGGTGCTGCCGGGACAGAGCTCCAGCGTCGTTTGGCCATTCCGGCTGGAGAGCACCGTGCCCTCGATGATGTTGCTCTGACCGATGAACTGCGCCGCAAAGCGCGTTGCCGGGTGCTCATAGATTTCCTCCGGAGCGCCGATCTGCTCAAAGCGTCCGCCGTTCATCACGGCGATCAGGTCGGACATATTCAGCGCTTCTTCCTGATCGTGCGTGATGTAGATAAAGGTGATGCCCAGCTTTTTTTGCAGCGCCTTGAGCTCGACCTGCATCTGACGGCGGAGCTGAAGATCCAGCGCGCCCAGCGGTTCGTCGAGCAGCAGCAGCTGAGGATCGCAGGCCAAGGCGCGCGCAATTGCCACGCGCTGGCGCTGACCGCCCGAAAGCTGCGCCGGCATGCGCTTGCCGTAGCCTTCCAGCTGCACGATGGAGAGCAGCTCGTCTACGCGCCGCGCCATTTCGTCCTTTTTGACCTTGCGCAGGTTCAGGCTGTAGGCGATGTTGCGCTGCACATTCATGTGCGGGAAGAGCGCATAATTCTGGAACACCGTGTTCACGGCGCGCTTTTCCGGCGGGAAGGCGGTTACGTCCTCTCCGTTTAAGATGACCTTGCCGCTGTCCGGCTGTTCAAGACCGGCGATGATGCGCAGCGTTGTGGTTTTGCCGCAGCCCGAAGGGCCGAGCAGCGTGATAAACTGCCCCGGCATCACTTGCAGAGAAATATCGTTCAGCACAGATGTGCCGTCGAAGGATTTGTGAATATTTTGGAGGGTCAATATGGGCTGAGACATTGGCAGAAATACACCCCCTGCGTCTTTTTTTCAGCTTCAGTATGAAGCAATCGGCTGAGAATTCAAGTTAAAATTCTGCGTTGATTCCTGAGCTTTGAGCGGAAACCCTGAAGTCATATCCGACAAAATATCTAGGAATAATAACAGGACTAATTATAGCAGAAACGCGGGGCTTTGCAAGAGTTTTTTTGCAAGTTTCACAAAGTGAAAATGCGAATCTTTTTGACAGGCCAGGTCGGATTTGTTATGATCTTCTGGAAAGAGCATTCGTGAAATGAGCTTGATGCCCAAGGAGAGGGGGAGACGAAACCGATGAACATCGACCCGATCGTGACGAAAATCCGCCGGTGCGTCTGGAAACACGAGCTGGGCGCGGGCGCATATGCCCGCTACACTCGCCCGAACGAGGGAAAAGGGCAAACGTTGGCGATCAATCCTTACGGTTGTGCGGACGCGGCCAATCTGCTCTACATCATCGGCGATTTTGAGCGTGACCCTCAGCGGCGCGCGGAAAGCATCGCCGCGATGCAGAAGATGCAGGACCACGAAACCGGGCTCTTTCACGAGAGCACGCATCACCCCATCCATACCACCGCGCACGTTTTGGCGGCGTTGGAGCTCTATGACGCAGGGCCGCTGTACCCCGTCTATGCGCTGGAGGAGTATCGAGAGATAGAAAAGATGCGCGCCTTTCTGGAGGGTTTGGATTGGGAGGGCGAGCCGTGGGGGCAGTCGCATCGCGGCGCGGGGCTTTATGCAGCGCTGCGGCTGACCGGCTGCGTCGATGCGGCGTGGCAGGATGCCTATTTTGCCTGGTTGCGGGAAAATTGCGACGCGCGGACGGGCATTGGCCGTAAGCGGGAAGCGGATTGCGTGGAACTGCCGCGGCATCTTTACGGCTGGTTTCACTATCTCTTCTGCCATGCGGATGCGCACCGTCCCTTTCCCTATCCGGAAAAGCTCATCGACAGCTGTCTGGACTTATACGAAAACCACAGGGAGCAGATGGGGAAGGGGTTTGGAGAGAGGTGCAGCTTCCGCGAGGTGGACTGGGTGTTCAGCCTGAATCGCGCCCTGCGGCAGTGCCCGCACCGTTTTGACGAGGGAAAGGCGGCGCTGCGGGACTTTGCAAAGAGATTTACGGCGTATCTTTTGCGGGCGGACGAGGAAACGGACGAGAGTTTGGACGATTTGCACACACTCTTTGGGGCGGCGTGCGCGCTGGCGGAGTTGCAGCAGGCGCTTCCCGGTGAAATGAACAGCGCCGTGCCGCTGCGGCTTGTGCTCGACCGGCGGCCTTTTATCTGACGAAGGGACGAATAGAGGAGGAAAACAGAGATGAAAATCGGCATTATCGGAGCGATGGAAAAAGAAATCGAAGCGCTGCGCGCGGATATGACGGAGAAGACGACCCGCGTCATTTCCGGGATGCGGTTTGACGAGGGCAAGCTCTGCGGCAGGGACGTGGTGCTGGCAGTGGCCGGCATCGGCAAGGTCAACGCCGCGATGTGCACTCAGACGATGATCTTAACCTATGCCCCGAATGTGATCCTCAATACCGGTGTGGCGGGCGGCATCGGCAAGGGGCTGCGCGTGATGGATGTGGTGGTGGCCACGGCGGTGGCGCAGCACGATCTGGACACCACGGCCTTCGGTGACCCGATGGGGCTGATTCCCGGCCTGAACGTTGTAGAAATGCCCTGCGACGAGACTGTCTGCCGCGACGTGATTGCGGCGGCGGAGCGCATCGGGGTCGAGCCCAAGCGCGGGCTGGTCGTATCGGGCGATCAGTTCATCGCGTCCAAGGAGAAGATCGACGGCATCAAGGCGCACTTCGATGCGCTGGCGGCCGAGATGGAGGGGGCGTCCATCGGCCAGGTCTGCTCGGTCAACAAGGTGCCCTTCGCCGTGATCCGCGCCATTTCCGACGGCGGAAACGAGGAGGCGGGCATGGATTACCCGCAGTTCGTCAAGCTCGCCGCGGCGCGGTCCGTGCAGCTGGTCGAAGAATACCTCCGTGCGTAAAAGACGGCAAAAGCGCCGCCCGTTTCTCCGAAAGAGAGAAAACGGGCGGCGCTTTTGTTCAGCGGCGCTCAGCCTTCCGAGTCAGAAAGGGCTTCGAGCCGATGCGTCAGCGAGCGGTAGGCCGCTTCCTGCGCGGGGGTCAGCCGATAAGCACGGCAACTGAAATTCCAGCTCGCTCCATCTGAACCAGTGACCTCTATGTTGAGGTATCGCATCAGCACAAAGGGTTCGTTCAGATTGTCAATCGAGGTATCTGCGGAGGCCAGGAGTTCCAATAACTCCGCGCTGAGTTGCAGCGCTTCATGGTAGGCTGCGTTGGACATATCGGGCAAGAGATTGTAACCGAGGTCGCACTCGCGGATCTGCGCGCCTTTGCAGAGCGCAAGGCCGCCGCCGATCCAAACCTCGCTTCCGTTCGCTTTCTTCAGCATATCGGCGGCTTCCAGCAGCGCTTCGGCGGTATTTTGGTCGTCCCGGTTGATCTTTTGCAGGAAGAGCAGCATGGTTTTGGGAGTAAGCGTCGTCAAATTATAGGAGGAGGCGAAGGTGTCTATGCCGGAGACCCCCTGGACGTTCAGGAAACCGTCGTAGAGCGAGACGGTGTTCTGCTCCATGGTTGTTTGGGAAGGGGCGCTTTCCGCTGCGAGGAGTGGTACGTTGGAGACTGCGGGCGTTCCGTTTTGCAGCAGACGCTGCTTTTCAGGCGCGAGCGCCTCGTATTCGCTGCGGAAGCTGTTCCAGATTTCGCGGCAGTCCTTATCCGTCAGCCCATAGTTTGAGAAGATGGAGTGAATCTCCTGCTCGTCCGGCAGGCGGGTCAAGGCGGTCTGATAGAAGTTGAAGGACGATTTCAGCTCCTGAAGGCGTTCTGCATCCGCAGGCGAGAAATGGATGCGCCGTGTGATGGTGCGGCCGGACTTGAGGTTGAAAACAACCGTTTCGGAAAAGGGATTGAGATGACTGTTTTTTTCGATAGCGGAGGCGGTGCTGGAAAGATTTTCGACCACCAGCGAGCTGATCTCTTCGTCGCGATAGTCGATGCGTGAAAGCAGCAGACTGTTGTAGGCGGAAGAGCCGTCCCTCTCGTCAAAGCGAAGGGACTCGATTTCGGAAGGAGCGGGGATGGTGTGCAGGGCCTGTCGCCCCAGCGCCTCGCCCAGGAACGGCACCCCGATGCTCACGGCCAGCACGATGGGCAGCACATACAGCGCCGAGAGCAGATTGCGCACCCTGCGCGTGGTGATCAGCTCGTAGATGAAATACACCAGCACTGCCGCGCAGATCAGAAGCACCAACAGCCCCGGCGAGTGCCATTCACCGCGCAGTGAGAACACCAGCATCATGCCGGAAACCAGAAACAGCGGCAGCGAGATCGCGCAGCGGAATAGGTGCTGCATCACGCGGCTGGGAGCGCTCTTGGAGGCGGTTTCCGACGCGCGGCGGCAGAAGATCACACCCGCAGCCGCCAGATAGATCAGCCCCAGCAGCGCCGTGTAACCGATATATTTCCCGGTCACCATCATCACGTCCAGATCGATGGCACCGTAGAAACCGAAGGAGAAAAGCTCCGCAATCAGCGCGACGGGGAGGTTGAGATTATAGTTGAACAGGAAGCCCAGCTCCGCGACCGAAACGATGGGCGCAGAGCTTTCCACCATCTGCGCGATGAGAAAGCTGATAAAGCGCGGTAAGAACATCACCAGCCCCGCCACGATGAACGCGGAAAAATAGGTGCCGGTGGAGCAGATGCCGATCAGGGCGCAGGCGGTCACCAACAGGCAGCAGCTGAAAAAATAGCCGATCAGATAAGGCAGCTGCGCCCAGTTGAGCACTCGGCCGAACAAGCCGTAGGTGAGATAGGAGGACAGCAGCGACAGCACGACCGTGCCTGCAAGCCAGGTCAGAATTGCCAACACGCGGCTGACATACAGCGTGCTCCGGCGTATGGGCAGTGAGTGATAAAAATCCGATGCGCTGCGCCGGGTCAGAAATCCAAAGGAGGAAAACACCAGCGTCAGCGGCGCGAGGTATATATAGGCGAACAGGACGCCGGCATAATCGACCAGGTTCGGCGCAAAGCTCGACCCGGACACCGAAGAAATCAGCGCCGGCAAAAAGGAAAACAGCAGGCAGCATACCAGATAGATCAACCCGGTCAGGCGCGTCTGCCGAAGGCTTTCAAGATAGGCGCTGGCGCTGAAGAGCGAATTGCGTTTGTTCATGATGCTCCTCCTTATTTGAGCTCGTCGCCGAAGGAATATCCCAGCGACTCCATTTCATAGAGGAAGACTTCCTCGAGCGAAAGAGGCAGCACTTCCATTAGAATCGGGCTCTTGGTGCGCAGATCCTGCACCACCTTGTCCCGGTCGCCGCGCACGATCAGGTTGCTGACTGAACCGTGCTTGGTGAAATTGAGCACGTCGAAGCCGGAAAAGAGCGTGTGGTCATAGTCGTGGTCAAAGGCGATCTGTACCTTGAAGAGCGTTGTTTTGAGGTTTTGCACGTCGCTTTCGAACACGATGCCGCCCTTGTGCAGCAGCGCCAGCTGGTCGCAGGTGTCTTCCAGCTCACGCAGGCTGTGCGAGGTGATGACCGCCGTGGCGCCGCGCTCCGCAACGTCCGCATAGAGAACTTTTTTGACCAGATTGCGCATGATGGGGTCCAGCCCGTCAAAGGTTTCATCCAGAAAGAGGAAGTCGGTCTTGCAGGCCAGCGCCAGCACCGTCGCGGCCTGGCGGCGCATGCCCTTGGAGAAGGTGCCGAGGTTTGCCTTGGGGTTGAGCTTGAAGGCGTCGGTCAGCTCGCCAAAGCGCGAGCGGTCGAAGCGGGGATAGAACGAAGCGTAGGTCTGCGCCATGCGCAGCATATTTGCCTGCGGCAGAAAGTACAATTCGTCCGGCACGAAAACAAGCTTTTCCTTCAGCTCCGGATTTTCATAGATATTGCGTCCGTCCAGCGTCACATTGCCCTTGTCCGGGCGGTAAATGCCGCAGATCAGCCGCAGCAGCGTCGATTTGCCTGCGCCGTTGGAGCCGACCAGGCCGTAGATGCAGCCGGCGGGAATGGTGCAGTCCAGCGCACTGAGCGCGGTAAAATCACCGAATTTTTTGGTGAGTCCATTGACCTGTATCATAGGGAACCTCCTTGGGCTGCCTTGTTGTAGGCGCTTTTGACCGTAGTGAGGATGTCGTCCAGCGGAATGCCCGCCTGCGCCAGCTGAATCGTCTCCTCGGCGATGTTCATCAGCAGCGTTTGGCGGCGGGAGCGCAGCTTGCCGGCAGCGTTCGGTGCGATGAAGCGCCCGCTGCCGGGCACGGTATAGCAGAGTCCCCGGCGCTCCAGCTCGGTATAGGCCTTTTGCAGCGTGTTGGGGTTGACCGAAAGCTCGACCGAGAGCGCGCGCACCGAGGGCAGCTGATCCTCCGGCGCGAGGTCGCCCAGCGCGACGTGCATTTCCACCTGCTCCACGATTTGCTCGTAGATGGGGATGCGGGAGTATTTGTCCACCGTCAACAGGGGTTCGGCGTGCGGTTCAGTTGGGTTCATAGGATTCCTCCTTTGGCGACGAGTAAACGGATCGTTCCCACTGCCAGCAGCAGAAACGATGCGCTCAGCAGGCAGGAAAACAGCACGCACTGCGTGCCGCGGATCTCCGTTTGCGCGCAAAAATCCGGCGCAAAGCGGTGCAGCAGACGGTAAAGTCTGCTGCCCAGCGCACTCCCTGCCGGATAGAGCAGCAGATCCGTGGGAGCAATGCGCCCCTCCTGCACCGATCGCAGCGCCAGGATCAGCACGGCCAGCCCCAATCCCATCAGCAGCTGGCGCGCAAGGGAGCGGTGCTCCGGAAACAACAGACTCGTCAGCAGGGAAAACGGGATCAACAGCAGTAACTTTGCGCCGACGCGAAGCACCGCAGGCGCATAGCGCATGGGTCCCGCGGGGCCAAGACGCAGTTGCGCCCAACCTGCAAACGGCGGCGTGGGCAGGATACCCGCCAGCGCCATGGACAGAGCCAGGTAAATGCCCAGCGCAAACAGCGCGCCGCGGGCTGCACCCCGGCAGGCGTACCGTCGATGCGTCAGGTGGGTCAGCAGTGCGGAAAGCGGCATGGAAAGCCCTGCGACAGTCCAGATCGACGCAGCCATATTTTTCATCTCCTAACTGTACTAACTCAAATAGTACAGTTAAAGCATACCACGGATTCAAGGCGCTGTCAACCGTTGGAAAAAAGAAACGCTCAAAAACGCGCGGCTTCGCCTGAACCGCGTTCCCCGGAGCGCTGAACGGAAACAAAAAGCTTGAGAGGAGACGCCTCCTCTCAAGCTTTTTGCTGAACTTTCCCTATTGATCCTCCTGAACGCCGCGGCGGAGGAAGAAAATGCCAACGGCTGCCGCCGCCATCAGCAGGAAGGTGGCGTACATCAGCAGCTGCTTGTTGCCCGCGCCCAGCAGCACCAGGTTTTCGGTCATGGTGACGAACTGGCGGCCGAGCGTGACGCCCAGCAGCGCGCCCAAATTGCACATCGTGGAGTAGAACCCGATGTAGATGGTCTGGTTCTGGCGGGGAATGTTGATATAGGGGATGTTGGTGAAGGAGAGGTTGATGCCCGTGGCCAGCACGAAGGCATAGATCTGCGCCGTGGGGTAGAGCCAGAGATAATTTCCCTTGTTGACCAGCCCCAGCAGCAGGTAGTTCAGCGCATACAGCGCGATGGATACATTGCAGGTTTTCAGCCACGAGAAGCGGCGCAGGAACTGCGACCAGACCGGCGTGAGAAGCACCAGCACCGGCACGTTGAGCATGCTGACAATGTTGATGAAGGAATAGCTCGCCTCCACGTTGCGCAGCAGATAGACCGAATAATACGAACCGGGGATATTGGCCATCATGGACCAGAGGAAGGCGATGCCCACGGTGCGCAGGTATTTCCTTTCTTTGAAGGGACGGATCAGCAGATTGAACAGATTGAGCTTCTGCCCGCTCTGCTCATAAGGATCTTCCCGCATCCGCGCAAGCAGCGATAAGTCATACATCAGCATCGCATAGGCGAAAATGCGCAGCGTTGCAAAGCCCCAGACTTCCAGCCCGGCGTCCTTGAAGCAGTCCACCACCACGCCGCCCAGCAGGTTGAACAGCGCAACCAATATGCCGTTGGTCATGGAGAGAAAGGAGAAATACCGCACGCGGACGCGCTGCGGAATGAGCTGAATGTGCCAGACCGAAAAGCCGGGCGCGATCAGCGCGTTCATGACGTTGAGGGTCAGCACCAGCGCGCCGAAGATCACCAGCTTGGCCTGCCGCTCGAAAGGACAGAACGGGATGCAGCCGATCAGCACGATGTTCATGGTCTGGATGATCAGGCGCATGAGAATCAGCAACTTTTTGCGCTGCGGGAAGTGCTCCAGCACCAGCGGAGAGAAAATCTGCATCAGGTTGGCGGAAAAGACGAACATCGACATCAGCCCGATGAAGCTGTCGTCCGCGCCCAGCAGAAGCATCAGTCCTGTGTAGAAATTGCCGCCCACCAGGTTGGCCATGATGTTGTTGGTGTAGTTGAACTGGAGATGCAGAACGCGGTTTTTACTCTCTTCATCCCCGAAATACCAACCGTCCAGAAAGACGGAGCGGGCTTTCTGCCCGATGGCGGTCAGCGCGTTTCTGTTTCTGTTGGTCATGGTCGAACCTCCAGTAAAAAAGGAGTTTTATCTTTTTGTTAAGGTGGTTTCCTACTATTATACAAATCCACTGCGGACTGTCAAGCGGATGCGCGCGGAAACCTCTTTTTTCTGTATCAGGGAGCCAAATATGGAAAATGTTCCCGCAAAACAGACGCAAATCTGACAAAACAAACATTGAAATACAGCGCCGAGTATGTTACAATTTTTTCACCGTAAAAGAAAGGAGCGAGGGCGGATGAAAAAGAGAGTTTCGGCCTGTCTGGCTGTGCTGATGGCGCTGCTGCCGAACACAGTGTTGGCGGCAGAGGAGATTCCCCTTCGCCAGACGATCTTCGGCACGGAGCGCGTGGTCGCCTATTGGGTGCTGGGCGTTTGCTCGGCAGCGTTTTTGACGCTGGTGTGCATTTGGAGCGTCAAGCTCAAGCACGGCCAGCCGAATGCGAACCAGACATCGGTGCGCGCGGCGCACGCAAGGATACATAAATAAAGAAAGAGCGTTTCTGCGGGAGGAAGCAAGCCTGTGGGGACGCTTTTTGAGTTCATCAACAGGTTAGAAAGCACTAACCGATGAGGGAGACGATCAGGAGTTTTGGAAACCCGGACGGAAAAACCGTGCTGCTGCACGGCAACCTCATGTGCCGGCGGCAGGTTGGATCTGCTGTTTGGGGGAATCGCTCGGCTGCGGCCCAGCGGTGTTCCTAAGTGCGGGCGGGCACGATCTGAAAGAGATCCCGCCGGAGCAGCTCTATGATCAGGCGGCTTTCGTCTTGCAGGATAATAATGATCTCTTTGATGCTACCATGCGCAGGTCGAGGTCGCCGCGCATGCTGCGGGCTGCGACAGCTTCAGCATCGGTCAGCCCGGTATGTGCGCCGATTTCATCGGCGGCCGACAGGGAACTGAGAGCTGGAAGCTGTAAAAAGAAAAACACAGCCCGTATTTTCCGAATTCCATCGGAAAGTGCGGGCTGTGTTTTATTTTGCGGAAGAGCGGATGAAATCCAGCAGTTCGTCCAGTTGGCTTTCGCCGAATACACGGATGCCGTTTTGCAGCAGCAACTCTGCCGCAACGCCGTTTCCATCGGTCAGTGTGCCGGTGAACATGCCGTCGTAGATGCGGCCGCAGCCGCAGGATGGGCTGCGTTCTTTGAGCAATGCACAGGTGCAGCGGGTCAGGCGCGTCAGGCGCAGCGCTTCCGCCGCGCCGCGGCGGTAGTTTTCCGTCACGTCCCGACCGTCACAGGCGACCACGCGGTTGCCGCGTCTTTCGGAGGGTGCGCGCGGCGTAGGCAATCCGCCGAGGATTTCCGGACAGATCGGCACGAGATGGCAGTCTGATTGCAGCAGTCGGTCCAGCTGTGGCAGGGGTTTGGAATGCCCGTCATACCTACAGGAAATACCCAGCAGGCAGGCGCTGATGAGCAGATTCATATATCCTCCTCGTCGGGGCGCAGATTGCTCTTGCCGGTCATCGATTCCACATCGATGCGCAGCGCTGTCACGCGCGTCAGCATTTCAGAAGTGAATTTTGCCGTGTCCTTGTATCCGCTCTGGCGCAGCACCGCGCGCAGCGCCTCTGCCTTATCAGAGAGATCGGTCAGGATGTGTGCTGTGCCGAAAGCGATGACGCTTTTGTATTTGGAGGTCCAGGAGCAGGGCACGGAGCCGGGCACGATGCGGATCTGCTTGGAGATTTCCACGCAGACGCGCGGATTTTTCTGGATCAGCGACAGCCGCAGCCCTTCGCCTGCACAGTGGAGGTAGAACGTGGGCTTTCCATCCTCCGGCCAGTCAAAACCGTAGCTCATCGGTACGACGTAGGGCGCCTGCCCATCGGTCAGTCCCAGATGCAGCACGTTTTCTTGCGCAAGAAAAGCGCGCAGAACCGCAGAATCGTCAATCAGCCGGTCGTTTCGGCGCATAAAGATGCCTCCTTGATTTCTTTCTGTTGGAAGAGTAGATAGGGCGGAGTGCGTCTGTCCGTGCGGGATGTATGGATTCCCATGGAGCGGAAAACGCCTGCGCGCGGCAGGGGTGCCGGGGGCGGCGGCCACCGGCACATAGCGGTGAGGCGCGAGGCCGGGCGGCGCGCTCCGAAGCAGTGCGGTTTGCAGTCGCCCGGTGAGCGCGCTCCCCACGTCGCGGAAGGGCTTAATATTCTTCTTTGCGCCGCTCCTTGCGCAGGGCGCTGCGGCGCTTTGCGGCTTCATATTCCATGCGATCCTCGTCGGTTTGGCAGATCAGCGGCGGCACGGGCGTGGGCTTGCCGTCCTCATCCAGTGCGACCAGTACAAGATAAGCTGTGTTGATGACGCGGCGCTCGCCGCTGAGTGCTTCGACGAAGGTATCCACGCGCACTTCCATCGACGTGCGGCCGACATAAGTTACTTTTGCCAGCAGCACCACCGTGTCGTTGACGAAAGCGGGGGACTTAAAGTGCAGCGTGTCAATGGATGCGGTGGTGACGTTGCAGCCGGAATGGCGGCGCGCTGCAACGCCTGCCGTGATGTCGATCCACTCCATCAGCCGTCCGCCGAATAGACGGCCGGAGCCGTTCAAGTGCTCGGCCAACAGGATCTGCGTGTGCTCGGCGCGGGAGGCCGAAACGGGTCTGGGTGTCATCCGGTTCTGTTCCATGAAAAAACTCCTTGCTTGGTGCGGAAGGTTACAGGCTGCGGGCCAGCGCCTCGAAGCGCCGCATGGCTTCTACCGTGTTCTCATATTGACCGAAGGCGGTCAGGCGGAAGAAGCCTTCGCCGTTGACACCGAAGCCGGCGCCCGGCGTGCCGACCACCTGTGCGCGTTCCAGCAGCAGATCGAAGAAATCCCAGCTTTTCATGCTACCGGGGCAGCGCAGCCAGATATAGGGCGAGTTGACGCCGCCGGTGTAGAAAATACCGAGCCGATCGAGCGTATCTGCCATGACGCGGGCGTTGCGGCGGTAGTAGTCGAGGTTTTCCATGCACTGGGCGTAGCCTTCGTCGGTAAAGACCGCTTCTGCTGCGCGCTGCACGATGTAGGCCGTGCCGTTGTATTTGGTGGTCTGGCGGCGCAGCCACATGCGGCTTAAGTTCATGCCGTCGCGTTCCAGCGCCTCGGGCACAATGGTGTAGCCACAGCGCGTGCCGGTGAACCCCGCTGTCTTGGACAGCGAGCAGATCTCGATCGCGCACTGCTTGGCGCCTTCAATTTCGTAGATCGAGCGCGGCAGCGAAGGATCCGTGATGAATGCCTCGTAAGCCGCATCAAACAGAATGATGGCGTCCTGACGGAGCGCATAATCCACCCACTTTTTAAGCCCCGCATGGTCGTAAACCGCGCCGGTGGGGTTGTTGGGCGAGCAGATGTAGATCAGATCGGCCTGTACATTCTCGTCCGGCAGCGGCAGAAAACCGTTTTCGGCATTCGCGTCGCAATAGACGATCTTCCGGCCCGCCATGACGTTGACGTCCACATAGGCGGGATAGACCGGATCGGGGATGAGCACGGTATTGTCCTGAGCGAACAGATCGAGCAGATTGCCCAGGTCGCTCTTTGCGCCGTCGCTGATGAAGATTTCATCAATAGAAAGTACCACGCCGTGCTTGGCGTAATAGCGGGCGATGGCCTCACGCAGGAAGGGATAGCCCTGTTCGGAGGGAATGTAGCCGTGGAAGCCGCCGGGCGTGCCCATCTCCAGGGCGGCTTTTTGCATGGCTTCGGTCACGGCTGGGCAGAGTGGCCGGGTTACATCTCCGATTCCCAAGCGGATGATGCTCTTGTCCGGATGTGCGGCGGAATAGGCGGCAACCTTCTTACCCACCGCGGAAAAAAGGTAGCTGTCCTGAATGTTGCGGTAGTTTTCGTTGATGCGCATAAGGTGCGCCTCCTTTATCGTGCGTGGATTTTCAATGGGTCAATCATAGAAAAAAGGCATTTCGCCCTGTTCCGGCGGTGCGCCAAGCTGATTGAGTACAAACGGCCAATTGCCTGTGTCCTCTATCAGAAAGCCGTAAATCAGCCCCATATGCCGGTGCCAATGGCGGAATTGGCCGAGAATCAGATGAAAGCGCGTCATGTCGCAGTCCGCTGGGCACTCGGTCAGCTCATCGTCTTGAAGGACATCGAGATAGGCGCAGAGCTTGCCCTTTACTGCCGCAAAATAGGACAAAGCGGTTTCTCTCGGCAGCGTTTCGTCTTCGGAGGGAACGACGTTCAGATCGTTCAGCCCTTTTGTGTGGAAGAGTGGGTCGCGGTAATCGGGATCGCCGGGGTTGATATACCAGCGATCCATCGAATGCAGCGTGTGGTAGACGTATTTCCACATCGGGATGCCGTCATAGCGCCGATCCCACAGCGCATCCGGGATGGCGCGCAGCAGGTTTTCACACTCCCACAGGGCGCGCTGCGTCTGCTCCCGGATGACGGCGGAGAACGGGTTTTGCTCAATCATGCTTTTCGGCCTGCGCGTCCAGCGAAGCCTTGATGAATTCGCGGAAGAGCGGATGCGCCTTGTTGGGGCGGGACTTGAATTCGGGATGGAACTGCACGCCGATGTAGAAACGCTTGCCGGGGATTTCCACCGCCTCGACCAGGCGCTCGTCGGGCGAGGTGCCCGCGATGCGCATACCGTGATCCTGGAACTCCTGACGGTATTCATTGTTGAACTCATAACGGTGACGATGGCGCTCGGAGATGTTGCTCTGGCCGTAGACGCGCTCCATCAGCGTGCCGGGACGGATGGCGCAGGGGTAAGCACCCAGGCGCATCGTGCCGCCCTTGGGCAGGTTGCCCTGCTGGTCGGGCATCAGGTCGATGATGGGATGCTTGGTATCGGGCGCAAACTCGGTGGAGTTGGCATCGGCATAGCCCAGCACATTGCGGGCGAATTCGATGGCCGCGGTCTGCATGCCCAGGCAGATGCCGAAATACGGAATGTCGTTCTCGCGGGCGTACTGTCCGGCGAGGATCATACCGGCCACGCCGCGGTCGCCGAAGCCGCCGGGCACGATGATGCCATCCGCGCCGCGCAGATAGTTGTCTACGTTATAACTGGTCAGCAGCTCGGAATCCACCCAGTCGATGTCCACCTGGGCGCTGTTCTCAAAGCCGCCGTGGCGCAGAGCTTCCGCAACGGAAAGATAGGCGTCGTGCAGGCGGACGTATTTGCCCACCAGAGCGATGCGCACCGTGCGGCTGCGGTTCTCGATGCGCGCCAGCATCTCGTTCCATTCGGTCATGTCCGGCGCGGGCAGGTCGTTGAGGTTCAATTCACGGCACACGATATCGGAGAAGTGATGCTCTTCCAGCATCACCGGCGCCTGATAGAGGATGGGCATGGTCAGGTTCTCAATGACGCAGTCGGGCTTGACATTGCAGAACAGCGCGATCTTATCCTTGATTTCCTTGTCGATCGGCTCGTCCGAACGGGTGACAATGATATCCGGGAAGATACCCATCGAGCGCAGTTCTTTGACGGAATGCTGCGTGGGCTTGGATTTGTGCTCGCCGGAGGACTTGATGTAGGGCACCAGCGAAACATGGATGAACAGGCAGTTGCCGCGGCCCAGTTCCAGCGAAACCTGGCGGATCGCCTCGAGGAAGGGCTGGCTTTCGATGTCGCCCGTGGTGCCGCCGATCTCGGTCAGCACGATATCCGCGCCGCTCTTCTCGCCCACGGAGTAGATGAAGTGCTTGATCTCGTTGGTGATGTGGGGGATGACCTGCACGGTGGAGCCGAGGTAGTCGCCGTTGCGTTCCTTGGTCAGCACGTTCCAGTAGACCTTGCCGGTGGTCAGATTGGAGAACTTGTTGAGATTTTCGTCGATGAAGCGCTCATAGTGCCCCAGATCCAGGTCGGTCTCCGCGCCGTCGTCGGTGACGAACACCTCGCCGTGCTGATAGGGGCTCATGGTGCCGGGATCGACGTTGACATAAGGATCGAGCTTCTGCGAGATAACCTTCAGGCCCCGCATCTTCAGCAGGCGCCCCAGAGAGGCCGCCGTGATGCCCTTGCCCAGACCCGAAACCACGCCGCCGGTGATGAAAATGTACTTGCTCATTGTGCTTGTGTTCTCCTTTCCACTTGGTAAGAAAATATGTAAAAATGCTGGATATCAAGAATTTTGATTCCGTTTCAGCAGATTTTGGCACAGAAAAAAGGGGGAACTTCCCCCTTGATTATTGCTCATAGATTTCGATGATGGACTGGGCGACGCGGCCACGCGTGGTGCGGCGGTCCATCGCCTGTTTTTCGATGTAACGGTGCGCCTGCGCTTCCGTCATGGAGAGATACTGAATCAGCGCGCATTTGGCGCGATCCACCAGGCGGATCTCATCAATCTTCTTTTGCAGCTGGAGGTTCTCGCTCTTGAGCCCCATCATGCGGCGGTGCGCCGCCGTGACCATCTTCAGCGCCTGATAGAACATTGCGCGGCCGAGCGGCTTGCCCAGCACCATCACGCCCATGTCTTCCACCTTGGAGGACACTTCGTCCTCGTTTTCGGCGCGAACCAGCAGCAGAATGCCGGAGGAGGTATCCATGGCGAGGGTCATCGAAAGACCGTCGCCGTATTCGTCGGAAAGCGGGGCGTTGATCACAATCAGGTCGTATTCCATTTCGGCGGAGAGGCGGCGCGCTTCGCTGCCGCTGCCCGCAACCGTAAAGTCGAACGGGCCCGCGCCGCGCATCAGCTCCGTGAGCATCGCGCGGCCCTTTTCGCCGGAAGATACCAATAGTGCCTGCATGTTCCCGCTTTCCCTCCTTTCCGCAAATGAAATCCTTTGTGCCTGACTTTAGCGCAGCCCCATCGCAAGATACGCCCGCAGCGTGCCTTCCGGCAGTACCGTTTTGAGGAACGGCGATTCGCTGGCCAGCACGGCAGCCTGCTGCAAGGTATCCGGCAGGGAAATCCCCGTCGGGCGATCCGGCGCGCAGAGCGCCATGCCCTTTTCAATGCCGTCCAGCCCTGCCGCCATCACCAGCGCATAGGCCAGATAGGGGTTGCAGAGGTTGTCCGGCGAGCGCAGCTCCATGCGCGCGGAATTGCCGCGCGGCATCGGCAGGCGCACCAGCTGGCCGCAGCCGATGCTGCTCCAGCCCACGTCCTTCGGCGCGTCGTGGTTGCCCAGGCGCTCATAGGAGGCGGCAGAACTGTTCAGCAGCAGCGTCATGGCGGGAATGTGGTGCAGCACGCCCGCCAGAAAGGATTGCCCTTCGGTCGGAAGGACACCGTTTTCGTCCGGCAGGAACAGGCTGCGTCCGTCGCGGCTGGCGGAAAGACTGATGTGGAAGCCGCTGCCGTCCCAGCTGGGCAGAGGCTTGGGCCCCATGTGGGCGGAAAGACCGTTGCGCGCGGCGATGGTGCCCACCAGGTTGCGGAAGGTGACGCAGTGATCCGCCGCCGTCAGCGGATCGTAGGCCTCAATGGCGATTTCGTTTTGCCCCGGCCCCATTTCGTGATGGGAGGAAATGGGACGGATGCCCATCTCTTCCAGCGTCAGGCAGATGTCGCGGCGGACGTTTTCCCCGCGGTCGAGCGGCGCGACGTCCAGGAAGCCCGCCCGATCGTGCGGGACGGTGGTCGGGTCGCCGTTTTCATCCAGACGGAAAAGGTAGAATTCGCATTTTGCGCCGAAGCGGAAGGTAAAGCCCTTCTGCGCGGCGCGCTCTGCGGCGTTGCGAAGCAGCAGGCGGCTGTCCTGCGCGAAGGGACGGCCGGCGCTGTCGGTGATGGAGCAGTAGAACCGCGCCACGCGGCCCGTCTGCGGCCGCCAGGGCAGCACCTCCAGGGTGGAGGCGTCGGGGTGCAGCACCATGTCCGCCGGGGTGGAACCGGCAAAGCCGCGCACCAGTCCCGCGTCAAAGGGAACGCCGCACTCGAAGGCGCGGGGCAGCTCGTCCGCCATGATGGCGATATTTTTCAGCGTGCCGAATGCGTCGCAGAACGCAAGGCGGATGAACTTGACGCCGTTTTCCGCTACGAATTGCAGCACCTCGCTGTCGGTGAAACTCATGCTTGCTTCTCCCTTCTGCACGGAGCGTCCCATTGATAGGCCAGGCGTTCCGTGCCGTCCCGAGTGCGGATCACGCCGCAGTAAACAAAACCCTCGCGGAGAATGTGACGCTGCATCGGGAGGTTGTCCCGGTGCGTGTCGATCCGAAGACTCGCCCAGCGCGCCTTGGCGTATTCCACACATTCGTGAAACACGCCGCGCGTCAGCCCGTCGCCGGCCACCCGGTGAATGGCGGCGTAGGGCGCATCGCTCTGCCACGCGCCGTCGATGACAGCGTAGGTCGGGTCGGGACCGGGCTTCAACACAAACGCGCCGTGTACGGATTTTCCGTCCGTCACGGCGCAAAGGGCTCCGGATGCGATATCTTCAAGCAGTATTTCGCGGGAGGGATAGTTTCCCGTCCACTGGGAGGGATTGCCGCTGCGGTGCATGAACTCCCGCGCGGAGCGATAGATTCCCTCCAGTGTGTCAAGGTCGGTTGAAACGGCCGGTCGGATCATCGCATACTCTCCCTTCGCCTCCGCGGCAGCCTGCAAAGGCTTTTAAAAAATTTTCATCCCATTATACAGCAATCAGTTTTGCGTGTAAAGCTGTTTATAGGGGTTATTTGTGTTAGGTTTCAGGCAATAAAAGGGATGATCCATCACGGCGTTTTCGTCCAGGCCGAACGCGGCGCAGAAGTCGTGAACGTGCGGCCGAATGACTTCCAGATCGGCCTTTTCGGCACGGTGCGCAACCACCTGATCGGGCAGATCGTCCGGCAGCACGTCGCTGCGCAGAAAGATGCTGCCGCCGTGCATGCCCGTGGCGCAGAAGGCGTCTACCGGCGCTTTGCCGGAGGTGTTCAGCCCCAGCACCACGATCAGCCCGCCCGCCTGGTATTCTCCAAGAAAGCAGCCGGTTTCACCGCCGACGATGATGACCGGCACCTTCTCCTGATAGGCCTTCATGTGAATGCCGGCGCGATAGCCCACATTGCCGCGCACGAAGATGCGTCCCCCGCGCATGGCGTAGCCCGTTGCATCGCCGGAAGAGCCCGCGATGGTGATCTGCCCGGCGTTCATGGTGTCGCCGGTCGCGTCCTGCGCGTTGCCGCAGGTCTCGATCTGCGTGCCGTCCAGATAAGCGCCCAGCGCATTGCCCGGCACGCCCTCGATGACGATGTGCCGCCCGGACGAGCCCGCGCCGATATAGCGCTGTCCGCAGACGTTTTCCAGCACGATGTCCCGATCTCCCGTGTCTTCGATCTTCTCATTGACTTGACGGAAGCGGAGATTTTTCACATCCAAGCGCGTCATGCCTTTGCACCTCCCAGCTTTTGTGCGCGCGCAGCCGAACCGAAGGCCATCAGCTGCGGCTTTTCACGGATCAAATCAAAATCAAGGGTATTCAGTGGGGTCTGCTCGCGCACCAGCGAGGTGTAAATGCCTGCGCGGGCAATGTCCCCGATCAGGATAAAGCCCACCAGCCGATTGTCCCGCACGACGAGGCGCTTGTAGCTGTTTTCGCTCTGCGTGATGAAACTCTCGCCGTTTAAGTCGCCACAGGTAGCGATGTGCAGCCCGAAGAAGCCGCCTGCGTTGACGGGCATCGCCTTGTCGTAAGGATGCGCGCCGCCCGCCATCGAAATGCCCGCTGTTTCGCCCTGCAAATAGGCATTGGGCAGCAGCGCGAGAATTTTATCCTGCCCACTGGTCAGGTCGTGGGAAAGCGTACAGTCGCCCGCGGCATAGAGGTCGGGCACGGTGGTCTGCTGATTCTGATCGGTCACAATGCCGCGGCGTACTTCGCATCCGGCACTTTCGGCCAGAGCGGTGTTCGGCCGGACACCCACCGCCAGCACCAGCACGTCAAAGGGAATCACCTCGCCGCTTTTGAGCGTCGCAGTATCTTCCGTGAATTCTGCCACACTGTCGGCCAGACGGAAGGAAATGCCCTGCGCTTCCATTTGCTTCTGTACGATGGCGGAGCCAGTCTCATCCAGCACGGCGGGCAGCACGCGCGGTGCGAGATCGACAATGGTCATCTCCTTGCAGAGGTGGCGGATGCCCTCAGCGCACTTCATGCCGATCAGGCCCGCGCCGACAATCAGCACGCGGCTGTCGGAAGTGAGGTCACGCTCCAATGCCTTTGCATCGTCCAGCGTCAGAAAAGCGTGGCGGCGTTTGACCTTTTCCAGTCCGGTCATCGGCGGCACGAAGGGCGTGGAGCCGGTCGCCAGCAGCAGCTTATCGTAAGGGATGCGCTTGCCGTCCTCCAAGATGACCGCGCGCGTTTTTGCATCGATGGAGGCGGCGGCGCGCCCCAGCAGCGCCTGCACATGGTTGACTTCGTAAAAATCATCCGGACGGTATTTCATGCGCCGCTCGTCGGTCTTGCCCCAGAGCAGATAGGAGATCAGCGGGCGGGAATAGGTGTGATGCGGCTCTTTGGAGATCAGCACGATGGGGGAGGCCGCGTCGATTTGGCGGATACCCTCCACTGCGCCGATGGCTGCCGCGGAATTGCCGATGATGACGTATTTCATGTGCTTCACCTCTCCTCGTAGACGATGGCGCGGTTGGGACAGCCTTCCACGCAGGCGGGCTTGCCGGGGCGGGAATTCATGCACAGCTCGCACTTTTGCACCGGGCCTTCCTCCGTGGGCAGAATACAGCCGTAGGGGCAGACCAGGATGCAGGTGTAGCAGCCGACGCACTGATCGCGGTCGCAGACGATCACGCCGTCCTTTTTGCTCAGCGCGCCGGAGATGCATGCCTTGACACACAGCGGCTCATCGCAGTGGCGGCAGGAGACGGCGAAGTTTACCCCCTTACCCTCCTCAATTTGGATGCGGGGCCGGATAGGCTTATCTTTCAGCGCTTTGACCATGTCGTCCATGCCGCTGTTGGCAAAGGCGCAGTTGTATTCGCAGAGGTGACAGCCCAGGCACCATTTTTCTTCCACATAGATGCGCTTCATCCGTTATCCTCCTCATTCTCCGGCGTGCTTGACGCCGAGGATCGCAAGCTCCCGGTCGGTCAGACCGATGCCGCGCAGCATCAGGCGGTTGCCGCGCATGGATTCGATGGAATTGATGCCCATGCCGCCCATCATCTCCATGATCTCATGGTTCCACGCCGTGACCAGATTGACCAGCCGCTGATAGCCGATTTCCGGATTCAGGCGCTTGACCAGCTCCGGACGCTGGGTCGCAATGCCCCAGTTGCACTTGCCTGCCTGACAGGTGCGGCACAGATGGCAGCCCAGCGCCAGCAGCGCCGCCGTGGCGATATATACCGCGTCCGCGCCCAGGCAGATGGCCTTAACCACGTCGGCGGAGGAACGGATCGAACCGCCCACGATCAGGCTGACGTTGTTGCGAATGCCCTCTTCGCGCAGCCGCTGATCCACCGCCGCCAGCGCCAGCTCAATCGGGATGCCCACGTTGTCGCGGATGCGGGTGGGCGCAGCGCCCGTGCCGCCGCGGAAGCCGTCAATGGCGATGATGTCCGCGCCTGAGCGCGCAATGCCCGATGCGATGGCCGCGACGTTATGCACTGCCGCGATTTTGACGATGACGGGCTTTTGATAGTGCGTCGCTTCTTTTAAGGAGTGGACGAGCTGGTGCAGATCCTCGATGGAATAAATATCGTGGTGCGGCGCGGGGGAGATTGCGTCGGAGCCTTCGGGAATCATGCGGGTGCGCGAGACATCGCCCACGATCTTGGCTCCCGGCAGGTGCCCGCCGATGCCCGGCTTCGCGCCCTGCCCCATCTTGATTTCAATCGCCGCACCCGCTTGCAGGTAATCCTTGTGCACGCCGAAGCGGCCGGAGGCCACCTGCACGATGGTGTTGGCGCCGTATTTGTAGAAGTCCTCATGCAGGCCGCCTTCGCCGGTGTTGTAGAGCGTTCCCAATGCCTGCGCGGCTCTGGCCAGCGATTCGTGTGCGTTGTAGGAGATCGAGCCGTAGCTCATGGCGGAGAACAGGATCGGCACGTTGAGCTGCAATTGCGGCGGCACGTCGGTGATGAGATTGCCCCGGCTATCGCGGCGAATCTGATCGTTTTTGCGGCCGAGGAAGATGCGGGTTTCCATCGGCTCGCGCAGGGGATCGATGGAAGGGTTGGTCACTTGGGAAGCGTTGATGAGGAGCTTATCCCAATAGACGGGATATCCCTTGGGCGTGCCCATTGAAGAGAGCAGCACGCCGCCCGAACCCGCCTGGCGGTAGACCTCGGTGATGGTCTGCGCCTGCCAGTTGGCGTTTTCCTTGAAGGTGTTGTCGGACTTGACGATCTTCAGGGCTCGGGTGGGGCAGAGCGACACGCAGCGGTGGCAGCAGACGCACTTGGTTTCGTCCGAGATCATCTTTTGAAGGTCTGCGTCGTAATGGTGCACTTCGTTGGCACATTGCCGTTCGCAGACGCGGCAAGCGATACAGCGGTCGGCATTGCGGATCACTTCATATTCGGCAGGAAAAAAGTTGATGGCCATCAGGCTTCACCGCCTTTGCTGGTAATGATGACGGGCTGTCCGCCCTTGGGGGACCAGAGCCTGTCCAGTTCCGGTTCCAGTACGCGGATGGCGCACTCTTCAGAGGAAATATAGACCCGGTCGCCCTTTTCGCCGATGACCATCGAGCGGAGCTTGAGCCGGTCGTTGAGCGCCATCAGCCCCCCCGTAAAGCCCACCAGGATCGAAAACGGCCCGGTGATCAGGAGCGAAGCGAATATGCCGCGAAGGTACGTCAGCTGCTTTTTCTGCTCCTCCGGCATCCGGTCGATTGTGGACCAGAACGGCGCGGCGATGACCGAGGCGGTTTCTTCCAAAGTGAGCTTCTTCTTGCGTACGAGGAAGTCAATGATGTAGGTGATGACCTCGGTATCGGTCAGCAGCGTGCATTTGTAGCCGTACATCTCGATCCAGCGGCGGTTTGCGTCATAGGAGCTGATCTCGCCGTTGTGAACCACCGAAAGGTCGAGCAGCGCGAAGGGGTGCGCGCCGCCCCACCAGCCGGGCGTGTTGGTCGGATAGCGCCCGTGCGCCGTCCAACAGTAGCCCTCGTATTCTTCCAGCCGGTAGAACTCGCCCACGTCCTCGGGATAGCCCACCGCCTTGAACACGCCCATGTTTTTTCCACTGGAAAAAACGAACGCGCCCTCGATGCCGGAATTGATGCGGATGACGCACTGGGAGGTGAATTCCTGCTCGTCCAGCTGAGAGGATTCCAGTTTGGTGTGCAGAGGACGGACAAAATAGCGCCAGATCATCGGCTCGGAGGTGATGGCGGGGATTTTGCGCGTCGGGATCTTGGAAAGGTTCACGATGTCAAAGTGCTCCTCCAGAAAATCCTCGCAGGCTTTGCGCGCCGCGGTATCGTCATAGAAGATGTGGAAGGCGTAATAATCCTTGTACTGCGGATAGATGCCGTAGCCTGCAAAGCCGCCGCCCAGACCGTTGCTGCGGTCGTGCATGGTGGCGATGGAGCGGACGATTTCGCTGCCGCAGATGCCCTGGCCCGAACGGGAGATGACGCCCGAAATCGAACATCCCGCGGGAATCCTGATCTGACCCTCTCGTTGCATACGCTTCTTGTTTCCTCCTTGCCCAAAGATGAAAAAAAGGAGTTCACCAGACCGTCCGCGCCGCAATTGGGTACAGACCGATCTGGTGAACCCCTTTGTTCACCAAATTTATGGGTGACATTCTACATCGAAAAAGGGAAGGTTGTCAAGAGTAAAATGCATGATGAATTTGTTAATCCTGCATTTTTTGAAGGGGAAAATCTGTATGTACGTGATTAATTCAGAATGACAAATCCTATAGAATAAAAAGGTAATTATTTGAAAACAGGACCATATGAAACCGAATCGGAAAGAGGGAGGAGTGTATATGCCGATTGCCGTGGTTTCCGGGGCGGATCGGAATATCGGCCTGGAAATTGTGAAACAGTTTCTGCAACGGGGCTGGAAGGTGTTTGCGGGACGGTACCTCATGGAGCTGCCGCTGCTGGAGGAGCTGCAAGAAAAATATCCGCAGCAGCTGACGCTGGTGCCGCTGGATGTATCCGATGAAGAAAGCGTGGACGCCGCTGCAAAAATTGTGGCGGAGAAGGCCGATTATGTGGATCTGCTGGTGCACAACGCCGCGGTGTTCGGCGGCGGAAGAGATGAAAACGGCTGTGCTTCGTCTCCTCGGAGGCAGGTGCGGTCAGCGTTGCGCACAGAGAGGATCTTTCCAGCTACTGTGTGTCCAAGACCGCGCTGAACATGGCGCTGCGGCTGATGTTCAATCAGTTGCAGCCGATGGGATATTCCTTCCGTCTGTTCCACCCCGGCTGGGTGCGCTCGCCTAAGATTGAGCACAGCACGGATGCAATTCCGACCTTTCGCGACCAAGAGGGCAACCTCACCGGCAAATTCTGGCCGTGGGAGACGGCGGCCGCGGCGGTGCCGCAGTTCATTGAGGACAGAGAATTCGAGGACCGGCTGGTGCTCATCGACAACGAAGGCGCAGCATGGCCGTTTTAAGGGAGGGAGATGCGATGGGACGCATGGTGATAATCGCGGGCGCGGGGGACGCCGCCGGCCTGCGGTTGACAAAGGATTTTCTGAAAGCGGGAGATACCGTGATTGCCGGCTTGCTGGCAGGGCAGGATGCGGCGGCGCTGCCGGAAGGGATGGAAAGCGTGACGATCGATCCGCTATCGGATTCTTCTGCGAAGAGGGCGGCGGCAGAGGTTGCCAAGAAGCATCCTGCCATCGACCTGCTCGTGGTCAATTACGACTGCTGCACAAAGTCTGAAACCTGGACGATACTGGATGCGCCCGATTATGCGGCGATGAAGGCTGCTTATGATTACAACACGCTGGGGCCGTTGCGCGCCATCGAAGCCTTTCTGCCGCTGCTGGAAGCGGGGCAGGGCAGGCGCATTTGCTGCGTGACCACCGTGCAGAGCAGCAACAACGCGGCGTGCGACTGCGCCGATTATCCCGCACACGTCTCCAAAGCGCCGCTGAACATGGCGATGAACCAGCTGTTCAACGGCCTGCGCCCGAAAGGATACACCTTCCGGATGTACTGCAAGGATCCCGCAGCCACGCCGGAAAGGGCGGGCGAATACGCAGTGGAATACTTTACCCGCAATCGCAGCAACGAGCCGGAATCCTACAAGCATTCCGACGAGAACCGCCTTGTGCTGCGCGACTGGATGAACATTGAAATTCCCTGGTGAGGGGAGAAGGGAGAGAAAAACTTTGGGGAAGATACTGGTGCTCTGCGACGATCTGTGGCATCCGGCAGAGGTGATTGAACGGGGAATATGCGGCCTGGGCGACGGTGCGTATTCCTTCGACGTGGTCAAATCGGCCAAGGACATTCTAACCCCAAAGCGCCTGGAACAGTACGATGCGGTGATCATTGCAAAGAGCAACAACGTCAACGCCGCCAATACCGCGCTGTGGTTTGAGGAGAGCGCCACCGAGGTCGGGCCGGAGGAATTCCGTGCATACCTGGAGCGGGGCGGCGGCATCGTGTTTGTGCATTCGGGCACCTGTATCGGCGAACGCTTTCTGGGCGATGCGGACGAGCGCTTCAAAAAGCCCGCGCGCGGGATGCAGGCGCTGCACGGCTGCACCATGAACGGCCATCCGCTGCGCTGCAACTGCGACATCTATGTCACCGACCCGGATTCGCCGCTGACGGAGGGCGTGGGCGCCTTCACGGTGTACGATGAACACTATCAGATCAGCGACCTTGCCGGGGATGCGCAGGTGTTTCTGCAATGGGATTCTGCGGCGGGCGGCACGCAGCCTGCGGGCTGGACGCGAAAGATCTACGGAGGGCACATTGTGGTGTTGACGCCGGGCCATACGTTGGACGTGTGGGAAAATTCGGAGTTCCGCAAGCTGTTGGTCAACGCCATTGAGTGGACAACGTGCAGGACGTGAGCGGTCATTCCTGCAAAAACTTGTTCTGGAAAGATTTTGTAAACCGGTTGACAGTGCGTTTTGAGCGTGCTATGATTCCCTCCATCAACAGCAAAGGCGCTGTGGGCAAGGCAAAGGCCCGCAGCGTCTTTTTTGTTTTTTATCTGACTGTGTTGGAGGAGGAATCGTTATGAAGAGCGTACCTGAACTGTTCGGCAGCATGGTTTTCGGCGATGCGGCGATGCGCGAACGTCTGCCCAAGGAAACCTACAAGGCTTTGCGCAAGACCATCCAGGACGGCAAGCCATTGGATATTGCCGTGGCCAACGTGGTGGCCAACGCCATGAAGGACTGGGCGACTGAAAAGGGCGTGACGCATTTCACCCACTGGTTCCAGCCCATGACCGGCATCACTGCCGAAAAGCACGATTCCTTCATCAGCCCCACGCCCGA